>Ga0209536_100006043_pt1 | contig 18619 bp, 17 predicted proteins | sample DeeMarSeWOR28_12_FD_187461 | JGI IMG/M metagenome (GOLD analysis project Ga0209536, IMG submission 187461) | Marine sediment microbial communities from White Oak River estuary, North Carolina - WOR-2-8_12 (SPAdes) (version 2) | ecosystem: Environmental > Aquatic > Marine > Intertidal zone >... | reverse complement strand
CAAATCCAAAGTTGTGCAATAAACATTGTAACAATATAAAGCAAGATACAAATCACAATTTTTCCAGGAAACCAGATTATATTAAGTATCATATTACAATAACTATTAATCATTGGATTATGCCCATATATCTGAAATATCTCATTAACAACAGTTTCTATTTGAGCAAATAAACCATCTACATCTGCTAGTCCTTGTGGATGGGGTGTTGCTATTGCTGGTTGAATACCAACTCCAATGAAAAGTAGTATGACAGCAACTGTCAAATTTTTACTAATTATTCTTGTTTTCATTTTTTGACCGCTTTATCTAAAGATAGTTTTTGGAAAAATTTTATCCATAAATATTAAAAAGTATCTCCAAAAAAAATTATTTTTCGTATTAGAATCTTTATAAAAACCGATATGTACTGTAATCCAATAAATACCTGGAGGATAATATGGATAATCTTCAAAAACTACAAATTCTTTAGTTTCATTATGTTTCCATACTTGAGGAATCTGAAACGTTTCAAATTTTTGACCATCACAACCAAATAAACCAAAAATTGTTATACCACACCTGGAACCAGTAAATGATAAATAATCAGCTTTTGGGTCAGAATCAGATCCAATGTTTTTTATTTTAATTATAATTCTTCCTGGTTGACGTAATGGACAAGATTCAATATCAATACTTAAAATTTTTAAGTCTGGATCATATCCAAAATTATTCGGGAAATTTTCATATGCATCTGCTATTGCTGGTATAATACCAACGCCAAGAAAAAGGACTGTAATACCTGCTGCTAACAAGATATTCCTATTCATTTCATACCTCTATATCATATGGTTCTTTTGCTGGATGCCAATCAAATTTTGGTCCAAAACTTAAATAATTCCATATCATCTTTGGTAATATTCGGGGCCTATTCCAATAATTTAAATCAAATATACAATCTGAACCAGAAAAAAGATAAATTTGTCTATTATTTAAAAAAAAGTTGTTTTTCCTAATGAATATTTTAAATGCAATATGGAGCTCTATTCCAATAAAATTATAATATATATTATTAAATTCTATATTATTATTTCTTGAATTGACTATGCAAATACCATATTTATTTTTTGAGATAACATTATATTTTATGGTGTTGTTGTTATTAAAATAACTCTCTACTATTACTATTCCCCATTGATTGTTTAATATAATATTATTTAAGATTTTATTGTCACCTGAATTTATCAGTTCAATTCCGGTAAAGTTGGGAGAACTAATAATATTATCTTTGATGGTGTTGTTGTTAGATGAAGATAGTTTTATACCTCTACCTATAATATTGATAATTTCGTTATTTGAAATGATGTTAAAATTACTATTTAATACGTGTAAACCATTTTCTTCATTTAAAATTATGTTGTTATTATGAATTGTGTTGTAATCTGAATATATATTAATTCCTGCATTATCGAATTCATTCCCACTATTTTGAATTGTAAATCCACTAATATTGACCCAATCTTTCCGAATTGTAATAACAAAATCATTAGAATTACCATCAATAACTGTTGAATTTTTATCCTCTCCATTTAGTTGAATAGATTTATCCACTACAATATTCTCGATATATATTCCATTTAAAACATAAACAGTATCCCCATTAGATGCATTTTCTATTGCATCCTGAATCTTTGTGTAATTATTTGGTCCTGTTCCACCAACATAAAGAGTATTACCTATTAGTATTGGTTTTATTGGAGAATCTATAGCAACTGATGGATTAATAATAGTAAAAAGAAAAATTAACATTATTTCTAATGTAAGGAATTTTTTTATCAGATGTTATTCCTCCCTCAACAATAATTAATCTGATACAAGATATTTAAATGTTACAACATCAAATTTATATAGATAATATACTCAGCTAAATTGCATATATTTAATTGTTATTTAATCTGAAATATGTATAATGAGAAGAGCGATTCCGTCAAGGTCAAAAGCACGATAATCAGGTTTAAATCCTAATCCACCGTACCAATTAGTAATTCGACCAGTAAAGCCAAATATATAACCCTGACCTCTTGATACTTTATCACCATTAATAGTTAGATACCAACCTTCCCAATAATCGTCATCGTAGACAACAAAAGAATGGAAAAGTATAGGTCCAATTAGAGTCATAGAGCGAAATAAACCTGGAAAACAAAATGCAGATCCACCTGTAGTTTCTGTAGTTTTTATCTTTGCAAGCTTATAAACCTTAATATTATCGTTAGAGATATCTGTCCTAACTTCTATTGCAGATGATACAGGAATTAAAAAAAGTAAAATCAGGATACTAATAATCAATATCTTTCTCATAATTTTATTCCTTCCTCAATTATTTTGATTAAATTAGAATTTAACAAATGCTTAAATAATAAATGACAGAAATGTTAAAGAATTTAATATTTTGACGAATATGTAGTCATATTGACCAAAATCATTCTCTATAATTGGATAACATTTTAAACTGAAAAGGATAAATATTAAAAACATAAAAGTGCATTGGTTTTTTGGAAAATTGATAGTTCAAGAATGGAATCGGGATGCCTCAATTAGAAAATAAAGATATTCTTGGATGTATATTGAAATCTACAATAAATGTAATTGGTAGAAGAACATCTGAGTCTTATGCAAATGTATTTATTAGCAAAACTTTAAGAGAATTATCTGAAAAATACAGTTTTTTACAATTGATAGAAATAAAAGGATCTCAGTATAGTGAAACAATTGAGTTTGTAATTATTGATTCTGATGTAAATGAGGTTGAATTAAAAGAAATTGGTAAAGCAACAAATGATTTTATGATTGCAATTACAAAATCAATGGGGAAAAATGCAGGTTATTATTTTATCCGTGAAATCAAGGAAACCCTTCCTTTTGATTATGAGCTTATAATAAAAAAAATTGGTGTGGATTTAGATCTTATACAATTACAATTCGTAACAGAGACAAAAGAAAAATTTAAGTTTCAAATTGGAAATTATGATATTTTAACATATTCTTTTAAAGCTTTATATAACATTTTAGAAAGAGAGTTTGATAAGGATGTAGCAATTCTAACTCTTACCGATTTAATTGTTAGATTGAAAAATCAATTTGAGGTTTTAAACAAAATTGAGATAAATGATATTAGGTCTATTCAGGGAGTGGACCTTGTAACTGTAGATAAAGAAGTAAATTCAATGGATGCTAGTAAGGTCGGAGAAGCTATTCAGAAGTGTTTTCAGGATGTAAATAAATATTTTAATGAAAAAAGCAAGGTTTCTCTTGTAAACGAATTAAAAGAATATCTTAATTCTGATTATTTGTTTAAACTTGAAGAAATAGGTGTGAGTTTGGATATTTTACAACTTTCCCAAGTCCTTGTTTTTAAAAATGTCTTGAAGGCTTTAGTAGATATTATTAATGAAACAACATCTCAGAGCTATGCTGTTTTACTAGTAAATAATGTTCTAAGAAAGTTTGAGGATAGGTATGAATATCTGGAGCCAGTTAAGGTTGATGGGACTCGTTTTTCTGAAGGAATTGATGCAATTATAGTTCCAAATGAGATTAACTCGATAAGGTCTTCTGAACTTGGTAGAGGTATCAGAAAAATTATGGAAGATATAATTGGTTCTTTAGGTGAGGAAGCAGGTGCAGAATTTGTTAATAAATTTAAAAAAAGGGTAGGAAAAGCTCATTTGATGAGAATTGAAGAGATTGGAGTAAATTTACATTTGATGGAACTTAAGCAGAATCTAAGATGGTAATTTTTTTTAAATATCGTTGATAAACGAGAAATAAATCGTCAATTTTAAATATAGAATGTTGCTACTCCAAATTTGGTGTTGTCTATGAAAGATGTCGGTATAGTTAGTTATGGTGCGCATATTCCAAGACTTAGAATAAAATCTTCAGATATTGCAAATGCTTGGGGTAAGAATCCTGATACAATTACTGGAGGTCTTGGAGTATTTGAAAAATCGGTTCCATCACCGGACCAAGATGTTGCAACTATTAGCGTTGAAGCTGCAAGGTTTGCCCTTGCAAGAACTGGTATTGATCCTCAGGAGATTGGTGCAGTTTATGTGGGAAGTGAATCACATCCATATGCTGTTAAACCAACAGGTACAATTGTAGGAGAAGCAATTGGGGCTACACCTCTATTAAAGGTAGCTGACTATGAGTTTGCTTGTAAAGCTGGAACTGCAGCAATACAAACCTGTATGGCACTTGTTAAATCAGAGATGGTAAGGTATGGTATAGCAATTGGTGCTGATACCTCACAGGCAGCACCGGGTGATGCTCTTGAATATGCTGCAAGTGCTGGAGGCGCAGCTTTTATTATTGGTCGGGAAAAAGTTATTGCAAATATAAATGAAACCTGTTCGTTTACTACAGATACTCCAGATTTTTGGAGAAGAGAAGGTCGTAAATATCCAGCTCATGGAGGTCGTTTTACCGGAGCTCCTGCTTATTTTAGACATATTATGAGCAATGCTCAAAACCTTATGAAATCTGTTAGTTCTAAACCTGAAGATTATAATTATGCAGTATTTCATCAACCTAATGGAAAATTTCCTGTAAGAGTTGCAAAGATGCTTGGTTTTACAACTGATCAGGTAAAACAAGGACTTCTTTGCCCAATTATTGGAAATACCTATTCAGGTTCTTCTATGCTTGGTCTTGCTTCTGTTCTTGATGTTGCAGAACCAGGTAATAGAATTTTTGTCACAAGCTATGGTTCTGGTGCTGGTAGTGATGCATTTGATATTACTGTTACTGATGCATTAAAGGATTTTCCTAGAAATAATGCACCATTGGTTTCTGAATTGATAAATAAGAAGCAGTATATTGATTACTCAACTTATGCAAAATATAGAGATCTTTTATATGAGGACTGATAAAATGATGAGAGATGTAGCTATAATTGGAGTTGGTGTTACAAAATTTGGTGAACTTTGGGATAAATCATTTAGAAATTTGATTGCAGAAGCAGGTTCAAAAGCACTCCTTGATTCAGGTATAAGTGGTAAAGAGCTTGATGCCTTATATGTTGGTTCAATGAGTACTGGTCGTTTTGTAGGTCAAGAACATGTAGGTGCACTTGTAGCAGACTGGTCTGGTTTTGCACATATGCATATTCCAGCTATTAGAGTTGAAAGTGCATGTGCATCAGGGGGACTAGCAGTTAGGCAGGGTTATTTTTCTGTTGCTTCTGGTATGAATGATATTGTGGTTGTCGGTGGAGTTGAAAAAATGACTGATGTTGTTGGTGATGAAGCAACAGATACTCTAGCAACAGGTCTTGATCAGGAGTGGGAATCCTTTTTTGGTGCAACATTTCCTGGACTTTATGCAATGATTGCTACAAGACATATGTATGAGTATGGAACGACTCGTGAACAACTTGCAAAAGTTGCTGTAAAAAACCATGCAAATGGTGCACTTAATCCATATGCCCAATTCAAAAGAGCAATTCCTCTAGAAAAGATATTAGCATCTCCTATGACCGCATATCCTCTTGGTATGCTTGATTGTTCACCAGTAAGTGATGGAGCAGCCGCAATTGTTTTATGTGCAGCAGATAAAGCAAAGGAATATACAGATAAACCAGTAAAAATCCTTGGCACTGGTCAAGCATCGGATACACTTTCATTACATGGGAGAAGAGATATTTGTACATTTGATTCAACTGTCTATGCCGGAAAAAATGCCTATAAGCAGGCAAAAATTGAACCAACGGATATTGATGTTGCTGAAGTTCATGATTGCTTTACGATTGCAGAAATTATTGCAATTGAGGACCTTGGAATAGTAAAAAAAGGAGAAGGTGGTAAAGCAATTGATGAAAAAATCACAACTCTTGATGGAAAAATACCTGTAAATACTAGTGGAGGTCTTAAGGCAAAAGGCCATCCTGTCGGAGCAACAGGAGTGGCTCAAGTTGCAGAAATTGTAATGCAGCTAAGAGGGGAAGCAGGTGATAGGCAGGTTAAAGATGCAAAAATTGGTCTTACTCATAATGTAGGAGCAGTTGGAGCGTCTTGTGTTGTTCATATTTTGGGGGTGAAATAAAATGTCAGATGGAGCTGTACCACGTTTCTGGAGAGAAATTCCTCAAAGATACAATCTAATAGGAAATCAATGTGGTTCTTGTAATAAGATATATTTTCCACCACGTGAATCCTGTCCATATTGTAGAAGAAAAAGTATGGGGAATATGAAAGAATTAAAATTAAAAGGTGAAGGCGAGATATTGACATATTCAATAATATACAATGCACCTGAACATTTTGAGGGTCAAACTCCTTATCCTATTGCTATAATAAAACTTGATGAAGGTCCAAAGGTAACTGCTCAAATAGTAGATTGTGATCTTGATGATGTAAAGATTGGAATGAGAGTGAAATCTACTTTCAGAAAGATATCAGAGGATGGTTATATTGGAGCTATTTATTATGGGTATAAGTTCAAACCTGCTGAGGTGAAGGAGTGAAGATTAAAAATGCCCTTTCTGAAAAGATTGCAGGCGAAATAACATTAAGTCCAAAACCTGGTCAAACAATACGTAAGTGGCGTGGTATATTTAACATAAGTCAGACTGATCTAGCAAATTACTTGAACTTATCACCAAGTGTTATTAGTGATTATGAGTCAGGACGAAGAAAATCACCTGGAATTCAAACAATCAAGAAAATTATTGAGGCATTTATTAAAATAGATGATGATCGCGGTGGAAAGATAATTCACAAATATGATTCCATGATTGAAACTCAGGAAGGAATTCTTGATATCATGGAATATCCTTTTACAATTGCAGCAGATAAATTCATAAGAGAAATCGAAGGAAATATCTTAACATCTAGTAAAATAGGCCTTAAAAAGAGCGTGAAGGGATATACCCTTGTTGATAGTGTAAAGACAATTGAGACTATAAATTCAGGTGACTATAATCGTTTATATGGTTGGAGCACTGAAAGAGCGATAATTTTTACAGGTATCAGATATGGTAGAAGTCCTATGATTGCAATTAGAGTTCACCCTGTAAAACCTACTGTTGTTGTGTACCATAGGCCAGGTTCTGTAGATTCACTTGCAATAAAACTTGCTGATAGGGAAAATATTCCACTTGTTGTTTCAAGCTTAAAATTAAATGACCTAAAAATGAAATTGATAAAAATGGGTGAGATGTAGGTATGGATCTTATCGGTCTTTGTAGTATATGTGGCAAACCTGGTGCAATGTATACTTGTAGATTGTGTGGTAGAAATGTCTGCAGCAGTTGTTTTGATATTTCTCATGGCATCTGTAACAGATGTAAGGTTGGAAAACAACAATAATTCTTTTTTAATTTAAAAAGAAAGCGATAAATAGAAGATTTTTGATTTAGATGAGAGGTGGTGTGGATATTATGACAGCATTAAAATGTGCTAATTGTGGTGCAAATATACCTGATAAGGCAGCTTTTTGTCCTGCATGTGGGGCTCCAAAGGCAGAAGTTCAACCTGAACAACAACCAGCCCAAACACCCAAACCTGTTCAGCAACAGCCGTCAAAGTCAATTCCTGAACTTGTTGAATCAATATTTACAGAAACTAACATGTTTATTATGATTCCCTTGGGTGTTTTAATAGCTTGTATCGGTGGTCTAATTAGTTTTTATGGAGGATTTAATTATGCTACTGCAGGAGTTATTGTAAATGTACTGGGAGTATTGTTCATTGCTTTGTTTCTTTTGATGGGTGGAATCACAATAAAAAATTATGATAAATATGTTAGACTTGGTATGATCGTTGGCGGCGCAATTATGCTTACTTGGACAATTTCAATTCCTGCATAAAATAAAATTCAAATTATCCTCTCTTTTTTTTCATTTTTTCAAAAGTGTATAAAAAATAAAAAAGAGGATTATCTATAGATTAATTCTATGGATATCCGCCAATTTTTAAACTTGGGTCACCTAAAAGTTGCCATTGCTGTACTGTTTTTTGGTCTATTCCATCCCAACCATAGTCATGACGCCAGTAAACAAGTTCAAATGTTTTATGGTGGGTTATGTAGGAAGTAATTGCCTGGGTGTATGCCATACCTAAAATATCCTGGTTCTCTTCACCGTATTGTCTGAAAAATTCTACATTTATCCATCCATCACCAGTACCTATCGTACAAACATCACCTTCAGATCCCCATCCATATCCTGTATTTCCCATTGTAGCAATTGCACCTGTATCCTTAAGTTTTACCATATACCATCCCCAACATTCTGGGGTTGGTCTTCCATATGTAAACATCCAATTGTTTATGAAAAGATTTAAAACAGACGGAATAAGAGATACACTGAACATGCTATTATGGCAACCACCTACACTTACTACAGGTAGTTTATCTGTATTTTTCAGTTTATTCATTGGAAATAGTGGGAAATAAAAAAATGGGAAATATGGACTGATTTTTGATACAACCAGACCTGCTACCTGACCATAGTATCTGTTTCCAGGAATACCTGGATAATGATCTCCCCACCATCCAGGGCTACCATGGCCTGAAAAGAAAGCAAGTCCGTATCCTTCTGAGAACTCATCTATTACATCTGATTCATCATACCATTTACCATTTGAAGTAAAAACGCTATTTGTGTCAAAATCCTCGGGTATATAAACAAGGGCTCCCCCTCTTCCACGTAGTAGTTTATCGCCTACTATCCATTCTCCTTCGTAGTATGTCTCAGTATCTTCAAGTTTTGTTCTAAAGACCTCAGTTCCTCCATCGTTTTCAACCCATACATCAATATCAGTAAGATTACCGTATGGTTTTGGATCATATGATTTTCCTCTTATTGTTAAAACCTCATCAACATAGGATACATTTGCATACCAATATAGATCATTGCAGTATGCTTCTCCACCGTGAGGAGTATAAGTGTAATCTGTATTTCCTAGGGTATTACCACATGAAATAGTCATGATTTCTGCGATTGGAGGAGCAGGATAGCCATCTTGTAATTCTTCTTTTAGATGGTCATCATGATTAAATGTTATATTTGTTTCAACTGTTTTATCAAGGGTTATTTGTATTTCATCGATTGGTCCTACTTCTTCCTCAGGATTTGTACTTTGTGCATATATTACATATTCTCCATCGGGTTGACCATTTGTATCCCATTGAATATTCCAATCCTCTTGATCTAAAAATCCATCACCAGAGATTGAAATCATTCTCTTAAACCAACTTGGATCTGCTGGCTGTTCTTCATATTTAATTATCTTATTTACTACATTTTTTGCCTCTCTATCATTTCTGCAGGCAAGTCTTCCGAAAGTTATATCAGGATAAAGGTCAAGTTCGTCTCTTAAGTCTCCACTCCATTCTGCAAAAACACCATTTCCATTAGAGTCCCAGTCATCAAATTCTCCTCCTTCTTTATAAACATCTGCATAGTATAAATCACATATATAGCCAGGCTCACCACTTGTAAAATTATAACCCGGTCCTCCATCCCATTGGAAATTTGAGTATCTTACTGGAACATACCACCATTTTGCTCCATGATTGGTATCATCCCATGGTTTTGCAAATAAAATTGATTTCAAACCACCAAAAAGAAGCACATGGGAAATTCCTAATGTCTCTATTGCATCTTTAATGAAATATTTGATTTTTTCAGGTTTGTCACAACCGTAATATTCATCATAAATCTCTTCTGTTGTCTTAAAAATCGTTTCAACTCCAAAGGAATTTTTATGTTCGACCAATCTCTCGATATCTGATGAAAACTTAGATGGACCAATTATTGCCAAATCATATGTACTTTCAGTTGGGAAGAAATCGATACTTGGATTTTCATATGAAATTTTTACATTAAATTCCTCAGCAGTAATTATCTTACCTTCTGCAGGAACATATCTTACTGGAAATATATTAACTGTAAGATGTGTTATATGTTCACCATTTTTATTTAAACCACAACCAACATGATGGCTATACCAAGAATGTGGATAGGGTTCAGTGCTTTGATAGATTTCCTTATCCTTGCCACCTTTAACTCTTAAATCTTCATTTTCAGATAAAGGTAATGGAGCAGGAGCAGGTCTTATTTCCTTTGAAATTGTTTGTTCTTTTATTTTATAAACTTCTGTTTCGACGTTTATATTTTTAGCTCCAAAAGGTAATTCATAGGTCCTAAGAATCCTTGGGATCATTGGTTGGCCAGGATTCATTAAGTATAATTCTTCATTTCCAAGACTTACCTCAAGATAGTTATCATTTGTTTCAACAAAACTTATTGATGAAATATCTGCTTCTATTGTATTTTTAATATTTTCTTTATTTGCGTTCACACTTTCAACATTTTTTGCAAGTGTTCCGAGTCCACTTACAATTAAAATTACAACTACTAAAACTGGTAGCAATCTCTTCATTTTTGTAACCTCCCTTTTATTATCATTATATTATATTTAGTATATAAATTAATGGGGATAGTTGATATTTAAATGTTATTTTTTAATAAGATTTTGTTAAAAATAAAATTGATTTTTTAGTTTTTAGCACCAATAATTTGTTTACAATAAGGACATATTAAAAGATATTTTTTTTCAAGGCCAGTAAATCTTTGCCCCACAAAACCATCTTTTAATATATTTGTTTTGAGAATTGGTCTTACTATTTTATGACAGCTATGGCATTCAACCTCTTTATCATAGTACTTTTTACCAAAGAGCATCTATTAGGGATTATTTCTCAATTTGATATTAACCTTTTTGTTAAAAATCACCAGAAATCATAACAAGTAATATTGCAAATGCTAACCAAAATAATGGAAATCTTACTCCAAACATAAAAACACTTATTGAATCAGTATTAGTATTTCCTGCATTATCATAACCAATTACTTCAATTGTATGGAATTTCTTTGAAGCCTCCTCAAATAAATAATCATATGGGGCCTCGTTATCAGATGACACTAGCTCACCATCAATGTATATCTCTACTTTTTCCATACCTGAATCCCTATCTGATGCCTCAACTTCTACTGTTATTTGATTGAAAACAAATGGGAAAATAAAACCTCCTAATTTTCTGTTAAATATATAAATTCCATAATCTGGGGATATAATTTTTACTTCTGGAGGAATATCATCTTCTTTAAAATTTGCATCTACTACCTTGTCTTCATCAATAAAGATTTCCTTTGGATTTTCACTACCTGTTAGATCACCACTCCAACTATCAAATAACCATCCTTTGTCTGGTATTGCAGTTAGTTCTACTATTGTTCCATATGGATATGTTGCTTGATTGGGGTCTTTTGTAACCGTTCCATTTCCAACTACATTTACTGTTAGTGTGAACTCATTTTGTGAAAAGTGAGCTGTTACTTCTTTGTCTTCAACAATTAATATTTCTTTTGGATTTTCACTACCAGTTAGATCTCCGCTCCAATGAGAAAAGTCCCAATTATCATCAGGTATTGCTGTTAATTCTACAATTGTACCATATGGATAACTGTCTTCATCTGGATCCTTATTTACTTCTCCCTGACCTTCAACATCAACTGTAAGTGTGTAATAATTAATAGAGAAATTTGCTGTTACTTCTTTGTCCTCATCTATTGTTATATTTACTGGATTTTCGTTACCTGTAATATCTCCATCCCAATGTGAAAATGTCCATCCAGTTCCTGAAACTGCATTAAGCCCTACTGTTGTTCCATATTCATATTCTTCTTGGTCAGGATCCTTTATGACTGTCCCATTTCCTTCTATGTTTATTGTTAGAGTATATTTGTTGATTGTGAAATGAGCAGTTACCTCTTTGTCACTGTCTATTGTTATTTCTTCAGGATTTTCGCTTCCAGATAGGTCTCCACTCCACTGTGAAAATGACCATCCAGTATCTGGAACTGCAGTAAGCTCTACAGTTGTTCCATACTCATAAGTATCTTGGTCAGGATTCTTAGTTACTGATCCATTTCCATTTATGTTAATGGTTAATGAATATTCACATATATCTTGCTCAGAAATTGTTATGAAAGAATCAGGATCGTTTTGGTTTTCATAAGATAATTTTATCCAACTTTCTCCCCTTGCAATGTTAGAAACTTGAACTTCATCTATCACTCCATCAAATGCTCTATAGTCATTTGGTGGATTTGATCCAATCCATACCGATACATTACTATCAGTTGATACTGCACCAGATTGCGTTTTATTACCTAATTCAATTCCATTCTGATAGACCCTCATATAACTTCCATCATAGGTTGCGATAACATTATACCACGTACCTGAAGAAAGACCACCTGTTGGGACAATTAGATTAGAAATGCCGGTAGTTTCAGTTCTTAATCTGTATCTATACATGTCACCATTATCTGCTGGCGCTATCATCCAGAAATGATTTGCTGATTCTGGCCCTGTTGCTTTTGATATAAGTCTTAATCCACTTGTACAAATTGTATTTTCTGAAAAACTATCAGCATTAAACCATATTGATAACGTTAAACCAGTACCAATTATATCATAGGTTCCAACATCTATATTATTGGAGATACCATCGAAATCATACGCTCCATCAATCTTTGCAGAAGAATTGAAAGTGGCATTGTCATTTGTTCCATCATTATTATTTGATGTTGAATCATACAATGTTCCAGTTTCCTCGTTTAAATGTTGTACCATTACATAGTTTGAATCCCATGTATCTTCTATGTTTTCTTGATTTCCACTTTCAGAATTTCCATAATACATCCATATCTTTGTATCTTTTGATGAAATCAAACTAGGAATATTTACCCAAGCAAATAATTCACCATTATCGCTACTGTAATATTCAATTTCATGGTTCAGCTTTGTGTTATTATCTGAATGAAGAACAAATAATATGTCCTCTCCATCTTCTTGGGCATTTTCCTTTAGCTCTAAATCAGAACTGATATAAACTAAAAATGGAAAATTAACCTGATCTGTATCAATCAAACTACTATCAATTGTGATGAGTTTTCTGTAAGGCCAGGTATCATCCCACCAATTGTCGTTTCCTTTCGGACTATTCGTTTTTATGTTTGATTTTGTAGCTATTTTTCCAATATTTGGAATATTATCTGAATAAACAACTGGGATTAATACAGAAATTAATAAGATATTTATTATAAAAAATACTCCAAACTTTTTAATAATTTTATTATTCTTTATGCTTTCCACTTTTAACATGTTCCATCTCCGTAATAATATTTACTGTATATTATAATGATATAATCTATCTATTATAAAAAATTTATTATTAATATATGATTTTTAATATAATATTTCGCTAATATTATATAAATTAAAATAATATATTTTTTAATTATTTTTATCAAAAAAATTAATTAATAGTTAATTAAAAAACTTTTTAAAATACTTAAAATAAAATTTGATTTTAGATTATAATCTAATAAAAATAATACCGGGTAAAGGAGAAAATAATTAGATGAGGATGGGGCTAAGAAAAGGTGTAAGGGTCCGTATAACCCCCCTTTAATGGTTCCTTTACCCAATTTTATATTAATTCTAATATTATATTTAAACTTTTTTATTTAAATCAAAGATAATAAATGAATTTTTTATTAAATAGACAAAATTAAACTAAAAATTTATATATAAATAACTCATATATTTTATTTTAATGCGGGATAATAAATATAGAGGTCTAGATTATAATTTTTCTGAAGAAGAAACAAATCGTAAAAAAAATAAATATTTGAAAATATTTGCAGTATCAATTGTTGTAATAATAATTATTGGAATTTTTGGATCTGTAGTTTATAATGCTGGCTATATTCCAATGAAAAGATTTATGGAAGTGAAAAAACCCTTAGGAAATGCTGATGAGATAAACATTGATGAACATATTTATAAACATCCAGAAATAAAAAAATTCCCATATTTGGATAGGCTAAAATATAAAGTATTTGGAACAAATAGATCAATTAGTGTTGTAGCAAATGACTATAAAGAAGAACTTGAAAAGGATGGATTTAAACTACTATATGATGGTGTAGCATACAAAGGAGATATCCCTTTACAATACTATGGATATCTAAAAGGACTAACTGGTGTTGGAATAATAATTACTGATGATGAAAACGTTACACAAGCTTACGAAACCATGATTTTATATACAACAGGAAATGCACTTGATTACAGAAAAATTTTAACCTGGTATAGAGATAATAGTGACATAGTTGGAGATATCTATATCTAAAATATCTTGGAATTATTTTTTTAAATTTTTTTTTTTTTTAAAGAAATTCAAAAATGATAGCCATAATAGTTAAATTTATATTAATATAATACATATCATATTTAAAAAAATAAGAGGGAGGAAAAATATGCGGAAATTAATTGTATATTTTTTTGTTTGTATGCTACTTTGCGTTACTGTATCATCAGTAACAGGGACAGTGAATGATGAGTATGATGCAAATTTCTATGAGGGAATAGAAAAAAATTCCCAATCAAAACGTGCTCAATGGGATATAATATTTGAATATGATGTTGAAGCACCCACAGGTGAGCAGAGCATAACAGGTTGTGAATTCGATGGTACACACTTTTTAGTCTCAGAATGGGGCTATTCTGGTGCAACTCAACCACGGGTCGTCTCAATATTAGATAGAGATGGTAACCTAGTTGACCAATGGACTCCTTCATGGCTTTCAGGAGGTTCGGGTGGTCTTCGAGATTTGGCCTATGATGGTGAATATTTTTATGGGGGAAATACTGGTAATACGATATATTGTTTTGATATTGATGGGTCGCTCATAACATCTTGGGCATCTCCAGCAGCAGTAAGATCAATTGCATATGATGGAGACCATGATGCTTTCTGGATTAACAACTGGGAAGAGGATCTTCAACTTGTTGACAGGTCAGGGTCTACACTTTATTCTATATCCTCTCCACCAAGTATGTATGGAAGCGCCTGGGAGAAACAATGCACAGGTACTCCAGCTCTCTGGATATTTACCGGTACTTCAGAGGGTGGCCCTTGTCAAGTGGAAAAAATTGTAGATATATATTCTGGTGGAACAAACCTAGGAATCCAACACCAAGTAAGCGATGATTTTGATCCTACAGGTATTGCAGGTGGTCTGTTTTTTACTGAATTATATGATCCTGGAAATGGTACTCTTGGTGGAATTATACAAATGTCACCTGATATGTTATTTGGTTATGAGCTCTGTGAAGTAAGTATGCCTCCAGATATACCAGAGGCACCTATTGGACCTAATAGTGGAGTTACGGGAATTGAATATACCTTTGAAGCTAACACAACTGATCCCGAGGGTGATGACATTTACTACTGGTTTGATTGGGGCGATGGAGAAAACAGTGGCTGGGTAGGACCTTATAATTCTGGAGAACCTGGAAGTGCTGGACATGTATGGACAACCTCAGGGGACTTTCTTGTAACTGTCAAAGCAAGGGATGTCAATTATGCAGAAAGTGGTTTTTCTCCGGCAACTCCAATTACTATAGTTTTAGCACCTACTATTGAAATAAGTATGATTCAAGGTGGTTTTTTAAAAGTTAAAACTAAAATAAAGAACATTGGAGACCTTGATGCAACAAATGTTCAATGGAATATAAGTCTTGATGGCGGAACCTGGATAAATAAAGTAACCTCAGGAACTGAAGCAACCTTGGCTTCTGGTGAAGAAATAGACATTATTTCGAACACCTTGTTTGGATGGGGTGCTACCGAAGTAACAGTAACAGCAACGATAGCAGAAAGTACTTTTACACGTTCACAAAATGGATTTATCTATTTGATATATGCTAAAGTAAATATGGGTGGCTAATAAAACAAATTAACACTCTCTCTTTTTTTTCATTTTAATTATTTGTTAATAAGCTTAGTATAAATAATATTTTTCAACAAACGTTATTATTTAAAATAACTTAGGAAATATTTATATTACGATTTTACATTAAAATATTGTAGTTTTATCATTCCAAGGGAGGAAAATCCAGATGAAAAAGAATATAATTTGTATTTTTGTAATGATGCTTTTGATTTCAACTTCATTTTCATTAGGAAAAAACCTTAGTCAGATTAATGATGAAAAATATAATATTTTAGATCAATACCCTGATTCTGAATACACATCAGGAGAGTTTATAATAAAGATTAGAAAAGATTCTTCTATATCTAGTCCATCAATTGTAGAACTTAATACAAAGTATAAGGTTAAATCTATTGAGAAGGTTTTTAGAAGACCTGATTGTGCAAATTTAGAGAACATATATCTTTTACATGTTCCTGAATATCTTGACATTAAATCTATTGTAAATGATTATAGTTTATGTTCAGATGTAATATATGTTGAACCGAATTATAATGGATATTTACCAACAATACCTAATGATGAATATTTTCCTGACCAATGGTCATTGAACAACTCTGGTCAATATGGGGGAATTCCTGACTGTGATATTGATGCAGTTGAAGCTTGGGATGTTCAAAAGGGCAGTTCAAATATTGTTATTGCTTCGCTTGACTCTGGTATCGATTATTATCATGAAGATATCGCTGGTAATATTTGGGAAAATGATGATGAAATTGCTAACAATGGACTTGATGATGATGGTAATGGATATATAGATGATATTGTTGGTTGGGATTTTGTTGATAATGATAATACCCCCTTAGATAATCCATCTGCACCTCAATATGGACATGGAACTCGATGTGCAGGTATTCATAGTGCAGAAACAGACAATGTTATTGGAGTTGCTGGTGTAGCATGGTATTGTAAAACAATGGTTGTACGATGCTATTACGATAATTATGACACCACAAAATATGCTAATGGAATAGTATATGCTGCTAATAATGGAGCTGATGTTATAAATATCGAAATGGGTATTAGATCTGACTCTCAATTGATAAAAGATGCTGTAGATTATGCATATGGGAATGGATGTTTTATATGTGCTCCTGCAGGAAATAAAAATACATCTTTAAAATATTATCCAGCAGCATATGAAAATGTTGTTGGGGTTGGAGCTACCAATCCACGTGATGAACGATGTGATGAAGATGACTGGGGGGCTGGTTATGGCAGTAATTGGGGTGAATGGGTAGATGTTGCTGCACCAGGTAGTGCACTTTGGGTTTTAAATCCAGATGATAATTATTATTTCTCAGGAGGTGGTACTTCACTTGCTTCTCCTCATGTTGCTGGTCTTGCTGCACTTATTTTATCACGAAATCCAACACTTTCTCCGGATGAGGTTAAATCACTTATTTGTAAATATGTTGATCCATACAACTCAACTTATTATATTGGAACAGGACGGATAAATGCATATAAAGCTCTAGTTACACCACCAGATGCACCGATAATAAATGGTCCAATAAATGGAAAACCTGGAACTGAATATGAATATACTTTTAACTCTTTAGATCCAGATGGATATTATTTATATTATTATATTGACTGGGGTGACGGTAATTTTGAGGAATGGATTGGTCCATATGACTCAGGAGAGAATGTGAAGATTAATCATACATGGGAAAACTATGGAACTTATATAATTAAAGCCAAAGCTAAAGATAGATTTGATATTGAAAGTGATTGGTCTGGTCCTTATAAAATTGAGATTAAAAATGATCCACCATCTGCACCAACAATTGATGGTCCTGAAAGAGGTAAATCTGGTGAAACTTATTCTTATACGTTTATTTCTGATGATTCAGAAGGTGAAAATGTTTCATATTTTATTGATTGGGGTGATGGAACAACCACTGGATGGACTGATTTCCAGGCATCTGGTTCTCCAGGATATAATGAGAGTCATACATGGAAAAGAGGTAAGTATACAATTCAAGCAAAAGCTAAGGATACATATGCAAATGAAGGAAACTTGTCTGAGTTTAAGATAACAATACCAAGAACTAGAGTAGCAGTTCATTTCTTGTTTAATTGGATTTTGGATCATTTCCCAATATTGGAAAGACTACTTAATCTTTTAAGATAAAAGTTCAGGTTTTATATTTTTTCTCTTTAACAATAGTATAGACATTGCTAATAACATCAAAAAATATATCATAATCAATATCTTGTTTATAATCAAGATAAATATGCTTCCAAAATGTTACAACTTCACTTTCGATCGGGTTTTTATTATACCTTTTTTCAAAAAAATTAAATATTAAATCTGATAAGCCATTATCTATAAAATCTCTTGAAGCTGATTCAATATATGCTAATTTCTGTTTTATATTTTTATTTTTCTTTTTCATACATATATCATAACAAGAAATACAAACACATGTTCCACCTGGAAGTTTTTTATAACGCCAGAGAGTTTTTTTACAATTAGAGCAATTAAAAATATTATCAAACTTTTCAATCCAATCTTTCATATCCCAACTCCCTTATTCCCTACTTACAACATAAATTGCAATAAATTATTCATTAATAAATCTCTGCTTAACAATTTCTTTGAACTTATCTAATGAGAACATTATTCTCCCTTTTTTTTCTTTCTAGAACCTTTACCAATGCTTGAAAGACTGCTAAATCTCTTAAACAAAATACTTTGGGATATATGCATCGAATTTA
>Ga0209536_100006042_pt1 | contig 18621 bp, 16 predicted proteins | sample DeeMarSeWOR28_12_FD_187461 | JGI IMG/M metagenome (GOLD analysis project Ga0209536, IMG submission 187461) | Marine sediment microbial communities from White Oak River estuary, North Carolina - WOR-2-8_12 (SPAdes) (version 2) | ecosystem: Environmental > Aquatic > Marine > Intertidal zone >... | reverse complement strand
TCTTCCTGCCAGTGTACCGCAATTTGGGATTCGGATACTTCCATTTCATCTTTTTCGCTCATGAGTCTGACTCCTTCACAAAATAATGATTAACACTTTAGGGCTACGCCACCGTCCTCAACCTTGAAAATTTTCTTATAAACAGCCAGGGGATATTCTCACTTAGGTATAAACACCTACGACACATTACTAGGTAAAAACACCCACGTCAATCATCAATTTTATACATGCGCTGTTTTTCGTCTATTTCGGGCACTTTCAGCAGCCGTTCTTCCTCCGGCTTGGCAAGTTCTGCCTCGAGATAGGCGGCCCTGTCCCTGATGGTTGGCGGCTTTTCGTCTATATTGCGCATAAAGCGCCACAGCCAACCAGGTCCTTCTAGAATTTCAGCGTCAAGCTCCATTGCCTTCTTGTAATCAGCAAGGGCTTTTCTGTGCTCCCCCCTCCGGTCGTAAAGAATTCCCCTGTTGGCGTAAGCTGGGGCCAAGTCCGGATTATTTTCAATCACCAGGTTGAACTCCTGCATGGCCTCGTCATCTTTTTCCATCTGCATATAGGTCACGGCTAACCCGAGACGGGCCATGGCATGGTCAGGATTTTTCCCTAAAGCTTCTGAAAATTCTTTAACCGCCTCTTCATACTGGCCGTCTTCGAGCCGGTAATTTCCTGTCCTGACGTTATAGTCTCCCGGATTTTTCTCGACCCCGGTACGCCAGTAAAAAATGAACCCGATGAGAACCAGCAGCCCAATGATATATGGGACGGCTTTTGCATCAAATTGTATTTTTTTCTTCATATGATTGACACTATGGCTGGAAAAACTTCACCATCATGTATTTGTTGTAGAAAAAGGCAAAGGTCACCGAGATGATGGCTGCAATTACATTTATTTTCTTTCTCAGCCCCTGCAGCTCTTCCTCAGTTATGGCCCGTTTGTTTTTTGCCTGGATGCGGTTGATGTTTATCGCCAGCAGCAGTTTCCGCACCGGAAAGAACAAAACAGCGGCAAAGAGAAAAGAGGTGATACCGTACCAGAATGTCAGCATATGCGTTTCAAAAAAATGGGACTCCGGACTCCGGGCTAAAAGCCCGTGGTCGCGGAGTCCCTGAGAAGTTATGGGTTAACGTTTACGGCTTATCAACATCAAGCCTGGCTTTGGCGACATCACCGATATCCTCAACAAGGGCGACGATGTCTTTTTCCGGCATGGTGGACATTTCCATATGGTACGCCAGCAGCCACATCATGCCAACGCCGAGAGCCCACCAGAGGATCTGCCAGGCCCAGATGGAGGGCATGCCGAAGATCCAGGTCGTGGCATCATTGGGGTTGCCGAAGATGGTGTTCCCGACAACAGCGCCCGGTCCGATGGCGAAAATGAACCAGATGATGGTGACGATCCAGGCCAGAGGCTTCAACCCCTGTCTGGATGGCCTTACTGCTGCTGTTTCAGCCAGGAAGTCATGGAACTTCTGCTTGTGGGCCTTGTTGTCGCCGCCCTGGGTCATGGCGGAAACAATGATGCACAAGCCTAAGTTGAAAAGAATACCCCAGCCGGCAGAATGGATGGTCCATGGCCAGCGGCCCCAGGCCGTGATGCCGAACCAGGTCTGCCCGATGGACTCGGTCAGGGTTACAGCAACCAGACCGGCAATCAATCCAATGGTGACACCCTGGCGGGTAAAAAACGGCACGTAGCAGATACCGATCAGGGCCGGCCACATCTGGAAGCCGTAGGCCACGGCCAGGCCGCCCAGGAGAACGAGGGCATCCTGGGACGTGGTGGCAACGATAAGGGCCAAGCCGCAGATAATGACAACACCGAGACGGCCGAACAGTTTCTGGGTCGTATGGGAGGCTTCCGGGTTGATGAAACGCTTGTACAGGTCACGGGTCAGCATGCCGCCCGCTGTAGACATGTAGGCCGCGCCGGTTGACTGCATTGCTGCCAGGGCGCACACCGCCAGCAGCCCGACAAGCCAGGGGGCCGTGTCAGCCATGAGATGGATCAGGGCCGGAACAATCATGCCCTGCTTGCCCGGCATTTCCATGATATTGCCGCCGACATTCAAGATGTCCTTGGCGATCCCGGCCTTAAGGGCAGCAGCGTCGGCACCGATGAGGTGGCCGCCAAGACCCTGGATGGCCGTGAAGATAATCAGGATGAAGCCGATGCCGGCTGATGAAGCCCAAACCTGCTGCGGAGCAAAAGGCCTGGGGTTCTTGTTCGAGAACGACCACATGGAGAATGCCGGGGCAGACTGGATGCCCATGAGGGCAAACATGTAGGTCAGGCACATGACGCCTGTCCAGGCGCCGCCCGCCGCCTTGGTGCCGTCCTTGACAAACTGGATGACCCCTGGGATCGCGGTGTAATGGCTGTAGCCGTCAGGCGTTCTCTTGGTGTCGATCATGGTGCCCAGAATCGGATCAATCTCATTCGAGGTTAACTTGCCGATGCCTTCCTGCAGGGCTGCCCAGCCGCCCACGGCGTTCAGGGTGATAACCCCGATCATGGCGATACCGAAAGCCAGCAGCAGACACTGCAGGGTATCAACGTAGGCCACAGCGCGCAGGCCGCCGGAGGCCACGTAGATGATAACGACGATGGACAGCATCCACATGCCTGCCTCAACACCCAGCATACCGTCGGTGAGAACGTTGAACAGGAAGCCCGAGGCCCGGAGCTGCACCCCCAGATAGGGCACCGAGAAGATCATGGCCACGATAACGGTGAGGATGCGGATGGCCTCTGAACCGTAGTAGTCAGCAAACATCTCGCCCGGGGTTACAAAGCCGAAACGTTTGCCGATGATCCACTGGCGCTTGAGGAACATAACACCGGTAAAGGGAATCGTGACGGTATAAAAAGATGCGTAGGCATACTGGAAACCGTCACGGTAGACAAGGCCCGGATGGCCCATGAAGGTCCAGCCGGAAAAGCTTGTTGCGGTAGCGGCCAAGACGAAAACCCAGATCGGGATCTGGCGGCCGGCAATAAAGTAGTCTGATGCGGTTTTAGCCGTTCTGGCGCCCTTAATCCCCCAGAAAATACAGTAGGCCCAGTAGGCGGCAACAAAAATAAATAACCAAACAGTTGCAGTAGTCAAAGCTCCCCTCCTTTTCTTGCAAGTTGAGTGTAGATTCCATTTACTGCTGCAGCAGGGCGCCTTTCATCATCACCTCCTTTTTTTCTGTAGGCCCGCCACAAGCAATACCTTAATTACTTGTTGCAATTACACGTTTTTCTCCCAGCTTGAAAACAGGTATATCAATGGTGCCATTTCTACCACATTGTAATACCTGGGGCAAGACATACTGTTCCTGGCCCGTGTACCACGCTGCAGAAGACCTTCCATAAAGTTTTTGCATATCATATCAATATATTAAATTGTAACGCATTTAACAGAATAGCCCGCAAAAACACCATAAGGGATTCTCTGATTTTGCGCTTCGCAAAACCCTATATTGTTTTTTGCGGGCTTTTCACCATGGCCCAGGCACCATGATCTTATTATGCAAAAACCGCTATTCTATGGAGGTGAGCCCTTCCCGGATGGCATACTTTGTCAGGTCGGCAATGGAATGCAGGTCTAGCTTTTTCATGATCTGCCTGCGGTGGGTTTCAATGGTTTTAATACTGACGTAGAGGTGGGAGGCAATCTGTTTTGTGGACCAGCCTTCGGCAATGAGCTGCAGCACCTCGCGCTCCCTGGCGCTCAGCACCGACGTGCCAGTCGCAGTTTCTGCTGCAGATCCCCCCAGCAGGAAGTCATCTATGACCACCCCGGTTATCTCGGGGCTCAGGTACTTTCTGCCCCCTGCCACCTGGTGAATGGCTGTGGCAAGTTCCTGCGAGGCGCAGTCTTTCAGGAGATACCCTGAGGCACCGGCCCGCAGCATCCCTACCACAAAGCGTTTGTCTGAGTGCATAGACAGGGCAATAACCCTGGTCCCAGGCAGGCTTTCGATAATCTGCTTTGTGGCTTCAATTCCGTTCAGGTCCGGCATGGAAACATCCATGACAACCACGTCCGGCTTTTTTTCCTGGGCCATCTGCACGGCCTTTCTGCCATTTTCCGCCTCAGCCACGACCTCAAAATCTGTCTGCTTTTCAAGCAGGGAACGGAGGCCGGCCAGCATGATTTTATGATCGTCAGCAATGAGAACACGAATGTTCATACGATACCTCAACCCTTATCAGATGATTGCAGGGGTGCCACCAGGGTTACCATCGTGCCTTTTCCCTTTTGGGAATCCATCTCCAGCCTGCCCCCGAGGTGGCGTATTCTTTCGGTAATGTTAAAGAGCCCGAACTGCTGCTCTTTGTAAGCCCTGGTCGCCTTCATCTCCGGATTGAACCCGACGCCGTCATCAGTAACCCTGATGCGGAGATTTTTCTTGTTGACCCGGATAGTTATTTTTACCCTCTGGGCCCTGGCATGTTTTACTATATTGATAAGCAGTTCCCGCACTGAACGGAAAAGGACAATTTCTATGTCCTGGCTTAGAGGTTTTGGCTTTTTGTCGCTTTCAACAGTACACCTAAGGTTGTGCTTGAGCTGAAACTGCTCTGCCAACCAGTCTATGGCCGCAACCAGGCCTAATTCATAAAGAACAGGCGGGCTTAATTCAAAGGTAAGGGAGCGGGTGTCCTGGATCGTCTGCTTCACCATTTCCCTGATTTCATCAACCTGCCTGAGGAGATTCGGGTCTTTCAGGTTATCGCGAAGTTCGAAGCAGCGCATTTTAATGACCGAGAGCGTCTGTCCGATCTGATCATGCAGGTCTGTGGCTATGGAACGCCTCTCGCGCTCCTCCACCAGAGACAATTCAGAGGCGAGTGATTGCAGTTTTTCCTGATAGATCAAGAGTTTTTCTTCAGCCTGCTTGCGCTCCGTAATATCGTCATAGACGTCAACAATCTCACCGGATGGCAGCCGGTATACATAATTCTCTTTCCATACTTTCAGAATGCCGTCCCTATAAATAGCCACCGGGTGATATTCCGGTTTCCCAGTTTTGAGGACCCTTTTGAACGAATCCAGCAAGCCATATTTTTCTACTGCAGGAATAACCTCAACGAAATTCCTGCCGAGAACATCTTCCTTCTGCACCTGTTCAATGCGCTCAGCAGCACGGTTGAAGTCTATGAATAAAAAATCCCTGCCATCATTTTTTGTTTCAAAAACAGCAACCCCGCTGCTCATATTGTTAAAAAGCTCCCGATACCGGTTCTCGCTTTTTTCAAGGGCTTCCTCAACTTTGCGCAGCGCGTCAATATTCCGTATTGCAAGCACAAAGTGAAGCTCCTGGTCAAGGGGCATGGTCATGACTGAGAGCAAACCTGTTTTAACCTCTCCGGCAGCGTCAGTAAACCGGGTTTCCTGATTGATAACCGGGCCCCGTTTCTCAATGGAACTGAGAAGCTTTTTCTGCTCTTGCGGGTTCTGCCAGACGGCCAGTTGCATAAAGGTTTTGCCGATAATATCTTCTTTTGCATACCCGAGAAAAAGGGAGAACATCTCATTGACATCCTTATAGGTCCTGTCTTTTGCCTTGATAATGGCAACAGAGTCAGGGCTTGTTAAAAATGCGTAGCGAAACCGTTTCTGGCTTCTGGCCACGGTTTCCCGGGTATGTGCATCTCCGGCGGAAAAACCCTGATGGTCTGCCTGTGAACCGCCGGGCAGTTCAGGACCGGTGTCAATGGTTTTTGATATGGCAATACTTTTCATGGTCAGGACCGGCAGCATTGGTTGATGCGCAAATTCTCTTATCCGGCAGGGAGACTCAATACTCTGTTGCGCAATCTCCCTCTTTCAGCTAACATTCTTTACCATCGAATGCCTAAAAGCTACAATATTTTTTGCTGAAACATTGAGATAGCCAGCTCCACAGATCCGGGAACATACAACTGGCAGACTGTGCCGAAAACACCATAACTACTTGATTTATTTTTTTATTATCTTTTTATTCGTATGCTCTTAATGAATTCCTGCTAATTTTAAAGGTATTATAGCCATGGCAAAATATGTTCTGATAGTTGATGATGCCCCCAATATCGTTTTATCCCTTGAATTCCTCATGAAAAAAGAAGGCTATGCAGTCCGCTCTGTAAGCAACGGGGAAGAGGCGATGGAAACTATTGCTGAAAAAATTCCGGATATAATTCTCCTGGATGTAATGATGCCCAGAAAGGATGGCTATGAGGTGTGCCAGGAACTGCGCGCAAACCCCGACTGGAAAGATATTAAAATTATTATGCTGACTGCCAAAGGACGGGATGTGGAAAGGGAAAAGGGGCTGGCGCTCGGAGCGGATGACTATGTCATAAAACCTTTTGCCACCCAGGAACTTGTCAACAAGGTAAAAACCTTACTTGCATGAAATTCTTTTTCTTTGTTCTCCGGCGCTGGTGCCTTTTTTGACTGAAGCGCATAACTTGCCAAACATCTGCTGCTCCCTGACACAATGGACCATGGCGCACTCCTAAAAACATTACTGCATGAACTGAAAGACGGGGTAATCGTCTGCGATCCTGATGCGAAGATAACCCTCTTCAACCAGGCTGCAGAAGATTTATTTGGCCTGAGTCTTTTGTCAGGCAGGGGAACCTCTCTTTACAACCTGTGTTTTCAGGCCCCTGTTATCCAGGCCTTGAATCTTCTGCGCTACCAGCTTGAGTTACAAAACCAGCCTGAGCCTTTCCCCTTTGTCCAGTTTATGAATGCATCAATTAGTCAGGACCAGTATTTCCGCTGCCGCCTGAGCTTCCTGCCGCCCCTGGCTGCAGCAAAAAATCACTTTGTCATTATTTTTGAAGATATTTCGGCCTGGTATATGCCGGACAATCCGCTCTTTATGAACATTGAGAACTTTCGGTCTCCGCTGACAAATTTGCAGGCAGCAGTGGAAAACCTGACTGAATATCCTGAGATGTCACCAGTCATGCGCAGTGCCTTTGAGAATGTCCTGGTACAGGAATCACTCAATCTGACCGAGGCCTTTAATGCCCTTGCCAGATCCTGCCGGGTTATTATGCAGACGCAGAATCATCTGACTGGATTAAACACCGAGGTGCTCTTCGGTTACGCGGCTCATCACCTGCAAAACAAAAAAATATCTGTTGCAGCATCGCCAGAACAATCGGTCAGGGTCAGAATCGACTTGTACGGGCTCCTTCAGGTGCTGGATTACCTCGCCGGTTCAATCCAGTATAAACACAAGGGAAAGAAACTTGCCTGTGAAGCCCACATTGGTGCCCAGTTTATTTATTTTGACTTTGTCTGGCACGGTCCTGTTATACCGACAGCAACAGTCGAGAAAATGCTGGCAAACAAACTGAAACACAGTATCGGAGGCATGACCGTTGCCGCCATCCTCCGCTCCATGGACGGAGACATCTGGAGCCAGCAACAGGAAAATTCGAAAAGCATGTTACGTCTTGCCCTGCCAATCAGCATAAAGGACGCAAAAGCAACTTGAGAGGTTTTTCCCATGTCCCCGGTAAAAAGAAAAATACAGCGGCTGCTGGTACTTTTCGCTTTTGGCTGCTTTGCTCTCAATTATCCGCTGCTCTCTCTTTTCAGTAAAATTGCTTTATGGTACGGCATTCCTGTACTCTATCTGTATCTCTTTGTCTTCTGGGTTTTATTCATCCTGTCGATTGCCATCGTGACCGAGAGGAAAAAGCTGCCCAGAACTTCATTCCCACCAATATTCAGCAGGAAATCAGAGTAACATGCTGCCGGAATGGGTCATACTGCTTGTCTCCCTCTGTTACCTCGGGACTCTCTTTGCAATAGCATATTACGCAGACTGGCGGTCTGACCGGGGCATGTCAATTATTTCCAACCCGTATATCTATACCCTGTCCATCGCCGTCTACTGTACGGCCTGGACATTCTACGGCTCGGTGGGACGGGCCGCAGAAACCGGCATCGGGTTTATGCCCATCTATCTGGGCCCGACCCTGATGGCTGCTTTGTGGTGGTTTCTGCTGCGCAAAATGATCCGCATCGCCAAGGTGTACCGCATTACCTCTATCGCCGACTTTCTCGCCTCAAGATACGGCAAGAGTTCCTTGATCGGAGGTCTGGTGACGATCATTGCGGTTGTCGGCATCATGCCCTACATCTCTCTGCAGCTTAAAGCCGTCTCCACGAGCTATACAGTAATGCTGCACTATCCTGACCTGGCAATGATAGAGGAGCACAAGACTTCCCTCTGGAATGACAATGCCTTTTCCGTGGCCATGATAATGGCGGCCTTTTCGATTCTTTTCGGGACCCGCCATATTGATGCAACAGAACGCCATGAAGGCATGGTCGCCGCCATTGCCTTCGAATCTGTGGTCAAATTGCTGGCGTTCAGCGCCGCCGGAATCTTTGCTACCTTTATCATGTTTGACGGCCCGATTGATCTTTTTGACTGGGCCATCCGCTATCCTGAAATTTCCCGGCTCATGCAGCTTGAAGTTTTGCCGGGGGGCTATACAAACTGGTTTACCCTGATCTTTCTTTCCATGATGGCCATTATGTTTCTTCCCCGGCAATTTCAGGTGCTGGTGGTGGAAAATGTCAACGAGGAACACATCAGGAAGGCTGCCTGGCTTTTCCCCTTTTATCTTCTCGCCATCAACATTTTTGTACTGCCCATTGCCTTTGCCGGTATGCTCATGTTCCCGGAAGGGCATGTTCCACCGGACATTTTTGTTCTGGCCCTGCCCCTTACCGAGGGCCAGAACATTCTTGCTCTCTTTATCTATCTGGGTGGGCTTTCCGCAGCCACTGGCATGGTTATTGTTGCAACCATTGCGCTTTCCACCATGGTGTGCAATGACCTGGTCATGCCTGTTCTGCTGAGGATGCTTGCCATCCAGCAGGTGCAGCTAGGCCGTGTCCTTCTTTTCATCCGGCGCTGCAGTATCGTCGCAGTTCTCTTACTTGGTTACCTTTACTACCGTTTTATCGGCGAATCATATACCCTGGTAACCATGGGGCTGGTTTCCTTTGCCGCTGCGGCCCAATTCAGTCCGGCAATCCTCTTCGGCGTTTTCTGGAAAGATGCCAGCCGCCGGGCGGCCATATGCGGCCTGTCGGCTGGTTTTCTTGTCTGGTTTTATACCCTGCTGCTGCCTTCTTTTGCCAGGTCAGGCTGGCTTCCTCTTTCCTTTCTGGTAGATGGACCTTTCGGTATTGAACAACTCCGGCCATATAAGCTCTTCGGCCTGGATATGTTTGACCCCATCACACATTCGGTCTTCTGGAGCATGCTGGTCAACGGAGGACTCCTTGTCATCATTTCACTTCTTGACAGACAAAGCACCATGGACCGGATACAGGCCTCGCTTTTTGTAGATGTCTACCGCCACAGTGGCGGCACACACCTCTGGAGGGGCAAGGCCATGATCACTGAACTGCAGGATTTGTTGGCACGCTTCATAGGAGCGCGCCAGTCTGAAAGGGCCTTTGCCAATTATTCCCGCATCCATAAGATTGATTTTACAAAAGATAAGCAGGCAGATGCCGAACTCGTTGAGTTCGCCGAACGTCTGCTTTCCGGTGCCATTGGCGCCGCCTCGGCCCGTGTCATGGTTTCCTCAGTAGTAGAGGGCGAGGAGATCAGCCCCGAGGGTGTCATGAAAATAATTGATGAAACCTCCCAGGTGCTTGAATACAGCCACCAACTCGAGGAAAAATCCATTGAACTTGAAGCTGCCACCAAAGAACTGCAGGAAGCCAACAGGCGGCTCAAGGAGCTTGACCGCCTGAAGGATGAGTTCGTCTCAACCGTAAGCCATGAGCTGCGCACACCCCTGACCTCGGTCCGCGCCTTTTCAGAGATCCTGCATGACAACGTGGACATGCCACAGGAGGAACGCCAGAAGTACCTTGACATCATGGTTAAAGAAACCGAGCGGCTTACCAGACTCATCAACGAGGTTCTTGACCTGGCCAAGATTGAATCCGGCCGGGCTGACTGGTACATGGAAGATATTGACCTGACAGAGGTGCTCAAGGAAGCTGTTGCCGCAACCAGCCAGCTTTTTCGCGAAAAGTCGGTTGCCATGATCGAGATGGTGCCGACCTTTCCCGTCAGGGTGTTTGCTGACCGGGACAGGATATTTCAGGTTGTAATCAACCTATTGTCCAATGCCGCAAAATTCAGCCCTGCGGAACAGGGCAGGGTCATTGTCCGCCTTTACTTCAAGGAGAGAGAAATCCGGGTCGAGGTGGCTGACAATGGTCCCGGCATTCACCCCGATGAACAGCAGAAAATTTTTGAAAAGTTCAAGCAGATAACAGACCTCAGGGACGGCAAGCCCAAGGGTACCGGTCTGGGCCTGGCCATCTGCCGCAGGATAATAGAATACCACAATGGAAATATCTGGGTTGAAAGCAGCCCCGGCGAAGGCTCAAAATTTATCTTCTCTCTTCCTGATTAAACGGTTTACGGTCTGGCAACCTTGAGCAGTTCCTTGGTGGTTCTGACCCCGCATCCTGGCAGAAACGGGGCAAACCGCTGAAATAGCTGGGCCGTTATGAAGGCATCGTTGAAGGCATTATGTGACTTGCCCCCGTCAACCCCGTATTTCTTTGCCATGGAAAACAGGTCCGATTTCATGGTCATACCCTGGTAATGCCTGGCAAACCGCGAATCATTATCATAGAGCCAGTCATGCAGCGTTGATGTATCCAGGGCCGGGTTTTTCAGGGAGACGCCATATGCCTGTTGCAGCGGCTTATTGACAAAATTAAGGTCAATATGGACAAAATGACCAATGAGAACAGCATCGCCGATAAATTTCACAAAATCGCCGATAACATCAAGAAGGTCCTCGGCACATGCCAGGTCGGTGTGGGTAAGTTCATGCACCACCACGCTCTTATGCTTCAGTTCACAATCGGGCTTGACTAAACGGTAAAAGGTCTTGGCCGGGAGAATTGTCGTGCCCCGCAGCTTGACAGCACCAATGGAAATAATGGAGTCCTGCTTGAAGTCAAGACCGGTCAGCTCCGTATCAAAGGCAACAAAATCAGTCTCCCCAATTCCCCTTGCCGCATCAAACCGTTTCTTGAGGTCCTGCTGGTTCTCCAGCCAGTCCGGGAGCTCTGCGCGTGGCTGCCCCAGTATCTTCTTTAAAAAAAAGGTCACGGCAGCACCTTGCCACTCCAGTAATTGCCTTCAATTTCTTCATACAGCCTTGCTGTTAAATGGAAAGATTCCTTGAGTGTCTTTCTCTCAAAGCTGGTTAGAATATCAGGATTGATGAAATTATCAGGCGGGGTTCCTTCTTCCGCCTGGCGGAGCTGGCTGTGTATCAGCAGGGCATTGAGATACCCGAAAGCCTGGGCCATATCTTCGGCAACTTTGAAGCCATGCCTGGAAAGCTCATGCAGGCGCCCCAAAGTCGAACGGCGTATCACGCCTTTCTCAATTCCATATATCCTGGCACAGCCTGCAAGGGGTCTTATTCCTTTTTCATAGAGATTCAGCTCGTTTTTGTGCTCTCCTCCCTTTTCCACGACAATATCCCTGAAAATGCCCAGCGGAGGCCTTATCTGCAGAGTTTCTGCGGCAAGAGCCTCCATGAGCCCCCTTGAATGGGCTGCACGGTTTATGAGAAACTGCCGCAGAGAATTAATCATGTTGTGCTCACCTCTTATGGCACGCATATCAAAAAAGCCCACATCCCGTCCGGTCCCGGCTCCGGTCCCCCATTTTTTAAACTTTTCCTGCCAGGTAGAGGCACTCTGGATGTTCTCATCTTTCAGGCACCACTCCTTACCGGTAAGATCACATGCCAGCATGGAACTGTTCAATGTTTCGGCCAGGAGCTTGAAATAGGTATCAATCTTCTGCTTCTGCCCTGATTCAGAAACATCCTGGTAGGCAACGCCCATTTTGACTTTAAAGCTCAAGGTCAATTCATGCCTGCCCCCGCCGCCAAAGAAAAAAAGTGAATAAGGAACCGGGGATTCACCGTTTTTTTCTTCAAAAATATCAACAACCGTATTGGTAATTTTCTCCATCAATTCGGTGATCATGCCGGTAATATTGTGTGGCCTGGCGCCATAGCGCAGCAGGGATGAAACCGCTTTGTAGAATTTGGGGGCCGTATCACGCAGCTCCTCAATTGTTTTAATCTGGCCGATCTCCTTAACAAGTATGGTGGGTGATGATCCCTGGAGCAGCATGAAATCGTGGTTGGTTAGCATGCCTTTTAACTTTTTATCCTCCAAAACAAGGATATGGTGGATCCTGTGCCGGATCATTCTCAGCAGTGCCTCAAAACAGTTATCCTCAGAATCGATTGTTATGAGGGGGGTGTTCATGATGGCTTTAACAGGGTTGGCCACATCCAGGGCCTCGGCAACAACCTTTTCCCTGAAATCGCGGTCTGTCACCATGCCAAGGGGTAATCCAGCAGGATCTACCACCACCAGTGAACTGATTTTGTTTGCCGCCATTTCAACCGCGGCCTGCTGGATGGAAATATCCGGTGCGATGGTTTTGGGAGCTGTGCGGACTATATCCTTGACTTTTGTGCTGAACAGCAACTGTTCACCCGTTGTCCCGCCTGTATATGCTTTGCGCGTTTCTTCATAGGTCTTGTCAAGCAGATTGACAAAAAATGACTTGAGGAAATATTCATTTACCTCCGGATTATTCTGCAGGATGGCAAGGACCGTCTTTTTAGGCACCTGGTAGCAGATGGTGTCTTCAATGGTGACGACATTATTCCGGGCTCTGTCGCCGCTGAGCAATGACAGCATGCCAAAGTGCTCCCCCTCGCCCCTTAAATCAACAACTACCTCCTCATCATTTTCCGTCGTCTGATAGACCTTTACCCCGCCTTTTTTGATGACACCGAGAAATTCGCTTGGCGGGCCGTCCTGCTGCAGAATCTCCTCTCCCCTGGGGTAGTATTCCATGGATATTTCATCGACCATTTGTCCCAGAGTCTCACGTGAAAGCCGGTTAAACGGCAAAACTTTTTCAAAAAATTCAATGATCTCGTCTTTTAGCATGTGCCTGTAATTCCTTATGGATAGTGATCAGCATGGAAAACCCTGCAAAAGTCCAATCAACTCAAAACACTAATATATAATGATGCCAATAATATGTTTTTTGAGCAAGACCTAACTCCCGAAATTGTTAAAACAAAATACGCTAACACCTAGTCGGATTTACCGGCTGGATTTATTTTTCCTCTCATTTAAAAATACTCTTGATAAACTAAAACTAGTGGCTATACTGAATTGTTATGCATAGTTAAGGTATCTTTTTTCAACGCTGTAACAGTGTATCCCGGCATTTGCTGAACCGAGTGAATCAATTTCTTATAACAGGAATGTGCCATGCATGAAAACCCTGAATTGTTGACACCCCAACGCTGCTGCCTCATGATCGTTGATCCGCAGGAACGCCTTATGGCCTCCATTTACAAGGCAGAAAGGGTGGTGCGCAATGCCAGCCTGCTTATTCACTGTGCCAGAACCCTGGAAATCCCTATCCTGGCAACGACTCAATACAAGAAGGGCCTTGGGCCTTTTGTGCCTGAGTTAGAGGAACTGTTGACAGGTGTTCCCTGCATTGACAAGACCGAGTTCAATGGCTTTGCCAATCCTGCAGTCAGTCAACTGATGCTCACTCTGCCTAAAAGTATAGACACCATTCTGTTCGCCGGGGCTGAAGCGCATATATGCATCTTCCAGACCTCCGTGGGAGCTCTGCTGGCCGGTTATCAACCCTGGATCGCAGCAGACGCCATATCCTCGCGGGAAAAAAGAAATGCCAGGCTGGCAATAAACAGAATGCAGGCCATGGGCATGAGTGTCGGGCCCACGGAAATGGCGGTCTATGAACTGCTGCACAAGGCAGGAACCGCTGCCTTCAAGGCAATGCTGCCCCATTTGAAATAATTTTTTTCAACACCTCTAAGCAACAGAACAACTACCTGGAAAACACTATGACTGGCAACGATATCCGTTCACGATTCCTCAAATATTTTGCAGAACAGAACCATGCAATAATCGGCAGCTCGTCCCTGATACCCCAGGATGACCCGACCCTCCTTTTTACCAACTCCGGCATGGTTCAGTTCAAGCGGGTTTTCATGGGGGAAGAAAAAAGAGACTACACCCGGGCCTCCACCTGCCAGCGTTGTGTACGCGCCGGCGGCAAGCATAATGACCTGGAGAACGTGGGCCACACTGCCCGGCACCATACCTTTTTTGAGATGCTCGGCAACTTTTCCTTTGGGGATTATTTCAAGGAAGATGCCATTCGCATGGCTTGGGAGTTTCTCACGGTCAACCTTGGGCTGGATAAGGAGAAACTCTGGGTTTCAGTATTTGAGGATGATGATGAGGCCTTCGGGCTTTGGGAAAAGATTGAGGACCTGCCAGAGGGCCGGATAGTGCGGCTGGGAGAGGCAGACAACTTTTGGGCCATGGGTGATACAGGACCATGCGGCCCCTGTTCGGAAATTCATATTGACCAAGGGTCCGGGGTCGGTTGCGGCCGGCCGGAGTGTGCAATCGGCTGCGACTGTGACCGCTACCTTGAATTGTGGAATCTCGTATTCATGCAGTTTTACCGGGATGAAACCGGCAGGATGACACCCCTGCCCAAGCCCAGTATTGATACCGGCATGGGCCTTGAACGGGTCGCTGCCGTTATGCAGGGGAAGCACAACAACTATGATTCTGATCTTTTCTCCGGCCTCATCAGCAAAATAGCAGGTTTAAGCGCCAAGAACTACGGCCAGGATGATCGTGTTGATACGGCCCTGCGTGTTATTGCCGATCATAGCCGAGCCACTGCCTTTCTGGTGGCTGACGGCATGCTGCCTTCCAACGAAGGCAGGGGGTATGTCCTGCGCCGTATCATGCGAAGGGCTGTACGCTTTGGCCGTTCCCTTGGCCTGGAGAAACCTTTTCTGGCTGAAATTACAGCTGAAGTCGCTAAAACCATGGCAAACGCATATCCGCACCTGACAGAGGCTGCAAATCTTCTGGCCAAGGTTGTTACCAACGAAGAGGAGCGGTTCCGCGAAACCCTTGATAACGGTCTTGCAATGCTCAACACCGAGATCCGCCGCCTGCAAAAGGAAAACAGCAGCACTATCCCCGGAGAATTCATATTCAAGCTCTATGACACCTATGGGTTCCCTGTTGATATCGTACGGGATGTTGCGCTCGAACAGGGTTTCTCCATTGATGAAGCCGGGTTTGCCAGGTCCATGGAAGAACAGCGCGCTCTCTCCAAAAAATCCTGGAAGGGCGGCTCACTTGCAGCAATGCCCCCTGGAGTGAAAAAACTTGTCGCCGAGGGACATAAAACAAGCTTTGTCGGCTATAAAACACACCGGGCAAATTCAGTCATAAAAGGTTTGGTTGATCATGCTGGAGAAGATGCGGACAGGGCTGGCCAGGGTGAACGCGTCTCCGTCTTCTGCCCCGAAACCCCGTTTTATGCTGAAGCGGGAGGCCAGATAGGCGACCAGGGCGAAATAGTCGGCCCAAACGGTTCAGCCAGGGTCCTGGACACCATTATTGTCGCTGATGGCGTCATACTCCATGAGACAGAAGTGACCCAGGGTTCCCTGGCACTTGACGAACAGGTTGAGCTCAAAGTAATGGAGGGAAGGCGCCAACGCATTGCCTGCAATCACTCTGCCACCCATATCCTGCATGCCGCCATGAAGTCTGTACTCGGTGGCCATATCAAACAGTCCGGTTCTTTAGTGACCCCGGAGCGCCTGCGTTTTGACTTTACACATTTCTCGCCCATTACACCGGAAAAGCTTGAAATGATAGAAAAAATTGCCAATGAAGAGATCAGGGCAAATACGCCACTCGACACAACAATGCTGGAAAGGGAGGAGGCCATCAAGACAGGGGCAGTCGCTCTTTTCGGCGAAAAATATGGCGATACAGTCCGGGTTGTTTCCATTGGCAATTTCAGCAAGGAACTTTGCGGCGGCACCCATGTCAGGGCTACAGGAGAAATAGGCCTCCTGAAAATTACTTCTGAAACAGGCATTGCCGCAGGGATTCGCCGTATCGAAGCTGTCACCGGCCCAGAGGCAGTCAATATTTTCCAGGCCCGGGAAAGGCAACTGGCAAAACTTGCCAACCTTCTCAAAGTGCCGGCAGATAGCCTTGATGCAAAAATAGAGAAGCTTATAAATGCCAACAAAGACCTGGAAAAAGAGGTAAGCCGGTTGACAGCCAAACTGACCCTCAGCGACATCGATGGAATCATAAAAAACGCCAGGGTGGTTGGTGAAACGAAGGTTGTCGTAGCAAGGGTTGTCCTGGATTCTCCCAAAACACTGCGGGAGCTGGGGGACAAGATCCGTGACAAGCTTGGCCGCGGCATTGTGGTTTTAGGCGGAGAGTACCAGGGCAAGGCAGCCCTGCTGGCCATGGTCTCCAAGGACCTGACCGATACGTATAAGGCCGGGAATATTATCAAGGAAATCGCCGTGCTGGTAGGTGGCAAGGGTGGCGGGCGTCCAGATATGGCCCAGGCCGGCGGCCCGAATCCGGATAAGCTCGATGATGCCCTGCAGGCAGTTTTCAAAATTATCGCAGGCCAGTAACCTTTTTTACTACAGCACAGAACTCTGCCGATACTGATTTTTTAGCGGCAGCAGGTCTTTCTGGGGAGAAAGTCGCCAGGTCTTACAGATCCGTCAAATTCATCCGTTCCTGCACCCATGGTCATTGAAAACATTTTCTCCTGCCACTAAGTACTATTGCATTTTTTGCCGTAAATGTTCACCACTCTTTATTCCTGGCGATTATTTATTTTTTGCTGCTTCTGTTTGCATAATCCGTCTTGTAAAATATTGATAAAAAAAGTTGACAGTCCCTTCAGTATACATTAGATAAGCACCATTAATTTTATGAACGAGCATTCATTCATAAGGCTTTAATGCGCCAAAAAGCAAGCACTTGTAAAAAAGGAGCCCCTTGAAATGATTACCATTGACATAACGGTCATTATTCAGATCATTAATATCCTGATCCTCATCGTTGTCATGAACGCGGTGCTCTACAAGCCTGTGCGGACGGTCCTGACGAAAAGGAAAGAGCAGCTTGCTGAACTGGCCAGCTCCATAGAGACGTTTAAGAAAAATGCTGAACTCAGAAAGGCAGAGATAAGCAGAAAACTCAATGATGCCAGGAGCAGGGCCAAGGAAGAAATTGAAAAGGCCAGGGGTGCGGCTCAAGCCTCAACGGCAGAATCCCTGGCAAAAGTCCGCCAGGAGGCTCTGACTAACAAAACAGCCCAGCTTGATGAAATCCAAAAACAATTTACAGATGCCCAGCAGCAGCTGTCAGGACAGATAGGTAGCTTTGCCTCTGATATGGCCGCTAAAATTTTGGGGAGGTCTATCTGAAAATGAAAAGTAAAGCTAACTGGCCGAAAATTTTAAAAATATCTGTTGCCGCATTCAGCATAATTGCCATAGGAACCCTTGCTTATGCTTCCAGCGGCGGCGAGCATGGTGCACCTGCAGGCCCTGCCTTCTGGGGAATCCCTACCTCTAAATGGTGGGATCTACTCTGGCGAGTTCTAAACTTTGCCGTTTTACTGATAGTCCTGATAAAAGTATTGGCAAAACCCGTGGCCAATGGCCTTCGCGCCCGCCAGCAGTCAATCAGGGAACAGTTCACTGACCTGGAAGCACGCAAGGCTGAAGCTGACAAGGCCTATAAAACCTATGAGGAAAAACTCGCCTCCATAGACAAGGAAGTAAGTGAAATCATCCAATCCGCACTTGCCCAGGGCGAAGCGGAAAAAGAACGGATAATTGAAGAGGCCAACAGAGCTGCGGCCGATATCAAAAGACAGGCTGAAATGGCGATCCAGCATGAACTGGCTGCAGCAAAACTGCGACTGCGTGAAGAAGTTGCCAATCAAGCTGTTGTCATGGCAGAGGAACTGATCAGAAAAAATCTGCAGGAGGCTGATCAGGTGAAACTAATTGAAAATTATCTCTCAAAAGTAGGGAGAGTCCAGTGAGACAGACGATACTAGCGAAACGCTATGCCAAGGCTCTCTTTGCTGTAAGCCGGGAAGAAGGAACCAGCGATGCTTACAGGGAGACGCTTAACGTCCTCGGTGATTTTCTGGGAACATATCCCGAGGCCATGGATGCGCTGACGAATCTTTTATATCCCATGGAACTGCGGGAAAAGGTTATGGCGCAGTTGATCAGAGCGCTGCAGGCTGATCAGTACATGATGAATTTTCTCAATCTGGTTGTCCAGAAAAGGCGCGCAGACATTCTGCCTGAAATTGGTGCCCAATTCCAGGCCCTTGTTGATGCCGACCAGAACGTAAGCCGCGGCACGGTAATAGCTGCATCGGAAATATCAGGCGCGCTGCAGGCAAAAGTGCAGACCGCCCTGGAAAATATTACAGGTAAAAAGGTGATTCTCACGACCGAGATTGATCCTTCGATAATTGGCGGCATTGTTGCCAAGGTCGGGGATCTGGTGATGGACGGGAGCATCAAAACACAACTTGCGGGTTTGAATGAATCCATAAAGGGGAGTGAATAGGCAAAATGCAGATCAAAGCCGAAGAAATCA
>Ga0209536_100006041_pt1 | contig 18621 bp, 10 predicted proteins | sample DeeMarSeWOR28_12_FD_187461 | JGI IMG/M metagenome (GOLD analysis project Ga0209536, IMG submission 187461) | Marine sediment microbial communities from White Oak River estuary, North Carolina - WOR-2-8_12 (SPAdes) (version 2) | ecosystem: Environmental > Aquatic > Marine > Intertidal zone >... | reverse complement strand
TATCGGCTTCGAGAAATTCTGGAACGTCAAATCCCGCTTCAGCGGATTGAAACCCCATGTATCGGTTCTGACCACCACCATCCGCGCGCTGAAAAGCCACGGCGGTGGGCCCAAAGTGACACCGGGCATCGCCATGCCGGATGAGTACACCAAGGAGAATGTGGGCATGGTTGAAGCAGGCTGTGTGAATATGGTGCATCACATCAACACCATCCGCAAGGCCGGCATCAACCCGGTCGTTTGTATCAACCGCTTTTACACCGATACGGATGAGGAATGCAAGATTGTCCGCAAAGCGGCCGAGGCCGCCGGTGCGCGCTGCGCCGAGTCCAAACACTGGGAACTGGGCGGCGATGGTGCCCTGGAATTTGCCGATGCCGTCGTGGAAGCCTGCGAAGAGAAAAACGACTTCAAATTCCTCTATCCGCTGGAGATGAAATTGCGCGACCGTGTAGACCTCATTGCCAAGGAAGTCTACGGTGCCGACGGCGTGTCCTGGACCCCGGAAGCCGAGGCCAAGGCCAAGATGCTTGAGGACGATCCCAAGTACGCCGACTTTGCTACCATGATGGTCAAAACCCATCTCAGCCTGAGCCACGACCCGACGATCAAGGGTGCGCCCAAAGGCTGGACGTTGCCCGTTCGGGACGTGCTGATTTATTCCGGCGCAAAGTTTTTGTGCCCCTGCGCCGGCACGATCAGCCTGATGCCCGGAACCGGCTCCAACCCGGCATTTAGACGGGTGGATGTCGACGTTAAAACCGGCAAAGTGTCAGGACTGTTTTAGATGGTTACCTAAAACCTTAGTATTAAGAGAGGCTCGAGAGTTTTTCTTGGGCCTCTTTTTTTTTCTTTAACATAAATTCGAAGCACGAAGCACGAAATCCGAAACAATTCTTAAATCTTAAATCCAAATTTCGAAAACGTGTTTTGAATTTCGATTATTTGATATTCGGATTTGTTTCGCATTTCGATATTCGAATTTCGAATTTACAAGATGAGCAATCTCCCAACAGACGATAATCGAGACCACAAAATGCGTGTCTTACTAATTAATCCTTATTATCCCATTTCCGAGACGCCTTCCCCGCCGCTGGGGCTGGCTTATCTGGCTGCGGCCCTGGAACAGGCCGGCGTTGAGGTCAAGATTCTGGATTATGTCGTTTATCCGTATCGGCGCGATGCGCTTGAATCTGTTTTGAAAGAATTTAAACCTCAGGTTGCAGGCGCCACCGCGGTAAGCATGACCTTTGATCATGCCAGGCGGGTTCTTAGCGATGTAAAGGCCATCGATTCTGATATTTTGACGGTGATGGGAGGGCCGCACGTCACATTTTGCGCACAGGAAACCCTGGGAGCCTTCAGCGAGCTGGACGCTGTGGTTATCGGTGAAGGGGAACAAACGCTGGTTGAACTCTTGCGAGCGGTTGAATGCGCCCGCAATTTCGATACGGTCGGCGGCATCGCCTATCGGGCGGGTACGAAAATCATGACCACCGCACAGCGCAATTGGATTAAAGACCTGGATGCCCTGCCGTTTCCCGCCAGGCACCTGCTGCCCCTGGGCAGATACCGGACGCTGGGGATGCCCATCAGCATGACCACCAGCCGGGGATGCCCCTATAAGTGCATTTTTTGTGTCGGTCGTAAGATGGTCGGCGCAAAGGTCCGTTACCACAGTGCCGACCGCGTCGCCAACGAACTGCAATATCTGGCGGATCTAAAATTTCATCAAATAAACATCGCCGATGATCTTTTCACCGCCAGTCAAAATCACTGTCTGGCGGTCTGCGAAGAAATCCTGCAAAGAAATTTAGAAATTAATTGGACCTCATTTGCCCGGGTCGACACGATTTCAGAAAAGCTTTTATCAAGGATGAAAGCCGCCGGGTGCACGGCCGTCAGTTTTGGAATCGAAACGGCAAATCCGGCTATCTTAAAAACGATAAAAAAAGGAATCACCGTTGAGCAGATTCGAAATGCAATCCGCATATGCCGGCGGGTGGGGATCAGCCCGTATGCATCCTTTATTCTGGGACTTCCGGGTGAGACGCCGCAAACGATTGAAGAGACCAAAGCGTTTGCCGCAAATTTGCAGCAAGAAGGTCTGGCATACGGATTTCACATTTTAGCCCCTTTCCCCGGAACCGAGGTTCGCGAACGAAGTAACCACTTGGGGATTCGGATTTTAACGGATGATTGGTCAAAATATGATGCCAACCGGGCAGTCACAGAGACCGCAACGGTAAACCACCGAATGCTGGACGCCGTGGTGGTTGACTGGGAAAACCAATATGATCGATACCTGGGACATATCCATAAAAATATCCAGAACGGAAGCGCCACCGCCGATGAGATCCGTCAGCTTAATAACCTCGAAAACACCGTGACGCTTTATGACTTGATGATGCAAAAGCACATTGAAGAATGCGGATCGCTATCGATAGCTGCTGCGGGTTCTGAAATCAGCAAAGAAAAGGGCCTCGAGGGACTCATTGATCGTATTACACGTTCCAGTGATATGGATCCAAACAGGCTCAGGGTCACACTGCAGCAGGTGGTTGAGGATGGGAGTTTAAAATTGAGCCAAAAAGATGGTAAATTTAGGTGGGAATGGGAAAGTTTCTTGAAAGTGCCTAAAATGACTAAAGTGAACTAAAGTGCCTAAAGTTGTGGTTTCGCTCCGCTCAATCTTTTAATTAAAAAGATAGGATTCCTTAACTTTAGTCACTTTAGTTCACTTCCAACTTTAGCGCGCTTATTTTAGACTTGAGTCACTCTTTTTTTTGTTGGCATTTTGAAGTCACTTCTACGGCATATCCCATATATCCGAAAGCTTTTCAAGCTCTTGTAATGTCTGCTGCACCATCGCTTCGAGGTGGCTGGCCTTTAAACCGAGGCGGTCGACCACCGGACCAAATGGTTCGACATCAATCCCCTCTCCGGCTTTTCCGAAACCCGTCCTCAAACCCAGCGAGTTGGCAACATGCACAATATCGCTCAGGACGCAGAAATTTTCACAGGACTCGGGGTCATGGTGCCATTGAACGGCATTAACCAGCTCGGCTGGAAAAGACCATTTGTGCAAGATTTGACCCCCAACTTCAGCATGATTGGTTCCCAGCACCATGGATTCGGCGACATCAAAGGCGATTCCTTTTGTCACCATGGCTTCGATTTGCGCTAAATCTTTTTTCACGAAGCTGCCAAGAATCAGTTTGCCGACATCATGCAACAGGGCCGCTGTGAAAACTTCATCGGCATCAGATATTTTCAAGGCCTTTACCAATAGTTCTGCCGCCACGGAAACCGCTATAGAATGCCGCCATAATTCCCCGCCGCGCAAATCATATCCGGGGATGGCTTTTTTCATTAACGGACTCATACATATGGTCGTCACCACCTGCATCAACCGTTTCCACCCCAACAGGATGACAGCCTGTCTAATCGAACTGACTTTGGTAGGGATGCCAAAATAGGCAGAATTGGTCAGTTTCAGGATGTTGGCGGTAAGCCCCGGATCATATTTTACAATATTTTCTACTTCAGACGGCGTCGAATCCGGGTTGTCAAGAAGTGGCAGTAATTTCGCTGCCGTAGCCGGCATGCCTGGAAAGGCCTCGACTTCCAGCGTAATGGTGTATAGTTTTCGGCTGTTGTTCACAGGGTCTCCTCTCCCCAAGGTGATGTCAAATCAAATCGCAACTGTATAAATAAAATATCGGCCGGTGGGGTAAAAACTTGAGGAAATTAGGTGGGGATTATCTGCTTTAGGTGTCAGTTACAGGATGCCAGGGTTCTGGGTTCAGCGGTTCACAGAATAAAGATTTGTTAGCTGTCATCCTCCAGGCACTTTTGCACCGCAGTCACAATCGTGTCATAACCCGTGCAGCGGCACAGGTTGCCGGCCAGCCCTCGACGAATATCATGGCGGCTGACTTTATGATGCTTGTGCTTTTCGACAAAAGCCGTTGCCGCCATAACGAACCCGGGGGTACAAATGCCGCATTGCACGGCACCCTCATCCACAAAAGCCTGCTGAACTTTGGACAGCATCTCGTTGCGGCTTTCGCCTTCAACCGTTCGAATGGATCGACCGTCGGCCCAGATCGCCAGATAGAGGCAGGCATCCACCGGCACATCATCGAGCAAAACCGTGCATGCGCCGCATTCCCCCACGGCACAGCCCTGTTTGACACTGATCATTCCCAGCTGCTCCCGCAGCACCTCCAGCAGCGATTGGCGAACATCAACGGCAATTTCCTTTTTCTTTCCGTTCACGGCAAAGGTGATCGTACGGTTTAAGCTCACTGAATGGTACCTCCTGCATTTAAAATAGCCTGCTTGACAACCCGGTGGGCAAGGGTGGCGATGATCTGCAGTCGAAATTCTTTGGCGGCCCGCCATGACGTCCGCGGGCTGACATCATCCACCACCGCTTCAGCAATATCGTTCAGCAGTTGTGTTGATACCTTGCGGCCGCGGATTTTATCTTCGGTGTCTTTGCAGCGTATGGGCACCGGCGCAGCCACGCCGTACGCCAGCCGAAGATCTGTCAGGACTTCGTCTTCTACCCTGCAAACCGCCGAGCAGCCGATCGTGGCAATGTCCATGGCGTCCCGCATGGCATATTTGAAAAAATGTCCCGAATATCCGGCATAGTTGTCACGGCTGACGGTGATCGCCGTCATAATTTCGTGGTGCTCAAGGGCCACCCGGCTGGGTCCCAGAAAAAAGTCTTCCAGGGGAAGTTGGCGGGATCCGTCCTGGCCTGCGATCGTTACCACGGCATTGAGGGCGATGAGCGGTGTGGCGCTGTCCGCACTGGGCACGCCGTTGCAAAGGTTGCCGCCGATGGTGGCCATGTTGCGCACCTGGGGCCCGCCAATAGTGAGGATGGCCTCCGCCAGAACCGGAATGTGTTTGCGGATCAACGCGGATTCAGCCACATGCGTAAAGCAGGACAGGGGCCCGATGACCAGATCCCCGTCATTTTTTTGGCTGATGAAATCAAGCTCGGCGATACCGTGAATATCGATTAGATGATCAAAGTCCCCTTTGCCCTTATGCAGTTTAACCAGCACATCCGTGCCGCCGGCGATCAAATGGGCTTCAGGATTTTCCTTCAACAAATGAATCGCTTCCTGAATACTGTCAGCCCTGGAATAGCTTTTAAAATTAAACATTCAGTATACCCTTCCGTATTGCACGATGATTCCACCTTATAACTCTTGTGTACTTTCGATGAATTCTTTAGCAAATAAATCCGAATATCGAAGCACGAAATACGAAACAAATTCGAATATCAAATGACAGAAATTCAAACCGTTTAGAACATTTGAATTTCCAATTTTGATATTGTTTCGCATTTCGAAATTCGGATTTAGAGTTTTCTTATTTGATACCCATCTATTTTTAAGCACCCAAACCCGCATTTAGAATTAATGGCCCAGGAGAGCCTCATAAAAGTCCTGCTTTCTTAAAATATTTAAAAAGAACATGCGGGGTCATGGGCAGCTCATTAATTTGAACGCCGGTCGCATCCCAGATGGCATTACGGATGGCAGGCGGCGGTGAAATAATGGGCGGTTCCCCGAGTGATTTGTTGCCGTACCCTGATGTCGGCTCGTAGGTTTCGACAAAATCGCAGCCGATATCCGGCACATCCACGGCAGTGGGAATTTTGTAATCCAGAAAATTATTATTGTATATGTAGCCCGATTCACCATCGATCATCAACTCTTCATAGAGTCCGGCGGCAATTCCCATGGCCACACCACCGTGCACCTGGCCCTTGGCCATTAGGGGGTGCAAAATGACACCGGAATCGTGCACATTATAAATTTCTTTGATATCCACCTTGCAAAGCGGCACATCTACCGCCACTTCAACAAATGTACAGCCGAAGGTGGGTGCATTCGTACAGGTTTTGTGGGACACATCGGCAGTTAACTGTGCGCCGCGCTCCTTGTCATAATAGGCGTCCAGCGCCACCTCCTGCAGCGAAACCATTTTACGGGATGGGTCCTTGCGCTGCACAATTTCCCCGTTTAAAATGTCGAGTTCTCCGCCCGGGATGCCGCTGACCCGGCCGGCATGTTCCAGAATTTTGGCTTTCAGCTCTCTGGCTGCCCGAAATACGGCATTGCTGGCCACATATGCCTGGCGCGAGGCATAAGCACCGGTATCAAACGGTGCCACGTCGGTATCCTGAGTAGACACCACGTGCACATCATCAAAGGGAACGCCAATGGTCTCGGCCGCCATCTGGGCCACGATGGTATCCAGGCCCTGGCCGATTTCGGTGGCACCCACCTGAATATGAAGGGAGGCATCCTGGTTGAGAATGATCCGCGCGCCGGCAATCTCCAGGCAGACCGGATAGGTCCCGGAAGCATAACTGAAACAGGCAACGCCGAGGCCACGGCGCACCGCACCGGTTTGTCTTTTGGGCCAGGCCGCGCGCTTTTCGTCCCAGCGGATCAGATCTTTACCCTTTTGGAGACATTCAATCAGTCCGCAGCTCTGGAAGCGCTCACCCGTCAGGGGATCGGCATCGCCCTGCCGGGCCACATTTTTGATGCGGAACGCCACCGGATCCATGCCGATTTTACGCGCGGCCTCTTCAATGATGCCTTCCACCGCAAAGATCATCTGCGGCGCCCCGTAGGCCCGCATGGCACCGGCCGCCGGGGTATTCGTGTAAACGGTCCTGGCGTGATATTGCATGGCGGCGCGGGGATAAAGCGAGCGAGATTTGGCGCCGGCCGCTCCGGCCACGGAATGTCCGTGAGAGGCATAGGCACCGGTATTTGACAGCGCCTCCATGTCCAGGGCCACCAGGGTGCCGTCTTTGTTTGCACCGGCCCGCATTTTAACCTCAAACGGATGACGGGTTCGGGTTCCGATCATGCACTCTTCACGTGAGAGGTCTATCTTTATCGGCCGCCCTCCCAGTTTCAAGGTCAGAAAAGCAACCATGGGTTCGAGAATGACGTCTTGCTTGGCGCCGAATCCGCCGCCGATATAGGGTTTGACGATCCGGATGCGGCCCCACGGCAGACCCAATGCCTCTCCCACAATGCGGCGTGCGATATGGGGAATCTGGGTCGACGAAACCACGACGATATGCTCCAGATCATCCATATAGGCATACGCAACGTGATTTTCGATATGGCAGTGCTGGCACATCTGCGTCCGATATTCGCTTTCCAGCATAACGTCGGCGCCGGCCAGCGCATCATCAATTGGCCCGCCGACCGTGTAGTGGGATTCTCCGATCACGTTTTGGGAGCCGGTATGAATCTCTCTGGCGCCTTTGGCCAATGAGGCTTGCGGGGCCACCAGAGGCTCGTACGCTTCGTAGTCCACCTGGATTTGCTTCAGCGCTTCCTGCAGGACAAGGTTGTTTTCCGCCACCACCACAGCGATTTCATCGCCCCAGTAACGAACATGCCGGGTCAACAGCAGCCGGTCTGCAACATCTTTATGAGCCGCGTCCAGCGAATAGGGGTGACCGGCGGTGGCAAATGGGGTCCGGGGCACATCCGCATAGGTAAACACCGCCTCGACACCGGGTAAACGCTTTGCCTTGACGCTGTCGATTTTCTTCACACGACCGTGGGCGATGGTACTGCGCAGATATTTGGCCACCAGCATCCCGGGAATAAAAAAATCGTCGGTATAGCGCGCCCGGCCGGTGACCTTGGCCACTGCGTCAACCCGTTTGACGGATTTACCTATTGCCATTTGGAAATCTCCTCAATAAGAATTCCACGTTTAACAACAAAAGAGATTACGGTTTATTCACCACAGAGGTCACAGAGCCCACAGAGAAAATCTTAATAATGTATTGGAATCATAATCTGCAGAATCTGTTCTCTGTGATCTCTGTGTTCTCTGTGGTTAAAACTTATTCAAACAAACAAATAAAAATCCTTTAAAGCACTTCGCATGAAAGCCATTTGGGCGGCATGGCGCAGATCAATCGGGCCATTGGTGTCAGAAATCAAAGTCGCTTCCTCTGCCGCAAATGTTTTTAAATTCAATCGCGTTTGAATGTCTCTGGTTTGATAGATCAGGTGGTCTTCATGCGGCGACAGGGTTTCCAATTCGCCATCCACCCTGGCTTTCAAAACACCGCCAACGAGCATATAGCCGTTTTGTTCATTTTCAAAGCTCTTTTGGCTCAGATAAAACTTGGGTTTGACACGATAAGGTGCGCCGCTGGTGGGACAAAAGGTGGAGCAGTTGCCGCATTCGTTACAAAAATCACCGATGTTAATAATCTGAAACTTCTGGGCAATTCGCACGGTGTCAACTTCTTTGAGTCGAATATTTTTGCCGGCGCGCAGGGCCTGCTGAACACGAATTTCAAACGGATCGACGGGGTAGGCAATATTGGCCCGATTGGGGCAAACCGTGGTGCAAATATTACAGAACACATCACATTGCAGGCAGCGCCGGGCTTCCTGCCGTGCCGATTCATGGTCCAGCGTGCGTACCACCAGGTCAAAATCACGCCGTCGGTCTAATGAAATTTCAGGTATCTGCGGGCCGAACGCGCGCCGGGTCTGGGCGATTTGCAGGGTTTTCGAATCGGGCTTGCGGTCGCTTGTGTCCAGCAGCAGGTCAAATTGGACAGCCGCCCGTCGCTTTATGGATTCGGCCACTCGTTTTCCGTCACCAATAGCCCTGATCAGCGTGGAGGCACCGCGAACGGCGTCTCCGCCGGCAAATACATTGGGCAGCTGGGTTTCAAGGGTATCAGGATCAGGGCGCAGGTCTTCTTCCGGAAAAAAATCCAGCTCCACCCGCTGACCGATGGCTGAGATGACACTGTCCACCTTAATTTCAAATTCAGTGCCCTCAATTTTTATGGGTCGCGGGCGACCGCTGGCATCTGTTTCTCCCAGCTCCATTTTAAAGCAGACGTTTGATTGCACCCGTCCGTCTTCCACCAGGAGGCATTCCGGTGCGGTGAGCTCAATCAGTTTGATGTCTTCATCCAGAGCAGCTTGAATTTCTTCAAAATCAGCCGGCATTTCTTCACGGGTCCGGCGGTAGACAATACTCACACGGCCGTCGGGGCCAACCAGCCGATTGGCGGTCCGCGCAGCATCCATAGCCGCATTGCCGCCGCCGATCACCACAACGTTTTGGCCCAGCTCAGGAGCCTGTCCGCGGCGCACCGCACTGAGGAAACTGATCTGATCGTAAACACCCGGTGCATCCTCACCGGGGATGCCTAAATTTAAACCTTTTTGAGCACCCACGGCAACGTAGACGTATTGATAGGTGTTTCTCAGTGTTTCAAACCGATCCAGATCGATTTTCGAGCCGTAATGAATCTTGACCCCCAGGGCAATAATCCCTTCGATGTCTTTTTTGAGGCTGTCATCATCCAATCGAAAAGTGGGAATGCCGTCGGCAGCCATGCCGCCGGGGATATCTTTGGTCTCGTAAATATCCACCGCAAATCCGTCTAACGCTAAAAAATAAGCGCAGGCCAGGCCGGATGGGCCGGCACCGATGACGGCCACTTTGAGTCCGTTGCGTGCTGCCGCTTTACGCGGCAGGTTGCGATCCTGCTGCTGGGCGACAAAGCGCTTGATTTCCCTGATCAGCAGCGGACTGTCATAGTTCATGCGGGTGCATTTGTACTGGCAGAGATGATCACACACCATCCCCTGCATATTGGGAAAGGGATTGGTTTCCAAAATGACATCCATTGCCTTTCGATAATCGCCCCTGGCCGTATAGTACATATAGCCGGGGATATCCTGACTGGCCGGGCAGGTAGAAACACACGGCGCCTTTACACAGTCAAATGCGGTCAGCTCCCGCAGGGTTTTAATATTATCATATGGAAAATTGGATTTTTGATAACGCTTATCAGCCACCAGAGCCGCCGCATAGGTTTGCAGGTTTTCCAATCCTGCCCGGGCAACATCTTTGGTATACGCCCTGGTTGTAATAAACGCCCCGATTGAATCCGCACCGGCTTCTGCAAAACTTAGTGAGATCTCCTCCAGATATTGACTCAGACGCCCGTAGCCTCCGGGTTTTAAAATATCTGAACAGACGGTCACCGGCCGCATATTGCATGCCAGAATATCGGCCAGGTTGAAGCAATCGGTGCCAGCGGAAAAGCTGATATCCAGTTCACCGTTAAATTCATTTTGCAGGCGTCGCGCCAGATGAACGCTGATCGGATGAAGGGCCCGCCCGCTCATGTACACCATTTGCTCGTTTTCAGGCAGGTTCTGGTCACGGTTGGTGGTTTCCAGGGTATTGGTCAGTTTCAAATTAAATTCAACACCGACCTTCTCGGCACTGGCCCGCAGCGACTCGATCAGGGCCAGGCCGGCTTCGTATTTTAAATCGTGCTCAAAGGCAATGTCCGGCACTTCCACGTCAAAGCCCAATCCGTTGTTCAAAATATTTCGCAGTTTTTCAGGGCCCAGCAAGGTCGGATTCAACTTGATGGTGGTGTGCAGCTTGCGATTCTCGATAAAATAGCGGCCTATCTTTTCGACCTCATCCGGCGGGCACCCGTGCATGGTGGAAATGGTGATATTATCTGTGATTCGGTCGGGAATGTCTAAATCTTTTACGGGTGGGTAGATCCCGGACAGTGTGCCTAATTTGGCGGCCTTTTCTGCCGCGCAGTCGGTCATCTTATCCAGAAACGTTTGTACGTTGGAATTCAGGATGCCTTCCAGGTTGTAGCCAACGCTCATATTAAATATAAAGCCAGCCGAACGGTTACTGCCCCGGCCGAACTTGTCTTTGAGAATGTGCAGGATAATCCAGGCGTTGAGATATTCGTTAAAAGACTGCTCCAGATTGAGTTCCTGAGACCATTCGCAGTTGTAGCCTTCATCGGTCATATCGATACAGGGCTTGGTCACTTCCAGCTCATCCAGGGTTTGGACTGTTTTCAGCTCCATATACCGCGCGCCGGCCAGCCAGGCACTGATGATGTTCTGTGAAAGCTGGGTGTGCGGGCCCGCCGCCACGCCGATAGGCGTCTCCAGATCCTGACCGTAGCGCTTCATTTTAAAAACATCGCTGTGCTGCGGTATGAAGAACAGTTCCCTGGGAATCCCGAAGATCTCGCCTTGCTTTTCTTCTTCCAGGATCCATTTCAGCAACCGGTCTATCGGACAACAGGTGAATTTGTCACTCATAAGTTATCTCCGATAAGACAAGTGAACTAAAGTTGGGAGTAACTAAAGTCACTAAAGTTATGGTTTCGCTATGCTCATTCTTATTTTTAAATGATAGAATTCCTCAACTTTAGGCACCTTAGTCACTTTAGTTCACTTTAGTCACTTCCAAACACCCTTTGCCGGCCCCTTTCAAATAGCTGCGTCAACTTTTCAGCCGGATTTTTAAACTTGCTCAAAAAAATCATGGCAGCAATCACATAAGGCTTGTAACCGGCCTGGGTATACTGCGGCACGCGGTAGCGCTCAAAGACAGAAGCTTGCACTTCGCCTCTTTCGCAACTAACACCGCTGATGTCGGCCGGCAAACAATGCATGTACAGGGCCTGACCCTGCCGGGTGGTTTGCATCAATTTCTCGGTACATTCCCAGTCGATAAATTGTTTGTTGGTTTCCAAACAGCGCTTTTCAAGTGCTTTAAGCCCATTATGATCACCGGTCTGCAGCAGCCGGGTGCGTTCTTCCATGACGCTGTAAGGCGCCCAGCTTTTAGGATAAACGATGTCGGCGTCCTTGAAGGCTTCTTCCATGCGCATCGTCTGGGTAAACGATCCACCAGCCTGCGCGCTGTTGGTTTGTGCAACCGCTACCACCTCCGACATCAAATTGTACCCTGACGGATGGGCCAGCACAACGTCCATTCCGAAGCGTGTCATCAGACCGATAATGCCTTGGGGAACCGACAGCGGCTTACCGTATGAGGGTGAGTAGGCCCAGCTCATGGCGATTTTTTTACCCTTTAGGTTTTCAACGCCGCCAAAGGTATTGATTAGATGAAGGGCATCGGACATGGTCTGGGTGGGGTGATCGATATCGCACTGCAAATTGACCAGCGTCGGACGCTGGGGCAGAACTCCCTCCTGGTGTCCTCGCTGGACCGCCCGGGCCACTTCTTTCATGTAGGTGTGGCCTTCGCCCAGATAGATGTCATCACGAATACCGATGACCTCGGCCAGAAAAGAGATCATGTTGGCGGTCTCCCGCACGGTTTCACCGTGGGCGATCTGAGATTTCTCTTCGTCGAGTTCCTGAATGGCCAGGCCGAGTAAATTGCAGGCACTGGCAAAACTGAAGCGGGTGCGGGTCGATTGATCCCTGAAGATGGAAATCGCCAGTCCGGTGTCGAATGTGCTGCAAGAAATATTGTGGTCGCGCATGGCGCGCAATATTTCCGCTGTCTGCAAGGTCGCATCAATTTCATCTGCGGACTTGTCCCAGGTCAGCAGGAAATCGTTCAGATACATGGCGTCGGTCTTTCTCGCCGATAGGGCTTGGATGCTTTTTAAAATATCGTTCCTACCCATAAGGTAAAACCTCCGGTTTTGAAAAGTGACTAAAGTGAACTAAAGTTGTAAGTGACTAAAGTTAGAACTGGAACCGGATCATCTTAAAAAAGATTGAGCAGAGCGAAACCATAACTTTAGGCACTTTAGATCATTTTAGGCATTTTAGGCACTTATAATTTTACTTTTGCATTTTCGCCCACAACTTGCGCCCCATCTCCCGCGAAAAGGACAGAATCTCGTCTTCGGCTACCGTCAACAGCTTTTTGTTTTCAACGATCAGCTTGCCGGATGAAATAACACTTTCGACATGACGGGCGTCGATCCCATAAACAAAATGGCCTAAAAAATTGCTCTCGTTGATATCGGTCGGGGAATCATAGTCCAATATCACCAGATTATTGGCGCCGTCACCGCTAAACCCGTTGTCGCCAATGTAATCGTGTACTTTCCGAAAGCGGTTGTAAACACCTGCCATATCGAGACCTTCGGTTACCTGGCCGGTTAAAAAGGCGGCTTTGGCGCTTCTGAGCATGTCGCTGTGCATCCCGTCAGTTCCCAAAATAATATTGTCTCCCAGCTCCCGGTAATTGGTCACGCCCACATTGTTGTTCAAATTGCTCTCTGTGTTTTGTGCAACGTAGACATCGGACCCGCGAATAAGGTTCTTTTCCGCTTCGTCCAGGTGAATGCAGTGTGAGAGGATGGACTTGGCTAAATTCAGCACGCCGGCCTCCGTGTAACGCTCCACCACCCGTTTGTTATGATGTTTTAAGCAGGATTCCTGATCGAGCGCGTCTTCGGCCACATGAACATGCAGACCGGTGTTATGCGTTTGGGCCAATGCCACGGCCCGATTTAGCAAGTCATCGCTGACGGTAAAAGAAGCATGCAATCCGACATGGCCCTGACGACCGGAACTCAGGAACGTGTCGGTTTCCTGCAGGCCTTTTTCTTTGGGGCCGTCACCGTCCCGGTCTGATATTTCATAACACAGCAGATGGGATAGGCCGACGCGATCAAAGGCCTCGGCAATGGTTTCCAATGAATTCTCGATCGCAAATGGTGAGGCGTGATGATCAATAACAAAGGTCACGCCGTTTTTGGCACAGTACAATGCTGAAACCAGCGCACTGGCCTCAATCATTTCCGTATCCAGCGATTTATCCAGATGCCACCAGATATACTGGAGGATTTCTGAAAAATTGTGCGGAATTTTAGATGGCGCAGGCATCCCTCTGGCCAGAGCCGAATAAATATGGTGATGCCCGCAACCAAATGATTTCGTCACCAGCCGCCGGCTGCAATCCAATACCCGGTCATCAACGCCCCGCTCATCCTCCGGCGGCAGCGCATCCAGAAAGCGGATACCGCCGTCGTCACCGGAATGAACCGCAAGATGGCCGGATTGAAATGCCAGGGTTTTCCAGTCGATGTAGGTTGCATCTTTTAAATATAAGGTCATAATCAGCTGCCTTCTTATATTTCAGGTTTCGGGTGTCAGGTGTCAGAATTGACAGGCTGAAACTTCTCCAGGTCGAATGCTGAACACTGACACCTGACACCCCGGGGGTTAAACCTTTAAACGACCCGGCCGCTTCTTCATCGGAAGCTTATACCGTGGCTCGCCGTCATACCGAAACAGCGCATTGGCCACCGCCCCGGCAGTCGGAATATTGCCGATCTCCCCTACCCCTTTGGCACCGTATGGTCCCAATGGATCTTCGACTTCCACCATTTTTACCACAATTCTCGGTAAATTTTTAATGCGGGGAATCCCCAGCTTGCCGTAGCGCCTGGTTTTCAGCTGGCCGTTTTCCATAGGAAGTTCCTCGCTGAGTGCATAGCCAAGCCCCATGATCACCGCCCCTTCGATCTGGCTTTCAAACAGGGTCGGGTTGATAATTCGCCCGCCGTCATGGGCCGCCACCACACAATCCACCTGCCCTTCGTCATCGAGCATGACCAGATGGGTGGCATACCCGTATGAATAATGGGTGCGGACTTCACCTGGTTCGCCGAGCCGGGTTGTCCAATCACAACTCCAACGGCCGGTGTAAACCTTACCGCACAATTCCGTCATGCGTTTGTCCTTTAAATCTTTTTTGAGTTCTTTGGCGGCATCCATGATGGCGTGTCCCATCTGAAAAGTGGCGCGGCTGGCGGTAGTCATTCCGGCCCGCGCTTTGGATTCGGTGCTGACGTTGACTTCGATGATCCCCGGGTCGTCAATACCGAGCTCTTCGCACAGGATCTGCTGAGCGACGGTATCCACGCCCTGGCCCATTTCGGTCCAGCCGTGGTGTAAAATGATATGATCTTCGGACTTGATTTCAATTTTAACGACACATTCTTCGGGCACACCGTTGCCGATGCCGCAATTTTTTATCCCGCAGGCCAGGCCCGCGGTTTGGGCTGCATAGAACTCATCTTTGACGGCCAGCAGCGTTTCTTTCAAACCGACGCCCTGACCCAGAATCTGCCCGGTCGCGGTCTCCTTGCCCGTATCCAGTACATTATCGTAACGCAACTGCCAGGAATCAAATCCGCCCTGAGCGCACAGCTGCTCGATGCAGCTTTCCATGGCAAAGGTGACCTGATTGACACCAAAGCCCCGCATGGCGCCGCAGGGGATGTTGTTGGTATAAACGGCCCTGGACTCAATATCGACATTCGGAAGGTAATAAGCGCCGGTCGCATGCCCCGCAGCCCTTTCCAGGACTTCAGCTCCCAGCGAAGCATAGGCGCCGGTATCACCGACAATCCGGGCAGACAACCCGGTCAGCATGCCGTTTTCATCGCATCCCAGCGCATATTGCATGTGAAAGGGGTGGCGTTTGGGGTGCATGCGGATGGATTCCGATCGATTCAGCCTGAGCTTCACCGGTTTTTGCAGATGGAAGCAAAAAATGGCTGCATGCCCCTGAGCGGTTAGATCCTCTTTACCGCCAAATCCCCCACCGGTGGGCACTAGCTTAATGTTGACCCTGTCGACTGGAACACCGAGAATGCGGGCAATCTGCCGCTGATCTTCATACACCCCCTGGCTTTGAACCCACAGCTCGATTCCATCTTTTGCCAGCGGCAGCGCAATGGCGGCCTCGGTTTCCAGGAACCCATGTTCCACCCGCTGGGTCTGGTAGGTTGCTTTGACCACATGTGCCGATGATTTTAAAACCGTATCGATATTTTCGCCCCGTTGAATATGTGATACGCCGAGCAGGTTTCCGGATTCGTGGATTTTAATGGAGCTGGTTTCGGCAGTGTGCACATCGGTCAAGGGCACCAGGACTTCATAGTCCACCGTAATGGCTTCTGCTGCCGCACGGGCGATTGCTTCGGTTTCAGCCACAACCCCGGCCAGGACATCACCGATGTAACGGGTGGTTTCACCTTCGGCAATCATTATCGGCCAGTCCTGGCGGATGACCCCAATAATTCGCTCACCGGGAATGTCGCTGGCCGTAAAAATCCGCACGACACCTGCTATTTTTTCAGCAGCCGCGCAATCGATCCGGCGGATGGTCGCCCGGGGATGGTCGCTAAATTTCAAGGCAGCGTGCAGCATTCCATCTGGACGCAGGTCATCGATAAACGCGCTGGTGCCGATCGCTTTGTTATAAGCGTCGTATTTGGGTTGATCGGCTCCCACCTTGCCGGCATTTGTTAATTTGAGCTCCTGATGGTTACGGAGATGCTCGGCCGCCAACTCGACGGCATCGATGATTTTCACATATCCCGTGCAGCGACAAAGATTAAACCTGAGCGCATGAATGATCTCTTTACGGCTTGGCTGAGGGTTGGTTTCTAACAAAATTTTAGCTCGTGCTAAAAATCCCGGTGTGCAAAATCCGCACTGGACAGCGCCTTTGGCCACAAATGCCCGGCCAAGGGTCTGGCGCAGACTCTCCGGAAAGCCCTCAATCGTAATAATGGCCGCCCCGTTGACCTTTTCCATGGGGGTAATACAGGAAAGCGCCGGCTTGGCATTCATCTCAACCAGGCAGGCGCCGCAGGCTGCCTCTCCGCTGCAGCCGTCTTTAACAGATACAATGCCCGCAATTTCCCTTAGATAATTTAACAGGGACATCTTGGGGTCACCGTCATAGGATGCTTCCGAGCCGTTTAACGTGAAGTTTATCATGGAGCGCATAGCCTATTGAGTGCGGTTCAGTTGATAGATTAATTAACCACAAAGACACGAAGTTCACAAAGTTGTTAGACGTTATTTATCACGAGCGAATCTTTGTGGTCTTTGTGCCTTTGTGGTTAAAATTTTTCTCATTTCATCTCTCCCTCATCATCGGGCAAATTGCTGAACGTAAATGGCCGGTATGACCGCATACATTGCTGCGGATTGAACCAGTTCACTTTTCCAGGTCTTCTCGTTGGGCGCATGCGCCTGATCTTCATGCCCCGGGCCGAAACCGATACAGGGGATTCCGGACATCCCTGTAATGGCCACCCCGTTGGTAGAAAAGGTCCATTTATCCACAATCGGATCTTCTCCGAAAAGTTGTTTATAGCCGGCCACCAGCGTCTGGCACGCCGGATGATCTTCTGCCAGGGTCCAGGCTGGAAAATAGGAATCGGTAGGATATACCAGCCCGGTATAAGACGGCTGGTGGTAATTATACATGGAGACCTGGGCCTTGACTTCTTTTACGGCCGGCAGATCCCGAATTTGCTGTAACGCATACGCCCCGGTTTCGCCCGCGGTCAGGCGCCGGTCGATAGAAACCCAGCAGCCATCAGCAACCGCACAGCGTGACGGCGAGCTGGAAAAAATTTCCGAAACGGTCAGGGATCCCTTTCCGAGAAAATCGTCTTCTTTCAAGTGAGCGTGCAAAACCTGGAGCTCATTGAGGATCGGTGCCATTTTGAAAATGGCATTATCGCCCCGTTCAGGTGCCGAACCATGGCAGCTGACCCCCGAGGTGGCGATTTTAATTTCCATTCTACCGCGCTGGCCCCGGTAAACCCTGCAGGAAGTGGGTTCCGTGGATACAACGAATTCCGGCCGAATCTTGTCCTCATTAATAATATATTGCCAGCAGAGGCCGTCACAGTCTTCCTCCTGAATGGTTCCGCTAACCAGGAGGGTGTAATCATCTTCCAGGTGTAAATCCTTGATGATTTTAGCGGCATAAACCATGGCAGCCATACCGCCCTCCTGGTCACTGGCCCCGCGGCCGACGATGATTTCATCATCTTCATAGCCCTTATATGGATCATATTCCCATTGATTGGGATCCCCTACACCCACTGTATCCACATGCGCATCCATGGCAACCAGGTGACGGCCGTTGCCAATATAACCCAGGATATTTCCCATAGGATCGATATCCACCCGGTCAAACCCGACGGTTTCCATTTCTTCTTTGATCCGCTGGATCACCTTTGCTTCCTGGCGGCTTTCGCTGGGGATCGCGATCATATCCCGCAAAAATTTGGAAATGGCAAGCTTGTAGCTTTCAGCTTTTTCATTAACTTTTTTAAAATCAATCTTCATATACAATCCTTTTTAAAATGAATGGATTCTATTTTTAATTTTAAAATTTAGACAGGATCTACAGGATTTTCTTTTTTCTTTCACGGTTTCCAGATGAAACCGTGAAAACCCAATCCGCCTTACGGCGGAAACATTTATGGCCATAAATTGACTATACGTTTATTCATGGACGTTTGTCGACATCGTAAACTTTTTTAAGAAGCAGGCATTTATAAATCAGCTTTTTAGAGCGGTAACTATTGTTTATTAGGAAGATGCTCATTCCGCGAAGCGGATTGAGTTTCATCACTTTCTTCTGGAAAGTGATGAAGATAAAATTATCCAAATAATCCTGTTAATCCTGTCATAAAAAAATAAAAATAGAATCAATTCCGCTTTCACAACTAAAGCTTATCGAGCAGCCCGGTTTTGGCGTTAAATTCCTCGATCAGGGCGTCGATTTGATCCACACATGTGGGAATACTTTCCCAGTATTGATCGTCATCCCATTGCCGCTGAATTTCTTCGTATGTTTTGCCCTGCTGTTCAACCCAGGTATAATATTTAAGGTTGTGAATGCGCTTGCGGCCGTAATAGGTAAGCTCTTCCATATTGT
>Ga0209536_100006040_pt1 | contig 18622 bp, 17 predicted proteins | sample DeeMarSeWOR28_12_FD_187461 | JGI IMG/M metagenome (GOLD analysis project Ga0209536, IMG submission 187461) | Marine sediment microbial communities from White Oak River estuary, North Carolina - WOR-2-8_12 (SPAdes) (version 2) | ecosystem: Environmental > Aquatic > Marine > Intertidal zone >... | reverse complement strand
ATGCACCAGTCCGCCAGACAGACCGGCAACGCCGCAGGCCCTGCCGACCTGCGGTTGGCTGCCCAATTGCGTCAACAGCCAGAGCGGCAGCGGCCTTCAGGCCGTCGAGCCACTGGCAGCAACGCCGCAGCAGTGGCAAAGACTGAAAAACTGGATTGCCCGCCAGGACGACTGGGAGATCACCGAGGACGACGGCAATTTTCTACAGGCGGTTGCCAGAACACCGCTGATGAGATTCCGCGATGACGTGCAGCTTATGTTCCTACCCGACCAGCACCTGATTCAGGTTCGCTCGTCCTCCCGGCTCGGCCTGAGCGACCTGGGCACCAACGCCAGACGCGTCGGCACACTGCGTGATCAGCTGGAGGCTATGGCTGTCACACCGGCCCCCGATGCCAGGTAACCGAGACTGCGCTGATCGAAACAGCGGGCCTCGAGCCCGTAGCGCGTAAAAAGACGCCGGGAGTCGCAGGTGTTCCCCGCCACCAGCATATCGAGCTGCTCCCGCGTGACCGGAAAGAACGCAAAGCGGTCGAGCAAGGCGGCCGCGGAACGTATCCCCCAGACAGGCACCGGCAGTGTGAGCAGCGGCTTCGCCGTGGCAGCCGCGATACGACCGAGAATGTCTTTCCAGCTCAGGGATTCCGGCCCGCCGAGCAGCTCGATACGCCCCGGCATATCGCCATCGGTGAGGCTCCTCACAAAGACCTCCGCAACGTCCGCCACGTGCACCGGCGACAGACTGAAAGATCCCGCTCCATGGGGCAACAGACCCGTAAAGAACAGCGGCGCCGGCAGCGGGCTGCTGACGATGTCGCGATACAGCCGGGTGGCGAACTCCGTGCGACCGCGGGGGTTGCCGAATATCACCGAGGGGCGAAAGATTGTCCACTCCAGATCCGTCGTCTTCAGGTACTGCTCGGCCATGTACTTGGTGCGCTGATAGCCTGCACCCTCTGCCGTCACCCCATTGGCGCTCATCAGCAGGAAACGCCTGACCCCCAGGCGCTCGGCCTGATTCATCACCCGCCTCGCGGCCTCAAAGTGCAGCTTGCGGAAACTGATACCGCGCTCCGGAAACTCGCGCAACAGACCGATGTTGTAGATCGCCGCATCGGCCCCTTGCAGGACCCGCGCAACGGTGGCCTCATCAGCGACATCACCCGGCACCAGCGTCACGGCATGACCACGCGTCACCCTGCCCTCGCTGCCCGGCCTCACCAGCAGCCTGGGCCGGTAGCCATGATCGACAAGCGCATCGACCAGGTAACTGCCGACAAAACCCGTGCCACCAAACAGAGCAACTCTCATGACCGCAACTCCTTCACTATTCACCGGCGATCCGCGCGCAGCTCAGCCGCAGCGATCGTCGAAAAAGTCTGCGTAAAACCTGGCACGGTAGTCGAAAATCCGCTCCAGGCTGGGCCTCACATAGAGGCTGTGCAGCATTGCATCCAATACCGATGGCAGACCGGCCGGCAAGGCATAGACGACTTCGTCCGTTACCAAGGTTCCTCTCAGGCAGGACTCGAAACGATGCGTGTGACGCCAGTGTGCGTAAGGCCCCTGCAACTGCTCATCGACGAACCCGAACGGTGGCTCGTAGCTGGCGATGAGCGAACGCCAGCGTAGCGGCAGGCCGCAGAGCCGAATACGGTAGTCGATCACCTTGCCTTCCTCCATGACGACAGGCGTCGGGCTGACGACTCGAAAGCCGAGACGCGGCGGCGTGATGAGCGCGAGATTTTCCGGGGCCTCGAAAAACGAGAAAACCCGACCAAGACTCACGGGCACGGTCTGCGATCGCTCGAGCCTGCGGTAGCGCAAACCACCCGACTCAGTCACGGGAAAGACCACAGCGATCTTCCCCGCAGCGGCGTCGCAGGCGCCAGCCGGCCCAGCGCTGGTACAGTATCTCCAGCGGCCCGGTCAATCGAAGCGCCCGCACCACGGAAGCCAGCCAGCGGTAGTAGGGCAGATGCGACCAGAGCTCCAGAAAGGCGGCGACGCCGGTCTGCCAGCGCCCAAGAGCGTCGAGAACGTGAAAACGCTGCATGGCCCGCTCCACGGTCAACCCGTAGCCCTGCACCCGCTCCGGCTCGCGCGTGATATCGACCCAGAGCAGGCTTTGTGCGCGATCCATGCGGCGGTAGTGGGCAATCTCGCGCCTGCACATCGGACAGAGGCCGTCGTAAAACACCACCGGCTTGAACCAGGCGTCCATGCCGGCGGGAGCAGAGACCCTGGTATTGGTTGCCGTCGTCATGCTTGCGCCCCCTGACTGCGATGAGACTCAGGCCGCGCGCTCGGCCAGGTAAGGTTCTACCAGCCGACCGACGTTGACCGAGGCGGCGAGCCGCGTGCACAGCATGTACAGCCCCCCGAGCTTGCGGTGCAGGAAGAGGACCTCCGGCGGCGGCATGCGCCATACGCGGCTCTCGACCCGCAGCCTGACTGCCTGCTCGGTCATTCGCCTCGCCAGCGCGCTTCGGCCAAAATCGTAGCTACCCAGGGCGCGGGCCGGTTCAGCCGCGGCCTTCAGCAGGGCGCAGACCGTGGATCGATACACCTCCGGGTCACCCGGCCCGAGGTAACCCACCTCGCCGGCCGCTTCCATCAACGCCTCCCGGTCACCGCGAATAGCCGCCGCCAGCAGTCGGCGATACAGACGGGTGTTGCGCTCCGGGTAACGGCGGGTCGCGCCGAAGTCCAGCAGGCCCACACCCCCGGACTCCGGCAGGTAGACGTAGTTGGAAAAATTGGCGTCCGTCTGAACCAGACCCCATTCGAAGACCTCTTTGAGGAAGAGTTCCAGCAGGCGGGCCGCGACCGCGTTGCGTTCGCTGGCCCCTCGGCCGGCAAGCGTCTCGATCGGCTCTCCGCCAAGGAACTCCATCACGAGAACGTTTTGCCGGGTCAGCGCAGTGTCCACCCGAGGCACGCGGATGCCCTGCAAACCCGCGGTGCGGGCACGGTAGGCTTCGAGGTAGCTGGCCTCGGCGAGGTAGTCGGCCTCCTCGTGCAGCTGGCGCTTGGCCTCCCGCAGCAACGGATCGAGGTCGGCGGGGTCTGGAATCAGCCGAAACAGCCGGAGCAGGGCGGCGACGTTGTCAACGTCGCTGTCGATACTGTCCTTCACGCCGGGGTATTGCACCTTGATCGCCAAATGCCGACCGTCTCGCGTCGTCGCCCGGTGCACCTGACCGATCGAAGCCGCGGCAACCGGCTGGAAGAAAAATCGCTCGAATTGGTCGATCCAATCCTCGCCCCAGGCCGCTTCGAGTTCAGCGGCGAGCTGCAGCATCGGCATGCTGTGCGCACTGTCGCGCAGACGCGCCAGAACATCCGTAAACTCCCGCGGCAGCAAATCCCCTCCTTCCATGGACAGCAGCTGACCGACTTTCATCGCCGCGCCGCGCAGTTCGGACAGTCGGTCTGCCAAACGCCTGGCGTTGGCCGGGGTGAGAAGCAGGTCGGAACCGGCGGGCATATTTCCTGACCCAAGGGCACGCAACCCCTGCGCCACGGCCCCGCCGGCGATACCACCGGCCAGGCGACCGAGGTGCAGCAGCCTGCTGGTTCGGCTGACTGGTATACCGAGCTCTCTTGTCACGTCTTCTACCTCCTGTGGCTCTCCCGCCTGTGATGGAGGGGGGAGCGTTTGTCGGGCGCGAATCCGGTAAGCAGGGTCGCAGCCCGGAGGGCCGCAACCCTCCGTGCCTTTGATCATTATTGTACAAGTTATGTACAGCTATGCAACAGTTTCTCACGGGAGATCCGGCTGTCTTAGCTCGAATCATCGCTAACCAGAAAAAATTTACGTCGCAAGCTAGACTAGATGTACATGATTTGTATAATACGGTAACCAACCGGGCACAGCTCAGAGTCGTATAGAGGTCCAAGCAGTCGAGAGGAGTTGGAAAAGCGCTCGAGTTGTCGCCCACAAAACAAGCGGGAGCATTATCATGAGCTTAGAGAAGCGCATCGGTGCCGCCCTGGCACCTCTGTTTCTGATGATGTCGTCGCACGGTGCCGCGGAACCTGTGGGGATCGGCAAACCGGCGCCCGAATTCCGGTTGCTTGACCAGCACGGCGTGACGCACAGTCTTGCCAATTACCGCGGCCGCTGGCTGGTGATCTATTTCTACCCCAAGGACGATACACCCGGTTGCACCACCGAAGCCTGCGCCTTTCGAGACGACGTGCTGCAGCTGCGGCGCATGGACGTAGGCCTTGTGGGCATCAGCACCGACGACGTGGAAAGTCATAAGGAATTCGCCAACAAATACCACCTGCCCTTTTCACTGCTATCTGACAGGGACGGCAGCGTGGCGCAGTCTTACGGCAGCCTGACCCGCATTGGACCGTTCAAGTTCGCCAAGCGACACACCTTTATCATCGGTCCGGAGGGGCGGGTCGAAAGGATCTACCGAGACGTCAATCCCAAGACCCACAGCCAGCAGGTCATCGGCGATCTGCGAGCGCTGCAGGCCGGCGGATAGTCTGGGCAGATCGATTCACTGGCGCACCTGAGCAATCGCACGCCATGGGCTCTGGGCGGGACGTGTCCTTTTCCTCAGGCCGACTCCAAACCAGCTATGGTTTCTTCACTCAGTGCCGCGAGCGTTTCTTGCGGTGGCTGAAGGCCTGGATATCTTTGACGATTTCATTGAATGGAAAACCCGCCAGATCAGCGTAGCGGGCGCGGGTTGCGGCGATGACCTCCAGCACTGAGGGAGCAACCACGGTGTCGATCCCCAGTACCCGCTGCATGCCCAACAGACCGCCACAACGTATTTTCATCGACTGGGCATGGGTCAGCTCCGGGTCTTCGTTGCGGCTGCCCAGCACGAAGCGCGATCGCTCTCTCAGCAGATCCGCCAGCGCCACACAGGACGCCCGGTACTCGGTCGTCCGCGTACAGATCATCTTGCCAGCGCAGCGGTCGGAGACTCTGGCATGAACACAGCGGCACCAGCGGCCGACTATGGGTTTGGAGAAAGGACACAGCGTACCTTCTTTCATCGCAAAGATTATAGCCGTTCAGCTGGCGGAAACCCTGTTCTGCCCCTCTATACATACACCGGCCGTTTATCGAACAGGCGCAACCAGCCGCGCCCGATGCGATAGATCAGCCACACCGTAACGATGACCAGCAGGCCCAGACCGACTGCCGCGCCGACCAGTGTCACAATCAGTAACACGGCCACCAACAGCCACAGCAGCGCGAACCAGAAGGTACGGATCTGCCAGCGGTAGTGCGACGCCGCCCAACTGCCGCGCGCACTGCCGCGTTTGATGTAGCTGATGATAACGGCAATGATAGACGGTACGCTGCCAACGAAACCACCGATCACCGTCGACGTTCCTACGATACCGAGCACGATGGCCAGCGAATGCAGAGCATACACGAGGTGCGCTGCAATTAATGCCGAGTGCGGAGGTTCGCTTGTTTGATTACCGGTCTCCACCAGATCGCTACGCCATAAGCAGGTACAGACAACAGTTTACCCTGTACACGCGAATAACGCTGCTACCGCCCGGCACGCAGGTAAACCAGGCGGTAGTTTACGATACCCAGCAACAAACCGCTGATAGCATCGAGGATATGATGCTGATGTACCAGCAGCACAGAAACACAGATCAGCATACACCACAGAACAAGGCCCAGCCGTATCCAGCGCGATGAAGTATTGTGGAGAACAGCGGCGATCAGCAGTGTGGATGTGGCGATGTGCAGCGACGGTACCAGGTTGTGTGGCAACTCCAGTGAATAGAGCGCCTGGTAGACGACGTCGTAGCCCGCTACATAGCCAGGCCGTTCGAAGCCGAGCTCGGCGGGCAACAACAGGTAGATCGCGGACGCCACGAAAAGAGTCGCCAGCATGGCGCGTGCCAACGCGGGCAGCTGGCGCCTTGTGAGCGTCAGGGCGGGCAGCAACAGCAAGACCAGCAGTGAGGCATAGACATAAATCATCCCCGGCACAAAAGGGATCGCCAACTCCCACTCGAAGAACAGCCGGTAGTTGCCCGTTCGCTGCGAGGTGATCCAGTTGGTGCCAAAATAGACCACTGCGAACAGGACCAGTACCGGAATGGCCAATCGCGCATAGACCGGCACGTTGTGCACGCCTCGATAGCCGCTATCGCCGGTCAATGGTGTGTCTCTCTGCGAAACGCTGGTAGGACAACTGAAGGGAACGCAGGGATTAAGGAACCTCTGACTAATTGGTCATTGCACCCGAAGGGCATAAACGAGGAGCATAGCGCCCTAAAGGATACCCTCCGGTAACGACGCAATCTCCAAGTAACTGATTGTAAATTGTCAGATTGCCGCGCTTCGCTCGTTTATGCCCCTCGGGTGCAATGACAGATCTCGGTGAATGAATCAGAACTTCCTTAATATTTACAGACTCGATCCCCTTTAAGCTGCGCTAGTCTTTCAGGTGCCCCGCATGCCATGCCAGGTGCTCACCGATAAAGCTGGCGATAAAGTGGTAACTGTGATCGTAGCCCTCCTGACGCCGCAGGGTGAGCGGCAGACCCTGCTCCGCGCAGGCGGCTTGCAGATTCTGCGGGAACAGTTGTTCGGCGAGAAATTCGTCCGCAGTGCCCTGATCGATCAACATTGGCAGACCCTCGGCACCGCTACGGATCAGGCAGGTCGCATCGTAGGCTTCCCACTCCGTTTTATTTTCACCGAGGTAAGCGCCGAAGCAACCTTGTCCCCAGGCGCAAACCACCGGATTACAGATCGGCGCGAAAGCCGAGACCGATCGGTACATGCCTGGATTCTTCAAGGCACAGATCAAGGCACCGTGCCCGCCCATGGAATGGCCGCTGATGGAACGCATTCCCGGCACCACCGGCAGTCGTTCCTCTACCAGCTTCGGCAGTTCGCGCGTTACGTAGTCGTACATGTGGTAGTGCCTGGCCCAGGGCTCGCGCGTGGCGTTGACATAGAAGCCCGCGCCCTGCCCGAGGTCGTAGCGCTCCTCAACATCGGGCACCTCATCGCCGCGTGGGCTGGTGTCCGGGATGATCAGCGCCAGCCCCAGCTCGGCGGCATAGCGTTGCGCCCCCGCCTTTACCCGGAAGTTGTCGTCCGTGCAGGTCAGACCTGACAACCAGTAGACCGCGGGTACCGGCCCGCTCTCCGCCTGCGGTGGCAGATAGGCGGAGAAAGTCATCTGGCACTTGCAGCTGACTGATGTATGCGAGTAGCGGTTGAGATAGCCGCCGGATTCCTTGATGTGCTCGACCTGTTCCATGTCGCGCACTCAGAAAATGATGACCGAGCGGATGCTCTTGCCCTGGTGCATGAGATCGAAGGCGGTATTGATTTCCTCCAGCGGCATAGAATGCGTGACCATGCGATCAATTTCGATCTGGCCGTTCATGTAGCGGTCTACATAGCCCGGCAGCTCGGTGCGCCCTTTCACACCGCCGAAGGCCGTGCCTTTCCAGGTTCGTCCGGTAACCAGCTGGAAGGGCCGCGTACGAATCTCCTGGCCCGCGCCGGCAACGCCGATGATGGTGGAAACACCCCAGCCCATGTGGCAACACTCCAGCGCCTCGCGCATGACGTCAACATTGCCGATGCACTCGAAGGAATAGTCAACACCGCCGTTGGTCAGCTCGACGACCGCCTCGGTCACGGATACGTCGAGGTCATTCGGGTTGATGACGTCGGTCGCGCCCAGCGCCCTGGCCATTTCGAACTTGTCGGGATTGACATCGACAGCGATGATGCGCTCCGCCTGCGCCATCACCGCGCCCTGGATCACCGAAAGGCCGATGCCCCCCAGGCCAAACACCGCTACACTGGAACCGGGTTCGACCTTGGCAGTATTGTGGACAGCACCGATACCGGTGGTAATACCACAGCCGAGCAGGCAGACCTTCTCGAGCGGTGCCGCCTTGTTGATCTTCGCCAGGGCAATCTCCGGCACCACGGTATACTCCGAGAAAGTTGAGCAACCCATGTAGTGATAGATCGGGCTGCCGTTCTTGGAGAAACGGCGCGTTCCATCCGGCATGTAGCCGGTCCAGACTGTCTCGGCGATAGCCTGACAGAGGTTGGTCTTATCCGACAGACAATATTCGCAGCTTCCGCATTCCGCAATATAGAGGGGAATGACGTGGTCGCCAGGTTTCAGGTCCTTCACGCCCGGGCCGCACTCGACCACCTCGCAACCACCCTCGTGGCCCAACACGCAGGGAAACACGCCTTCCGGGTCCTCACCCGACAGGGTGAAGGCATCGGTGTGACACACGCCGCTGGCCACCACCTTCAGCAGCACCTCGCCTTCCTTTGGTCCCTCTACCTCGATTTCTTCGATGGCCAGGGGCTGCTTCGGCGCCCAGGCAACTGCCGCGCGTGCTTTCATATCCTTTCTCCCGTGTAGTTGGCAACAGGGGAGAGACCGTGGCCTGCGGACGGAGGCCACGGTCTCTCCCCGACATCCTTACAACTCCAGCACCTGCCCCATTTCAGGCACCTCGGCGCGGAACCCCAGTTCCTGCTCCAGCCGGTCGCGAAAATCCTGCTTGGACTGCGGCTCACCGTGGACAACGTGCACCATCGGCCGACTGGTGAAATTGCCGATCCAGCGGCTCAGGTCATCGGCGTCGCCGTGCGCGGAAAGACCGCCGACGGTGTGAATGTGCGCCCGAACCAGATAGTCATCGCCATGTATTCTGATTTTCTCGTTGCCATCCACCAGCTTACGCCCCAGCGTGCCCTCCGCCTGATAACCGACAATCATGACATGCGCCCCTTCACGGGCGATATTACGCTTGAGGTGGTGCACGATGCGGCCGCCATTGCACATGCCACTGCCGGCGATGATGATGGCGCCACTGCTGATATTGTTCAGCGCCATCGATTCTTCCACGCTGGTCGTGAAATGAATATTCTTCAGCGATGGCATCTCATCGATGTTGCGCCGCAGGTGCGTTGCCTCCTCGTCATACAGATGCGGGTAATCCCAGTAGACCTTGCTGGCCCTGATGGCCATGGGGCTGTCGAGGAACACCTGCCACCGATCCAATACCCATTGATCGTAGTACTTGCCGAGAAAATACAGGATTTCCTGGCTACGACCGACGGCGAATGCCGGGATCAAAAGGTTGCCGCGCTGGTGACTCGCCTGACGAATGATTTCGCCGATTTCGTCGACGGTTGTCTGACGGTCGCGGTGCAGACGGTTACCGTAGGTGCTCTCGATCAGCACATGGTCCGCCTCACGAATGACGGCCGGGTCATTCAGGATCGGCGTGTCATACTGGCCGAGATCACCGCTGAATACGATCTTGCGCTGCGCACCATTTTCACTCAGCCAGACTTCAACGCTGCATGAGCCCAGGATATGTCCGGCATCCTGAAAGCGAATGCTGATGCCCGGTAAAATCTCCCTTTTCTCCTGGTAGCACATACCGACGATATTCGCCAACGCCTTGCCGGCATCCTCGATACTGTATAGAGGTTCGACCAAAGGCTTGTTCTTGCGTTTGCGCCGCTTGTTCTCGTATTGCGCATCGCGTTCCTGCAAAGAAGCCGAATCCAACAACAGAATTTCGCACAGATCGCAGGTCGCGTTGTGGGCATAAATCGGCCCCTGGTAACCCTGTTTGACCAGTAGCGGCAGTCTGCCGGAGTGATCGATGTGCCCATGGCTGAGCACCACCGCGCTGATGTCTTCCACCGCAAACGGAAACGGTTCGCGGTTCTTGGCCTCCAGCTCGCGCGGCCCCTGAATGAGCCCGCAGTCGAGCAGAACGAGGTGCCCGTTGGCCCGCAGGATATGACACGAACCGGTGATGCCGCTGGTAGCGCCATAGAATTCTATGTGCATGGGAAAATTCCAGTTAATTTTATCGGTAAGGATACCAGAGGAAGCCGTCGGCTTGCTGCATTTGCGCCGCCCTTGGCGAAATCACCGGGATTCAGAGCTGCGACCAGCAAATGCCCGAGGGCGTCACTGTCATCTTATCGCAGTCCCACGCTCACGGCACCCGAACCAGGCGCGCCGCCGAGCGTTCATCGAAAGGTCTGACCTATGGCCGATTGATCGAATGAATCTTCGTCATCGAGCGACAGGCGGGCCTGATTCATAGCTTGCCACTGCGGCAACCAGGTAACCAGCTCTTCTGCCGAAACCGGACGACAGATATAAAATCCCTGGGCTGAATCACAGCCCAGAACATCGAGCAACTGCAGCGCACCCTCTGTCTCCACACCTTCCGCCGTCACTTTCAGTCCGAGGTTATGCGCCAGATCGATGGTCGACCTGACAATCACAGCATCATTCTCGTCCTGCTCCATATCCATGACGAAAGACTTGTCAATCTTCAGCTCATCCACCGGAATCCGTTTTATATACGCAAGGGATGAATAGCCCGTGCCAAAATCGTCGATCGATATCCGCACACCCATTGAGTCCAGGGCATCGATCGTTTTCAGAGCCCTCTTTGTATCCGCCATAATGACGCTTTCCGTGATTTCCAGCTGCAGCTGATCCGGCTTGACGCCGTACTCTGATATCAAGACGTTCAGATTCTTCACGAACTCCTCGTCCTGAATGTTGAGCGTTGACACATTGACGGCAACAGCGATCTCCACACCCTGTTGCTGCCAGCTGCGGCAGTCAGTCAGTGCCTGCTTGATCACCCAGTGGGTCAATGCAATGATGGAGTCGCCAAGCTCCACTATGGGTATGAATTTATCCGGTTGCAGCAAGCCATGTTCAGCATGGTCCCATCGCACCAGCGCCTCTACCCCTATCAGCGCGCGGTCACTCACCCGTATTTTGGGCTGGTAGTGCAGAACCAGCTCATTTTCCTCTATCGCCCTGGGCAAACCGCTGATCAACGCCAGTCTCTGCGGGCTGTTTACATCGTAGCGCTCATCATAAACAGCGACGCCCAGGCCTGATTTCTTGGCGTGGTACATGGCCACGTCGGCTCGTCGCATGAGCAGATTACTGCTATCACCGTGAGCCGGAAACATGGCGATACCGACACTGGCGTCTATCAGCAAGCGCATGCCTTCCAACTCGAAAGGCTCTTGTATGACGGTTCTAATCATCGAGGCGGTCCGCTCCGCCTTCTCCATGGTATCTGCGTGGTCCAGAACAACGGCAAATTCGTCCCCACCGAGGCGGGCCACCAGATCTGTCTCGCTCATTGCGCCCAACAGACGATCGCTGAGCTCCTTGAGCAGAAGGTCACCGCACTTATGCCCCAAAGAATCATTGATTTCCTTGAAACGGTCGAGATCGAGCAACAGTAAGGAATACGGCCTCGAAATCCGGTCACTTCCCTTCATCTTGGTTTCCAGATACTCGAACAGCCGCTTTCTGTTCGGTAACTTTGTCAATCCGTCGTGGTGGGCCTGGTGTTCCAGTTTGTGGGTTTTCTCACTCAGTTTGACTGCCATCTCGTTGAACGACTCGGACAACGAGGACAGCTCGGTGTTTTTTGGTACATCGACTCGCACGCTCCTGTCACCGTGCTTCAATCGGTCGATCGCGTACTCGAGACTTTCCAGTGGCCGCATCATGCGCTTCGAGACATAGACCACCGTCACCACGGTTAATATCGTGACGAGAACAAACGCCATGACGAAACGGTTTATGACCCGGCCCAAGGGAGCGAGCGCTTCATCGACCGGCTGCTCGACGACGATCCACCAGCGATGCACCGGGTCAAAGCGGCTGACGCCCGCGACAGCATCCCCGGCAAAATTCCTGTATATCCTCAGGGCTTTCTGATCGGGATCAGCAAACAGCATTTGGTCCACCGGCGAGCCCTGCAACTGCTTCCCCGCCAGCACCAGGCTGGGATCCGGATGGGCAATCAGCTTCAGGCCTTCATCAACGACGTATACATACCCGCTTTGCTCAATGCGCAGCGATTGAACGGTGTCCCACAGCCACTTCAGATTAATGATGGTCAGAATCACCCGTTCTTTGGCATCGTCGGAGTTGATCGGCGTAGCGACACTCACCATGGGCTCGAGATACTCGGAAAAAGTAACATCGCCGATGCTCCGTTCACCGAGAAGCGCCTTCTCTATCACAGGGTCTTTGTCAAATTGCCGCACTTCATTCCTGGCGACTCCGACCATACGCGAAACGCGATTCACCTGCTGTCGATCCTTGTCAACTGTGACGACTTCCTCAATTGCCGAGCGACGATTCATGTAGGAGTGCAGGAAATTTTCAATGCCAACATCTGGTCTGTTTGCAGCCGACGCTATGGCGGCAGAGATCACGTCGGCCTCCGTAAAAATCGGCAGGAAGAACTTCCCTATCTCGTTAGTCGTACTGAACGCTATCTCTATCAGCTGACCGCTTTTGGTCTGTATCAACTCATCTCTTGAACCGCTGTAGCTGAGCGCACCCCACAACAGTAGCGAGAACAGTTCCAGTGCCAATACCAACAGGATGATTTTGTTGGCGATACGACGCGGGCTCTTGATCACGAATTTGTTCATTTGTCGGTTGTGATAAACTCGTTGATCTGAACGCGCACGCCGTCGCTTATCTCCAGACCTATCTCTTCCCTGACCTCTTCATTCATGGTGTAAATGAAATTCTTGGGTGTTTCGAAAGGGATCTTTTTTGCCTCTATGCCGTCGAGTATCTTGTCGGCCAGTCGGGCCGCCTGCGTGCCCATGTCATAGAAATGGGCGCCGTAACTCGCCAAAGCACCTTTTTCCGCCAATGGCCGTGAGTGTGTCATCAGGGGCAGCTTCAATCGACTGACATTCGGCAGGATATATTCTTTCAGTGCATTGTCTATCGGTGCGGTCGGCACCGTGAGCATGGCGTCCACTTCACCGGGCTGCAGGCCTTCCATGGTTTGTTTTATCTCTTCCCGGCTCGAAACCGCGCGAGCGTCTATGGTGATACCGCTCTTTTTCGCCATCTCTCGAGCTCTCTCCACACCGATGCGCGAAGGCGCGATCTTTTCGTAGTAGAGAATCAGGATTGTCTTCATATCCGGCAACAGATCCTGCATCAGCTCAACCCGCTTGCCCGATAGCTCCGCATTGAGATTATCAACGCCGGTTACATCCCACCCCGGCTCTCGGCGGCTCTCGACCAGACCCCGTTCCAGAATGGCATTCACATAGAGCACGACCACCGGGATCTTTTTGTCACCGAGCATTTTCTTCATGGTGTCGGCTTCCAGCCCTCCCGCCGCTACCAGCAGGTCCACCTCCTGATCGATCAGTTCCTGCACGAACACCTTGAGGTCCGAGCGTTGGTTCTTGGCATTCCTTATCAGGTATTCGACGGATTCGTCTGTTACGTATCCCAGTCGTGACAACTCGTCCTTGAAACCATTGACCTGAGGCTGACGGGAATCGCCGAACAATACTATGCCGATGGTTTTGCTTTCGGCTGCTTCTCTCTTGTCACAACCCGATACGACCAGCAGAGACGCAGACAGGAAGATCGGCATCAGGATCGCCAACAAACCCCTTAAGGCACAATGGTTATACATGCAGTGATCCCGGCTGATGATGACTCATCTGGTAGGCAAACCTCTGTAAGCAAACAATGGTAACCTCTCGGAAAGATACCTGAACCTTAGCTTATCGGACGGAAAATGAAAGTCCTTTACGGCTATTCCCGCGGTGGTCGAAAAACCGACAGTGCGCTTTGCGGACCTGATGACGACGGGCGGGCGACACCAGTCGGGACGCGCATCGGCGCACCGGGGACGCAGGGGCAGATTGCTTCTGGATCGTCTTGGCGGCCACGCCCGCACCCCCTTGCAACTGATCAGGACTATCTTGCGGGGAGGCTATCACCCTTTCGGTGCTGACAGCCGGTCTTTCGGTTGCGCCAATGGAAGTGGCCGACCAGCAGAAGGAAACTGGCCAGTACCAGATGAAACAGGGCCGGCAGGTGGCTCGCAAACCAGTACGAATGCGACAGCACCGTGAGGCCGAGAGCCAGCCGCACGAACATGACAGAGAAATAGAAGCCCCCCAGGGAAAGCATGACCACGCCTACCACCGGACAGGCCGCCGCGCGGCCGGTCGAAAAGCGCCAGGCAATGGTGGCGAACAAGAACAAAATCAGAAGCTGACTGGCAAACAGCGCGCCGTACGGCAAGGATGACCCTTGCCAGTGTTCGAAAGCGGGCAGGAAGGGTAAGGCAAAGCGGGATTGCAGCAGTTGCGCAATCACCCGAAATCCGAACAGGCCTAGCAACAGCCAAAGCCACGGAGCATAGTGTTTTTGGTCCTTCAGTGTCATCTTGGTCGCGCCGATCGCCAGGGCGGGTTTGGTTAAGGTAGATCGGCACCACCTGCGCGGCACTTGAGTGCACGTGAGGGCAGGAGATACCCTCTCGGTCCCTTTTACGTCAGAAGTCGAACTCCATGCTCTGAAACACCTGTCCCGCGTTGCGCTTGGCGAGAAACTCTGCCGTTGGCAGGTGCATGTATGGCGATTGGTCGATCTCGTAGGCCTCCTGCAGGGTACCGCCGTTTTCTATCACCGCTCCGACCTTCTCGCGCAGGTAGACCAGATAATCCCTCGTATACTTTCTCACCGTCGCCATATCCGTCGGTCCGCCATGGCCGGGTATCACCACCTCCGCGCCCAGTGCCTCGAACGCGTCCCAGGTCTCGATCCAGGCCTTCGAGTCGGTGTCTTCGAACAACGGTAACATGCGCTGATGAAACGCCATGTCACCCGATATGACCAGCTTCCTGTCCGGCAGCCACACAACGATATCGCCGGGACTGTGTGCCGGGCCGAGGTATAACAGCTCGATGCGCTCGCCGCCCAGTTCAATAACCCGCTTGTCTGTGAAAGTTTCATCCGGCATCACGACCTTTGTCCCTTCGGCCTTCTCCTTGGTGCCCTCCTGCATCACCTGCAGCAGTGCGAACGCCTGTTTCTCGATCTCATGCGCCGCATCGACGTGTGCGATGACCGGCACACCCTGCTCCTGCCAGTAACTCGCGCCCAGCATGGCGTGGCCCTGCCCGTTCTCCAGCACCACATATTTCACCGGCTGGTCGGTGATCTTTCTGATCTCATCGTGCAGGGCTTTGGCCAGCAGGTAATTGTCGCCGGCGTTGACCACAATCACACCGGCGTCTGTAATCACAAACGACAGGTTGTTATTGTGTCCGGAATTGGCGTAGGTTCTCGGTGCGGTGGCCCCGATCGCCGACCACACCCCGGGTACCACCTCCTGCGGCAGGTCATAGAGCATGGAATGCGGTGCCTTGTCGCTGTTATAAAGCGCCTCGCCGGTCAGCGGTTCACCGCTATCCGCGCTTGCCGGCGGCTGCTCGAGGTGCTTACGCATGAAGCTGGCCGCCCGTTGCGCGGCGTCCTTCGAGGCCAGATCATCGGCAAAGGTGCGTACGGTGGCCGGACGGAAATCAAAACCGCGGCCCACCCCGGGATAGACGATCAGACGCGCATCGCGGCCCTTGTCGCGCATCACCTGTATGCTGGTTTCAATCACGCGGCGACGCTGATACTGCTCCTCGTCACCGATAAACACCAATGTCGGCAGGGTGAGGCGATCGATCTCGGGCGCATACCCGTAGACCTGCTGAGGCTCAGGCGCATTCGGATCCTGCAGGTGAGGATAGTAGGACACATAACAGGCGATGTCGTTTTCCTGCCGTCCGAAGGTCGTCGCCACCTTCAGGGCGTAATAGCCACCTCGGGTATGGGAATACAGGCAGGCCTTGTCGGTACTGATGTCGTCACGCGCCAGCAACACGTCCACCGCCGCGTTCACATCCTTCTCCAGCGCGTAATCGTGTTCGATGGGATGCGTGCCGATGAAGTGCGCGCTGTAGATGTCAGGCGCCAGCACCACGAAGCCACGTGCCGCGACGCGCCGCGCCAGCCGCTGCACGAGTTCATCCAGCCCGCGCCGGCCGTGCTGGAACAGCACGGCCGGATATTTCCCCTCCCCTTGCGGGCGTGCCACCAGGGCCGGCACCTCCAGGTCGCCGCTCTGATAGCGGCCCCACTCTGTGTTGACGGGGTAGTTGTCCGGCACCTCGATCTGACTGTCGTCCCACCAGGGGTCATCCCACCACCAGCTATTGTCCCGGGGTTCCTCGTGGGCGACGACGATACGACACGCGAGCAGCAGGCCGACGCTCGCGCTGATCAGAGATTTGATAACCATGCTGAAGTTCCTGCTATCGACAGACCGTTATTATAACATTACGGGACCAGGGGCTTCGGTACCGACAACAGGCCCTCGCCCTCGCCCAACAACTCATCCGCGCCTCCCGGCTCAACCGCCTCGATGGCAGCACTGACTCTTTGCCATTGGTTTGTTATCGTTTGCGTATGCTTTACCATGACTAAGAAGGCTCTGATTAATTCGTCATTGCGAGGAACACGGTGCCCTAAAGGATACCCTTCGGTAACGAAGCAATCTCCAAGCGATTGATTACCAACTGTGAGATTGCCGCGCTTCGCTCGTTTATGCCCTTCGGGTGCAATGACCAGCTTCGTTGAATTAATCAGAGCTGCCCTAAGTAAGGCCGCACAGCATCCATACCTGCTGCCGGCCACAAAGCCATCGCCTACATGAAGGAAACCTGATGAGCGTACTCGTCGCAGGATTGTTGTTGTTTTTCGCCATACACTCGATTTCCATTGTGAATGCCTCCTGGCGCGATCGCATCGCTGCCCGTATCGGCACCCTGACCTGGCAGGGACTTTACGCGCTGCTCGCCATCGCGGGACTGTTGCTCATTGTGTGGGGCTATGGTCTGGCGCGGCAGGACCCGCTCGTGCTATACCAGCCCCCTGACTGGTTGCGTCATGTCGCCACCTTGCTGCTGATTCCCTTGTTTCCGTTGTTGCTCGCCGCTTATCTACCGGGGCGCATCCAGACTGCCAGCAAGCATCCCATGCTCGCTGCCACCAAATTGTGGGCCCTGGCCCACCTGCTCGCCAACGGCAATCTCGCCGACGTGCTGTTGTTCGGCTCGTTTCTGGCCTGGGCAGTGGCGGACAGGATCTCCCTGAAGAGACGCACACCGCCGGCGGCCCCCGCCCTGCCCGCGTCGCGTTTCAACGATGCGCTGGTGGTCGTGCTCGGTCTGGCGCTGTATGTCGGCTTTGTGTTGTGGGGACACGGCTGGCTGATTGGGGTGCCGCTGATCAGTTAGCGCAAGAGCTTCGGCGACAACACCGGTGCTTTGATCGCTTTCTAATAACGGCCCGGCTGAGCAGCAGCCTTCGCCGCCTTGCTGGCAGCTTCCAACTGCGGTTCGGCTGCATCGCGGAACTGCAGTGCCGCCAGTCGCGCGTAAAGTCCGTGCTCTGAGACCAACTCGTCATGGCGCCCGCTGGCAACGATTCGGCCTTGATCCATCACCAGGATCCGGTCGACCTTGCGCACCGTGGCCAGCCGATGCGCGATAATGAGCGTGGTGCGATCCTGCATCAGTTGTTCCAGCGCATCCTGAACCAGCCGTTCGCTCTCGGCATCCAGCGAGCTGGTGGCCTCATCGAGCAGCAGCACAGCCGGGTCACGCAGAATGGCGCGGGCGATAGCGATGCGCTGACGTTGTCCACCCGACAGACGGATGCCGCGTTCACCGAGGAAGGTGTCAAAACCCTGCGGCAACTGCTCGAGAAATTCAGCCGCGTGCGCGGCCTCGGCGGCGCGGCGCACGTCTTCGTCGCTGACCCCGGTCATGCCGTAGCCGATATTCTCCCAGGCATCGGCGCCAAAGATGACCGGGTCCTGCGGTACCAGCGCCATGCGCCGACGCAACTGCCGCGGATCGGCTTCGCGGATGTCGACACCGTCGAAACGGATGACGCCGGCGGCCGGATCGTAAAACCGCAGCAGCAGTTGCAACAGCGTTGACTTGCCGGCGCCCGACACGCCGACCAGCGCAACCTTCTGACCCGGTTTCAGCGTCAGCGACAGCTCGCTGAGCGCCGGGCTATCGGGGCGCGAAGGATAGCGAAAGGTGACCTTGTCCAACTCCAGCTGGCCACGCGCGGGATCGGGCAGCGCAACCGGCACGGCCGGCGCCGATATCAGGGGTTCGGTGTTGAGCAGTTCCAGCAGGCGTTCCGTGGCACCGGCAGCCCGCAGCAGGTCACCGGCGACCTCGCTCAGCGCACCTACCGAGCCGGCAACCAGCAGGGCATAGAACACGAAGGCCGACAACTGCCCGCCACTGAGGCGCCCGGCCAGCACATCGTGGCCACCCACCCACAACACCAGGCTGACAGCACAAAACGTGAACAACATCACCGTGGCGGTGAGCAGCGCGCTGACACGGGTACGTCGAACGGCGGCCTGGAAAGCGGCCTCGACCCGCTCACCGTAGCGCCGCCGATCGATGCGCTCATGACAGAATGCCTGAACGGTGCGGATACCGTACAAGACTTCGTCGATCAGGGCACCGATGTCGGCAATGCGGTCCTGGCTGCTACGCGACAGGCGCCGCACGCGGTGCCCGAGCAGCCACAGCGGTATCACGGCAACGGGAACGCCGAGCAGAACCAGTAACGCCAGCTTGCCGCTGGTGATGCTCAGCATGACCAGTCCACCGCCGATCAGCAAGGCATTACGCACCGCGATGGCGAGC
>Ga0209536_100006039_pt1 | contig 18624 bp, 15 predicted proteins | sample DeeMarSeWOR28_12_FD_187461 | JGI IMG/M metagenome (GOLD analysis project Ga0209536, IMG submission 187461) | Marine sediment microbial communities from White Oak River estuary, North Carolina - WOR-2-8_12 (SPAdes) (version 2) | ecosystem: Environmental > Aquatic > Marine > Intertidal zone >... | reverse complement strand
CTGCCAAGATAAGCCCTATTTTTACCCTCCGGGCCGACTGAATTTGGTCCGACAGGCTGAATTCATCCACACTGTCCCTGGCGGTTTCAATCGAGGCATTCAGCTTGATCAGCAGCCTGTCAATCTTCTCCGGACGCTCGTAGGCAAAGCGAACATGGTTCCGATCTCTACCGGGGTATGAAATAATGGCATCCTTTGGCTTAATATAATCTCCGAATGATTTTTCCAGCATCAATCTGAACATATTGGCCAGCATGGATTTTCCGGTTCCCGGCATTCCCACCATGAGGATATGGCCTCTGTTTTGCGCAATTTTGCGTATGGCGCGCTTGGCCCTATCCTGGAAAATAACTTGATCAATGGGATCGTCAGGTATTGCAATCTGCGAAGTATCTTCAAAAAAATCAAGTCGCTCTTCCAGGGTCCGAGGATAATCTAACAATTCCTTTATCCACGCGTAGTCATTTTTGCGATAATCATTAGGCATTGCTGTGACCTTCGATGGAATCCAGCAGATAGTATCGGCCGGCCTCGGACAGAAAGGCGCTTTTGCTTATTTCCGAATAGACCTGCGGCAGATTATTCTTGAGGGTTTCGATTGCCCTGAGATCATGCAGCACAGATATCTGAGTATAAAGTCGTTCCTCGCCGATGTCAGACATGGGAACATAATTTAAAGATACGCCGATCTGCAAATAGTTTAATGAAGGCTTAACCAGATTGCGTTGGTTGGAGTTCAGCTTGTGTGTATTGAATACTTCACGGTAGACTTTCGGAAAATGTGTTTTGGAATAATCGATCTCAAGTTTGCGATTAAAAAAAAGTTTGATGGCCCTGGCCTGCCCTGATTGACACTGGATAAACGCCTGCCTTAAATCTGGATTGGCTGTTATGGAATGCTCAAGTAAATGCAAATATTTCAGAAATTTGTCATCATTCATACAAAAGATGACCTGATTCTCCGGCGTCAACACATACAACTGCGGCGTATTTTCTTTAAAAAAATAAATCAGACGGTGAGACCTCCTGCCATCATAAGATTGAAAATCAAATCCTCTCAACTCAAACAGGCCGTCTGCCTGACAGGCTTTTCGAAGAACAACGCCGACATCTTTTGAAATGTAGGTCGCCAGGTATTTTAATTTATCCTCGATTCCACCTTGTAATTTTAAATAGGATAAATTTCCGCCAACATCCTCACAGATGCCAATAACATGCGCAATTTTTCGGATATTGAGCTGTGGCAATCGTTTCGTAACAGAATCATAGGATCTGAGTGACTCATAAATTTTAGTAAAGTGCCCCTCCAGTTCACGATCTTTCAGCAGCGGAATTTTTAGATTATAATTTGAGATTAAGACTTCAGGGGGCGACTGATGGGAATTAATTGCCCGGCGTATTGGCTTCGGGATTAGTTTGCAGAGCGCATCTTTTATTCTGGTAAAACGCCGATGACGATAATGAATTTCGCAACCGATCAGGCGCTTTTTGATTTCGATCGGGTCGGGGTTCAAAAGATAATACGCGATATCTGAAATTAAGTATTCTTTGAGCGTTCCTTCATCAGGAACATTTTCAATAGCGCTCAGATCCGTTGCTGCATTTCCGCATTCGGAGATAATCCAGATATCTTCGCTGTGGCGACTGGAGGTCTTGTTTTTCGAATCCGTCTTCACGTTTTCACACCTGTATTCCTGTGTTTCGATCCAGCTGCTCGTCCAATCCATCTTTATTTTCGGCACCGTCATTCTTGCACCGAGCCCAACACAGTTATTATCGGTAAATATGGCAATGAACTTGAAGGTTTATTTCACTAAAATGACAGGAAATTCAGGCGTGTTTCAATTCAACAGATACAATCTGGGCAAAAAAAATGGGCAGGGAATACTCCCTGCCCTAATCAGCCAAGCATAGCACTTCAAATGTCCGATGTACCACCCAGAGCAAAATTTTCACACAGTTCAATCGTCGATTATCGCATCCACTCACGTTTCAACTTAGCTGATGTAAATAAAGCCAGCTTCAACTTAATTGGAAAGGCGGGGACCGTCGCCTCTGCCTTCCGATCTCTGGTTTTGATGAGTTATCCGGCCACATCAATTCCCAGATTACATCCCAAAGCAGGGTCTTTGTTTTCACATTCAAAATTTTTGTATCGGGTGTCTGCGTGGCCGGCTTCTCTTTCCTCATCGGATTCGATGTAGTTGTGTTCTTTATCTGTAAATTTCATGGTTTCACCTCTGAATTTTATTGTTAGTATGGTCAAGTTACGTTGCTTAGTTGTTCTTGCCTTTACTGGTAGAAAAGATAACCACACGCGCAATTTTTTCAATACGAGAAGACTCGGGGCGTATTGATAGGCAAAACCTATCATTTGGCAGAGTAGGATGGATCTCCGATCCGGCTCCGGCAGCCATCTGCAATCGCCGTTCTCATTCCATATTTCGAGATACAATTCGATTGAATAAATCAGGTGATCGATTGACTCGCTGGCTGTCAAATCTGTGACTCCGCCAAAAAATCTTTCACATTTCGCATCTTTCTGTTTCCGACCTGTTTTCGAGTAATGTCTAAAATAACTGAAATTATTTAGAAAATTAACATATCTGAGCTTTTACCTGCTTTGGTATGGATTTTGCTAAATTCCTATATAGTTCAAATAGAAAAAAACATATGTAGGAGGTTTTGTCATGTTTAAAAGAATTTTGCTAATTGCTTTTTCTGCACTGTTTGTACTCAGCTGTGCATCCATGGGCCCCACTCTTCCAAACCAGCCTCAGGAAGTGGTGGTAAAGGTCCAGGCAAGCGAGCCTGCCCAGGTAAATATCCAAAACGGCGAACAGATCAACAGATCCATGGAGGTGCCCAACCAGGAGGGACATCTTTCTCAACTCTCCTTTATTTCCAAGGATAAAGCCTTTGTGAAAATTTTCTCGGGGTTATCCGTTTCCGATGTCACACGATTGTGGAACGATCTCTGTGTCCTGGAAAATAATACCAATATCCGCGACGTGGCTTTATTTATTAATTCACCGGGCGGCGATGCATTCTCCGGTCTGGCGCTTGCGGATCAGATCGAACGCGCCCAGCGAAAGGGATTCCGTGTTACCGCCCACGCCTCCGGCATCATCGCCAGCGCGGCGGTCCCGGTTTTTGCTGTTTGCAACATACGCCTGGCTGCTCCGGGAACCATATTTATGGTACATGAAGCGGCACTGTGGAAATGGCCGGGACGCGAAACGGCCTCAGATATTCGATCCCAGAATGAACTGATGCACCTCCTGCGTGAGCGATACATCGGCAAACTGGCAACGAACTCCAAGTTAGATAAAACAAAGTGGGAAGAGTTGGAAAACAAAACCACGTGGTTTAGTGCCGAAAAAGCCCAGGAGTGGGGACTGGTCGATAAAATCGAATAACCACCAACCCAGCGGCATGATTCTTTTAAGTAATGAAGGTGTCGAGGGGGTAGAGATATAGACTCGATCTCTGGACCACCGCCATATGGGAATATTGCAATACCTACTCCCCGGCACCGACCTCCTTTTTCTCCAATCAGAAGATGCCTTGCATCACGCCTTTCGGCAACCAGATGTTGAGCAAGCTTTCTAAATCCTCCAACGATTGAAAAAATTATGAATTAACTGCCTGATTGACCCATCCACATTACAAACCCGCACAACCACCACACCGTTTATCGTCCGGCGCCAATCTGATTGATATTCGCATGGCCACAATCATCCACATTGTGATTCACCAAACCCGAAGTCTGTGCCTGTTTTTTGCTTGACAAGATAAATGCCATTCGATTATCGATGAAGGACAATGGCGGTATTCAGAGATTAAACCCTCTTCGTTGTTTAAAAGCACCTTTATTTTTGGTTCAGAAAGCAATATGCCATGCTGCAGATAAACAACCTCGAAGTCGTTTATAACGACATCATTTTGGTTTTACGGGGCATCTCGCTGCAGGTAGCCGATGGCAGCATCATCGCCTTTTTAGGTTCAAACGGTGCCGGCAAATCCACTACGCTGCGGGCCATATCCGGTTTGCTGGACTACGAAGACGGTGAAATCAAAAAGGGTACCATTAAGTATAACGGCCGTCTAACCAATAAATTAGACCCTCAAAAAATCGTACGCCTCGGCATCACCCAGGTGCCCGAAGGCCGGCAAATCTTTGCCGAACTGAGCGTGGATGAAAATATCCGCGTCGGAGCCCATACGCGTAGCGATGGCAAAAGCGAAGTTCATCGCGACTATCAGATGGTGCTTTCCTATTTCCCTGCCCTGCGCGCGCGGTTGAAGGTCCAAGCCGGATATGTCAGTGGCGGTGAACAGCAAATGCTGGCCATTGCGCGTGCATTGATGGCCAGACCTTCCCTGATGATGCTGGATGAACCCTCCCTTGGATTGGCTCCGCTTTTAGTCAGTGAAATCTTTGAAATCATCAAACGTATCAACACTGAAGAAAAGGTCTCAATTCTGCTGGTGGAACAAAACGCGCTGATGGCCCTTGCGGTGTCCGAATACGGATACATCATGGAAAACGGCAAAATCGTCCTCGACGGAGCCAGTCATAAATTGATGGAAAATGAAGATGTCAAAGAATTTTATCTTGGCGTCACCGAAGATCAGGAGCGCAAAAGCTTTGCCGACGTAAAACATTATAAGCGCCGCAAACGCTGGTTATCTTGATCTGAAAATCGAAGCACAATCACCCTTGGCCACCTTTAACCAATGACACTTCTTGACATTCAGGACATAACCATTGGATTCGGGGGCATTATGGCCCTCAATGAGGTTTCACTGTCTGTGGAACAGCGGGCATTATATGCCATCATCGGGCCCAACGGTGCCGGTAAGACGTCGCTGTTGAACTGCATCAGTGGCTTTTACAAACCTGACAGTGGGACAATTGTCTTCGAAGGCCAAGATCTTTCGAAATATAGACCGGATCAGATTGCCAAGCTGGGGGTGGCGCGTACCTTCCAAAACGTGGAGTTGTTTGCCAACATGAATGTGATCGACAATATGTTGCTGGGCCGGCATCATCACTTTCACATTGGTTTTTGGAGAAACTCGATCCTGGGCTACCGGGCAAAAGCAGAGACCATACAACGTCAACGGGTAGAAGAGATCATCGATTTTCTGGAGATGGAGCAGTGGCGCAAACATCTGGTCGGCAGTTTGCCCTATGGTGTCCAAAAGCGGGTGGAGTTGGGCCGTGCCCTGGCTCAGGAGCCCAAAATTTTACTTTTGGACGAACCCATGACAGGCATGAACCAGGAGGAAACCGAAGATATCGCTCGCTTTATTCTTGATATTCATGAAGAAATCGGCACCACGATTGTCATGATCGAACATGATATGAATGTGGTCATGGATATTTCCGAGCACATCTGTGTGCTTGATTTCGGCAAAAAAATCGCCGAAGGGCCACCTATGAAAGTCCAGAAAGATCCGGAGGTCCAGAAGGCCTATCTGGGCGAAAATTACGAATCCGTCATGGGAGGAGCCCGCCGCTGATGACCGAAGATACCATACCGCGCATTTTTCTGAGAAGGGTCAAAAAATACGGGAATCGCGTTGCCCTGCGGGAAAAAGATTTTGGCATCTGGCAGGAAATCTCCTGGAATGAATACTGCCGCCACGTGCGCCATTTTTGTCTGGGATTAATTGAACTGGGATTGAAAAAGGGGGATCACGTCAGTATCTTCGGTGAGAACGAACCGGAGTGGCTGTACGCCGATCTGGCCATCCAGAGCGCCGGAGCCGTGGCTGTCGGTGTATATCCCACCAATCCAACCAAAGAAGCCGCTTATGTGATCGGTCATTCGGAATCGATTTTTGTGATTTGCGATACCCAGGAGCAGGTAGACAAAGTGCTGGAAGCCAGAAACCAGTTGCCGTTGCTTCAAAAAATAATCGTCACGGACATGAAGGGCCTGCGTCGCTACACCGATCCCATGATAATGTCATTTGAGGCGGTCGAGGAAATCGGCCGCAACATTGAAACAAAGGAACCACAGAAATATTATCAGACGGTAGAGCGGCTAACGCCTGACGGTGTGGCCATCATGGTCTATACGTCCGGCACCACCGGACCGCCCAAAGGAGCGATGCTCAGCCACGACAATGTCGTTCAATTCTTGAAGGCGCAAAGCCAGGCCATCCCTCAATACGACACCGATGAAATCGTTTCCTACCTGCCGCTGTGTCACGTGGCCGAACGCATGATGTCGGTGTTCTTCCCCATAAATTCCGGTGCTACGGTCAATTTCGCCGAGAGTGTCGATACCGTCACCACGGACATGCGGGAAATATTGCCCACCTTTTTTTTGGCGGTACCCCGAATCTGGGAAAAAATGATGGCCGGGATTATTATCAAAATGAAAGATGCCTCCTGGCTGAAACGAAAGATATTCCATACGTTTATGCCCATCGGGGAACGCATCAGCGATGCCAGACTCGCCAAAGAAAAGATTCCGCCGGGGCTTGCGATCAAATACGGTATCGGTTATTTTGCATTGTTTCGACACCTCAAAAAGGAGCTGGGGTTGTTGCGCGCCCGGCTGGCGGTCAGCGGGGCTGCGCCGATCGCTGCGGAAGTGCTCAAGTTTTTTCATTCCCTGGGGATTCCGGTCATGGAAGGCTGGGGCATGACCGAGGAGACCGGCATCGGCACAATCAATCTGCCAGATGATGTCAAGCTGGGAACCGTTGGCAAGCCTATTCCCGGGGTTGAAATCAAAATTGCGACAGACGGCGAGATCTTGCTGCGATGCAATCATGTCTTCGTGGGCTACTGGAAAGATCCGGAGGCAACCGCCAAAACCGTTGTGGATGAATGGCTGCATACCGGCGACGTAGGCCAGCTGGATGAACAAGGCCGTTTAATCATCACGGATCGTAAAAAAGAGATCATTATCACATCCGGTGGCAAAAATATTGCGCCTTCGGAGATTGAAAACCGCTTGAAGTGCAGCCCCTATATCAACGAAGCCATCGTGATCGGGGATGGTCGCAAATTTTTGACAGCCTTGATTCAGATTGAATACGATAATGTCGGCAAGTGGGCCCAGGAACATGGCATTGCCTACACCACATTCAAAAGCCTGTCGCAAAACCGCCAAGTTTACGAACTGATTCAACAGGAAGTAAATGAGGCCAACAAAGATTTCGCCCAGGTGGAAACCGTAAAGAAGTTCAAACTGCTTGAAAAGGAACTGGATCACGACGATGACGAGCTGACCGCCACCTTAAAGCTGCGCCGCAAAATCGTCAACAAGAAATTCGGTCATCTTATCGAAGAAATGTATAGCCGTCGTAAAGTGTCGAAAGCAAAACCCGCTGAGGCCGGATGAACGTGTCGAAAGTTCAAATAATCCAGCCGATTAATGCGGTTCAGCCAAAACAAAATTCTTAACGACGGTGTCGTTATACCGGGGGGTTGAAGATGGGATTTGAAATTTTGCTGCAACTCACCATCACGGGTATGGCCTGGGGAAGTGTCTATGCCTGTATCGCTCTTGGTTTTGTGCTCATATTCAAATCCACCGACATTTTCAACTTTGCCCAGCCCGAGCTGATGATGCTGGGGGCTTACATGGCTTTTGCGCTCATTACCCTTTTTAAACTCCCCTTTATTGTTGGATTCATATTTGCCCTGGTGATGATGGCGGCGATTGCAGCCCTGCTGGAGATGATGGTCATTCGCCCCATGGTGGGCGAACCGGTCTTGGCCGTTATTATGGTCACCCTAGGACTGGCCAACGTGCTGCGCGGTCTCACCGGCTTGTTCTGGGGATATGAAGAGCAGCAGTTTCCCAGTCCCTTTCCCGATGATCCTATCGTGCTTTTCGGGGCGGCCATCAATCAGGCCGAGATTTATACGATTGTCTCCACCGCGATTCTGCTGACCATCTTCTTTCTTTTCTTCAAATATTCCAGCTCGGGAATCAGCATGCGCGCCACCGCCGAAGACGCCAAAACTGCGTTTTTGATGGGCATTAATGTCAAACGGGTGTTTACCGCGTCCTGGGCCATCGCCGCGCTGGTGGCCACCATTGCCGGGATATTTTTAGCCAGTTTTACATTTTTAGAACCGATTATGGGCCATACGGGCCTTAAGGCTCTGCCGGCCATGATTCTCGGCGGTCTGGACAGTGTGGTCGGTGCCATCATCGGCGGTTTGATTATCGGGGTCGTCGAAAACCTGGCCGGTTTCTATCTCGAAGATTATCTCGGCAGCGGTATCAACGATATTGCCGCCTATGTCATCGTGCTGATCGTCATGATGGTTCGTCCCTATGGTTTATTCGGCACCAAGGAGATTGAACGCGTCTAACCCGTTTTGCTGAAACAATAAAAGAGGCGCAGATAAAGCTATGGCCGTTACGCGATTTTGCATTCGATCATATCCACAGGATTTGAATATATTTCCCAGCCCGGCAGCCAAGCTATCCCTTCTTTTGTTCTTTTTGTTTCTGCTGGGCCTGCCTTTTTTTGCCGGTAAGTATATTGTTTTTGTGGCCGCTGTCTGCGGGGTGTCGGTCATCAGCGCGCTGGGGCTAAACATCCTCACGGGCTATACCGGCCTGATATCACTGGGACATGCTGCCTTTATGGGTATCGGCGCATATACGGCCGCCGCCCTGGCAAACAAAGCCGGTTTTCCGTTTCTGGTCGCACTCCCGCTGGCCGGTCTATTGGCGGCCGCCACCGGTTCGGTGGTGGGAATTCCCACCCTGAGACTGCGGGGACTGTACCTGGTGGTCACCACCCTGGCCTTTGAGTTTATCGTCGAGCATATCATCTATCACTGGGAGAGTATGACCCAGAGCGACCGGGGTATTTCTTTGCCGAGCCCGGATGTGTTCGGATACAAACTGGATTCCTACGAATCCTTTTACTATGTTATTCTGGTGCTGGCGGCGGTAACCGCGCTGTTTACCAAAAACCTCGCCATGAGTCGCACCGGGCGGGCTCTTGTTGCCATCCGGGACCGCGACATTGCCGCCGAAATCATCGGGGTGCATCTGGCCAAATACAAAATCCTGGCTTTTGTCGTCAGCTCCTTTATCGCCGGAATGGCTGGAGCACTCTATGCATACCTGCTTGGGCTCATCGGCCCGGATCATTTTACGTTTAATCAATCCGTCCTATATATTGCCATGATTATCGTGGGCGGCATGGGCACCGTCATGGGCTCGATCATCGGAGCTGTGTTCATGGTCTTGCTGCCGGAAGTGATCAATGCAATTTCGAGCCCGATCGCATCCGCCTATCCGATACTTTCTCCGCGGATCGGCGCAGTATCTGTAATCGTCTATGGCCTTGTAATCATTTTTTTCCTGTTGTTTGAGCCCGATGGGCTTTACGGCATTTGGATACGAATTAAGAGATACTGGAAGCCCTGGCCTTTCACGTATTAACGCAGGATCATCAAAGATATGTAATTCTTAAGTGCCATGAAAATCCAACCAAACAAATAAAAGAAAGGAGGAATCATGAAAAAGAATCTTTATCGTTTTACCATGGCTGTCGTGTGTATCTTGGCTGTAAGCGCTTTTGGCACGGCCGGCATTTGTGCTGAAGTCGGGGTGACGGATGACAAAATTCTTTTCGGCACATTTCAAGACATGTCGGGACCGGGTGCCTACCTGGGCAAACAGGTCACCTCCGCCCTGACGGTCTGGAAAGATTGGGTCAATGATGACCTGGGCGGGTTCCATGGTCGCAAGGTGGACTTTGTTGTCGAAGACATGAAATACGATCCGGTCCTGACCAAAACCGCCTTTACGAAACTGGTCCACCAGCACAAGGTCTTTGCTGTCATTATGGTGTATGGATCCACTCCCTGCACGGCTATATTGGATGACATCAAAAAGGAGAAGGTTCCGGTCTTTCCCACCGCCGCCACCACCCAAAACATGTACGACCCGCCCATCCGGTATCTGTTCTGGTATGCTTGCAGTGATGAGGACAACGGCATCATGATGGTGGACTATATCGTCAACGATTTGAAAGCCAAAAACGTCAAACTCGGGGTTGTCTACCAGGACGACGAGTGGGGCAAATCTGCTCTTAAAGGAGTCGAGATCGGTGCCAAGAAACATGGCCTCAAAGTAAATTCTGCCGGGTATAAGCGCGGGACGAAAAACTTAAATCCCCAGGCCATGAAAATGAAGGCCAAAGGGGTGACCCATTGCTTTTATGCCGGATATGCACCGGTGTATGCCGCCCTTCTCCAGGAAGCCAACAAAATCGGGTGGAAACCCACCTTTTTCGGCGACTATGTCACCGTAGACCCCAGAACCTTTATGGCCGGCGATCTGGCCGACGGGCACTACCATTTTTTCAACCTGGGCATGCGTCATGAGCGCGTACCCGGCTGGATTCAGATGGAAAAACTTTTCACCGAAAAATTAAGTGCCGAGGCGGCCAAGGAGCCGTTGAGCTGGCGCCTGATGCCGTTGATGTGGACTCCGTTGCTCTATCTAAACCAGGCATTGGAAGAAATCGGCCCGGATCTTACCAGAGAGAAACTGGTCGACAAACTGGAAAGCATCCAGAATTTCGACAGCGGTGGCCTGGGTAAGATTCAATACGGTCCCAATATGCGCAAAGGCAATCACGAGTACCGGATCTTTAAGTGCGATGCCAAGAACAAACAGTTTATCCCTGTCACCGATTGGCGTCAACCCAGCCTGAAGTAATGCTGGCGATAAATCAAATCCTTTTTGGATAACTTGGAACAAAGGGGCGCCGGGAGATGCCGAGCGCCCTTTTTTCCATGAATTGACGACAGGAGAACATCATGTTTTACCATTCACTGATGACCGACGAAGAAAAGGCCATCCAACAGGAAGTCAGGCAATTTGTACGTGATGAAGTCTCTCACGATTTTATCCGGGCCTTGGATCATGACGAAATCAAGTACCCGCGCGAATATGTCGAAAAACTGGCAGCCCATAACCTGCTGGGTCTGCGCTTTGAACCCAAGTGGGGAGGGCGCGGATTGCCATGGACAGCTGAGGTGATTGCTGAAGAAGAAATCGGTGTTTTAGGCACCACCCTCGGGTGTGGTTTTGTGATGCCGTCCATTGTGGGCGAAGGCCTGCATGTTTTCGGCACTGCCGAGCAAAAGGAACGCTTTTTAAAACCCATTTTGCAGGGCAAACTCATCTGCGCCGAAGCACTCACAGAACCCCGGGGAGGATCGGATTTTTTTGGGGCCACCACCAAAGCCGAACTGGATGGCGATCATTTTGTGCTCAACGGTCAAAAACGCTTTGTGGTGGGGGCTACCGAGGCCGATGTGTTTTTGGTTTATTGCCGTACCAACTTTGATGAGAATGCTCACAAATATCGACGCATCAGTGCCATCATGGTCGAACGCGGTCCCGGCGTTGAGACCGAATACATCTATGGGCTTATGGGCACCCGTGGCGGGGGAACCGGGCGTTTGGTTTTCAGAAACTGCAGGGTACCCAAAGAAAACCTGATTGGAGAATTGCACAGCGGTGCACTTGTTTTCCATCAGATGATGATTCCGGAGCGACTGACCTCGGCGGCTGCAAGCCTGGGAGCTCGCGCCGGTTTAGAGGTAGCTGTCCGTTACAGCGACAAACGCCGCGCATTCGGCCAACCCATCCGCACCTATCAAGCCGTCAGCTTCATGGCGGCCGATGCGATTACCCAATTGGATGCCGCCCGTGCCCTGGTTTACATGGCCGCACGCGCGGTGGATGCCGGGGCTGCCAATGCCCGCCGCATCGTGAGTGAGGCCAAAAAGTTTGCCACAGACACCGCCTGGGAGGTGGCCAACAGGGCCATGCAGATCATGGGCGGTATTGGTTATACCGAAGTCTATCCCATAGAGAAGATGGTTAGGGACATTCGTCTATCTCAGATCTGGACCGGTACCAACGAGATCATGAATTTGCTCATTCAGCACGAATATTATAAAGAGGTGCTGGCGGGAGCCGATCAGGTGCGTAATGTTGAACTTGATGCCCGCGGACGTGATGGGGAAAACGAAAAATGCTTTACCGATGAGGATATGTGGCGGATTCACGCAGAAATGGATTAACTTCGACTGCAGATGCTGTCGGCAAAAGCAAATACCATTCCGCGCAGCTTTGGCGACATTTCTTCAAATTGGATGCCGATGATATAATTATTTTGCTCTTCAAAGCGCACTTCTTTGCCCCAAATTATGGTGCCGAATACGTTTAACGCCATTGCCTCGCTAGGCAAGCTGATCTGAACCTTGCTGTTCTTTATGCTTTTTAAAAAAGCCGAATTTGCTGGTTCAAAAGCATCCAATACCACACAGATGCCACCAATCGAAATATCCCGGGAATGGCCGTCAAGCATTAAAGGGGTATTGCCGGATGGATCGGCGTTAATCTGCAAATTTAATTTTACAGGCGTATGATGCCGGTCTCCCTTCCGCTCTTTGCGTTGTAAGTTTTTGGGCTCACTGCCGGAGCGGGCTTTATATAAATTGATGATGCCGTGTTCGACATCCGTATATTTGCGGCAGATTTTCTTCAGATTGGCTTTGGATATTTTAACGAGCTCGACTTCTGTGATCGCTTCAATATAGGATTGCGACAGTTTTTCCTCTTCAAATGGATAGATATTTCCGAAAAAATCATTTTCCGATAAATTGAAGCAATGTTTTTTATACAGCGTTTCCTGGTCGGCTTTTACCGGTTGATAGGTCGTTTCCCTGAGAGCGCCGGACACAATTAAAAACAAATCTTTTTCGCCTTCTCCATTTTTCTTGACGATTTTGCCGACCGGTAGGCGAACTTTTACGAAACTGTACAAAATGGCCAACATTGCCGGGTAGGAGAGTTCATTAAAAAAAGTATTTAGCGGGCTTTCATGATAACTGCCCTTTTTAAGCTCTGAAAAAAAATATCGGGCCTCATTAAGATCGGCAGGGGGGGTGATTTTCCATTGCAGGCTTTTTGACACGATGGCCTGCAGCATCATACCGGAGTCAATAAAACGTTTGGCGGCCTTAGCGTAGGAGCGGGCAGCGGCCTCGGACATTTTCTTTTTGATCAATAAATCCGAATATACCCGCTGCAGCTCCGGATCATCTGGAAACAATTTTAAAATATTATCAAACTCTTCGATCGAATCAATCTTAATAGAGCCATCCACAATTTGTGCGGCGATGCTGATCTGGTTAATGAGCTTTGATTTCTTTAATTGAGACATGTCGCAGTATGCTATGTTCGTTTTAAATAAGCCTAACAAATACAATCGGATTTGAAGCCAAAATGGTAATTTTAATATCGGCAGGATGCGGTCAATACTTGAGGACTTATTAACAGGTGTCAGGTGTCAGGATTCAATAATTGAGGAATTAAGGAATTGAGGGATTTAGGAATTAGAATGACAGAATACCTTCAATTCCTAAATTTAGCTGCTGACACCTGAAACCTGACACCTGAATCCTTTTATTGTGGTTTCGGGCGCAATTTGAACAGGGCGATCAGCGTCTTTTCGTTTTCGGAACGCAGAATTTTCTTTAGGGTTTGGATCCTGAAGAGAGGTTGCAGATATTTGTAGAACTCCCCGCTGGTTTTTCTCATTTCCGAAGCCAGCATAATTTCTCCATCAGATTTTAAATAGGTTTGAAAAAGCTTTACCAGAGGTGCAAAATCAGCGGTGTTGTATACCACTTCCGAAGCCACGATATAATCATACTTTCCGGTTAAATGAGGCTGATTCCAGTCCAGTTCAACGATGGGCAACCGGGAACAGTTATTCAAATGGGCGTTGGCGTGAGCAAACTGCAGAGCATCCGGATTATTTTCAGTCATGGTGATACGGTGGCCAAAGCAACAGGCCACAATACTGACCAATCCGAGGCCAGCGCCAATTTCAAGAAATGTTTTATTTTTTTCAACCGGTTTGTCCGCAAGATACCCCGCCAGGATCCAAGAAGCTTTCCACAATTTGGGCCACAAGGGAAAATTTTCAAGCATATCCCGGGGATTAATAAATTCATGCAAGTACTTGGGCAACAGCATGCGAAACCTTCGGCCAGCGACGTTGATCTCGGCAACATCTGTTTCGTATTGTTTGTAAAAAGCATCGAGTGAAAACATAAGACCTCATCATTCTGTTTCATTTTACCAGATTATCAGCGCAGATGGAAAATGCGATTCAGCAGATTTTATCACAGTAAGCATCTTCTGAAAAGCAAACCCGCATCGATTTTATACAGCCATAACCCATCCACACCCGATTCATCAAATCACGATTGTTTTTATTATGCGCTTGTAAGGGTCTCCTAAAGTTATTATATTACGTTGTTTTTTAGGTCAGATGTCAAACACAACAGCCAGAAAGGAGCACCTCGCGTGGAGATTTATTATATCGATGGCAAATTTGTTTCTTCCGACCAAGCCGTCATCCCGGTAAATGATCTCGCCATCTTACGCGGATATGGCATCTTTGATTTCTTGAGAACCTACAATGGGCGGCCACTTTTTTTAGAAGAGCACATTGAGCGGCTGAAGCGCTCTGCGAAACAGATCGGTCTGGATTTATTGTGGTCTAAAACGCAACTCATCGATATCGTCAACCAAACCCTAAATAAAAATAGCCATCGCGAATCCAATATTCGAGTTGTCGTCACCGGCGGCACCAGCCCCGATTATATTACGCCGCAGGGCAAACCGCGTCTGCTCGTTTTGGTGACGGAGCTGCCTGAACAGCCGCAATGGTGGTATACCGATGGGGTAAAAGTCATCACGATCTATTCCAAGCGCAACATTCCCGGTGCCAAAAGCATCGACTATATTCCGGCCACCATTGCCCTTGAAGAGGCACGCAGCAAAAATGCCATCGAAGCCATTTACGTGGACCGCGAGGGATATGTTTTGGAAGGCACCACCAGCAATTTGTTCATTTTTCGTGGTGATACGCTGATCACTCCCGGCAAGGCAGTTCTCAGTGGGATCACACGCAAAGTGGTTTTGAAGATCACTGCGGAAACCTTTAAAACCGAGATTCGGGATATCGCCGTCGATGAACTTTTGACCGCAGACGAAGTGTTCATTACCGGTTCCAATAAAGAAATCGTTCCGGTGGTGAAGGTGGACGATACCACCATCGCAAAAGGCAAGCCCGGTCACCGTACTCGATCGGTGAGGGAGAAGTTTGCTGCATATACTGCCGCGCAGGCGAAGTCATATTAGAACCCATCTCAAAAACGCGTCTAAGTGTCCATGGCGGTGTTTCGGGGCGGCTCAAAATGCTCACATACTACTGTGTATGCTCCGCTTTTGAGCAGCCCCGCGCCTTGCCCTGAACCCTTAACCACATTTTTGAGATAGGTTCCAGGGCAGATATCTGTTTGCTTCGAAACGCTCATTTGATATGGATGAATGAATAGGGTTGCTGACCAGGGTTTCACCTGGGGATGCACCCATCAAAAGGAGGCAATTTATGTCGGATAATGGAATTTACGATCTGATTATCATCGGGGGTGGCCCCGGAGGACTGTCCGCCGGAATCTATGCCATGCGGGCGGCTTTGAAAACCGTCCTGATAGAGAGGGCCGCCCCGGGAGGGCAGGTGAACAACTCGGATTCCGTCGAAAACTGGCCGGGTGACGAACATATCAGCGGTGCCGAACTGGCCACAAAATTTTCCCAGCATGCCCAATCTTACGGTCTGGAAATTGTCTACCAGGAGGTCGTAAAATTAGAACCCGGGCTCGACAATCATAGCGTCGAACTGGCCAATGGGAGCGTCTTCCAGGCCCATGCCTTAATTGTAGCAACCGGCGGAAATCCCCGCAAACTTAATATTCCAGGTGAAGAAGACTACTACGGCAAGGGGGTCTCATATTGTGCTGTTTGCGATGGCTTCTTTTTCAGAGACAAAACGGTTGTGGTTGTTGGTGGTGGTGATACCGCCGCCGAGGAATCCCTTTATCTCGCCAAATTGGCAAAAAAAGTATACCTCGTGCATCGCCGGGATGAACTGCGGGCCGGTGCGCTTTTACAGCAGCGTGTCAAAGCCGATTGCAATATCGATATTCTATGGAACTCGGTGGTAACGGAAATTCAGGCCGATAATGAAGGTGTCTCCGGCGTTCAGCTAAAAGACACCCGGACCGGCGAACAAAGCCACTTAGAAACAGACGGTGTTTTTATCTTTATCGGCTTTGATCCCAACAACAAACTCGTTCCGGCCGGTACTAAAATGAATGCCGATGGGTATGTGGTCACCGATGAAAAATGCCAAACCAACTCTCCCGGGATTTATGTCATTGGTGATCTGAGAGAAAAATATGGCCGTCAAATCGTGCTTTCGGCAGCCGATGGCTGTACCGCCGCCCTGGCAGCCGCCCATTATGTGGAGACCCGCAAATCAATCTCGGATAGTTGTGAATTACCGGAGAAACTTCAGGATATTGCCTCATAGCAAAATCAAATAAATTTTTGGGTCGTTTATCGACGCTATAGCGACATCTTTCGTGGCCGATACTCAATGCTGGATGCTGGTTACCCGATAACTCAAAATAAATACCGTACCAATGCGTAATCGAGGATCGAGTATCACAATTATCGAGGATCCGACACACCTATGTCCGCCCCAAAAAGTTTTCTAGCAAAATTTATAATATTGGCAACCATGCTGCTTGGCCTGCCGTTGCTGGGGGTAATTTTAAACGGGCAGCCACTTTCAAGATATTTAGAGTTTCCGCCCAAAACCCACTATGTGCAGCATGCACCATTTTCAGTAATAGCCTTTGGCGCCTATGCGTTCAGTATTTTGGCAGTGGTTGTTCCATTAATTGTCAGATCCCTCCGATTACCCGAAGAACACCACGAAATCATCTCACAGCGCAAGGCATTTCCCTGGTGGGGTTGGCTTGGTGCGCTGGCCGGTGTGTTAACCTGGGTTCTGGCCTGGACCCGTTTTCCGTGGTTTGCCGAATTTCAGCCGCATACCTTCACCCCTTTGTGGTTTTCGCTTATCCTGGTAATAAATGCCCTGGCCCTTCAACAGTCTGGACGTTGTCTGATGACGGACCGCCCGGGCTATTTCTTGCTGCTTTTCCCCATCAGTTCTGTATTTTGGTGGTTTTTTGAATACCTCAACCGCTTTGTTCAAAATTGGTACTATATCGGTCCTGAATTTAGTTCCCAGGAATATTTCTGGTATGCCACCCTTCCATTTTCAACCGTGCTACCGGCGGTATTAAGCATGCGAAAATGGCTTTTCTCAACCCGCTGGATCCAGCAACGCTGCAGTAATTTCGTATCCTTTTCGCTACCCCGCGCCAGATTGATCGCGGCCGGCATACTCGGGATCTCAGCCCTGGGTTTAGCCGGCATCGGGGTATGGCCCAACTACTTGTTTCCCCTCCTTTGGGTGTCTCCGCTGCTGATTATCATTTCTCTGCAAACCCTCATGGGCGAAACCACCATTATTGATCACATGACCACAGGAGATTGGCGCTTGGCGTTTGGTTCAGTATTGGCCGCTTTGATCTGCGGCGGATTCTGGGAAATGTGGAATTTCTACAGCCTAGCCAAATGGGAATACAGTATACCTTTTGTGCATCGCTTTGAAATTTTTGAAATGCCGCTGTTGGGATATGCTGGATATCTTCCCTTTGGACTGGAGTGTGCCGTCGTCGGTGATATGCTCGATCGCATGTGGCAGCGGTAGATTGCGCAGTTTCTCCGATGCGAGTATCGAAACGGAAACCGTTTTTTAAAAAAGCCGCCTGGTTATTCCACGGTACCTTAATAATCCTTGACAGGTGTAAGAATTTCCATTAAATGCAGCGAATCAAAATAACACGTTGTGGCATTATGAAAAAGAATATCGGATTTGTTTCCACGCGGTTTGCAGGAACTGACGGTGTATCCTTAGAATCCAGCAAGTGGGCTAACGTTTTTGAACAAAACGGTCACCATTGCTTCTGGTTTGCCGGGCAACTGGACAGAAACACGAACAACAGCTTTCTGGTTCCCGAAGCCCATTTTCAAGATCAACAAAATAAATGGATCAATGAACAGGTTTTCGGCAAAAAAGGCCGTAAGCCTCCGGCAACCCAGGCCATCCATGAACTCAGGTCCTTCTTAAAGTACAAATTACATGAATTCATCAAACAATTTGACATTGACCTGTTGGTTGCCGAAAACGCACTGACCATCCCGTTGCATGTACCGCTTGGGCTGGCATTAACCGAAACCATTGCCGAAACCCAACTTCCCACCATTGCCCACCATCATGATTTTCATTGGGAACGGGTTCGTTTCTCCGTGAACGCGGTTGGCGATTACATCTGCATGGCATTCCCGCCGAATTTATCCAACATACGACACGTCGTGATTAATTCTGAGGCTCAGGAACAGCTCGCCCTGCGGACAGGGATATCCTCGGCAATCATCCCCAATGTGCTGGACTTTGAAAATCCGCCGAGAGTGAGTAAGAAAAGAACCCAGATTTTTCGCCAATCAATTGGCCTGGAACCGGATGATAGAATGATCTTGCAACCGACGCGCATTGTCCAGCGCAAGGGAATTGAGTTTTCGATTGAACTGGTAAAAGAGCTTAAAAACGGAC
>Ga0209536_100006038_pt1 | contig 18626 bp, 20 predicted proteins | sample DeeMarSeWOR28_12_FD_187461 | JGI IMG/M metagenome (GOLD analysis project Ga0209536, IMG submission 187461) | Marine sediment microbial communities from White Oak River estuary, North Carolina - WOR-2-8_12 (SPAdes) (version 2) | ecosystem: Environmental > Aquatic > Marine > Intertidal zone >... | reverse complement strand
CTGTCCGCCTCGACGGGACATGGAGAGCAGCCGTTTCTCCGGACATTTTTAAAAGAAGGGGTTCGATAAATGTTTCAAAACTCACGGTTATCGCCGCGGGATGACCCGGAAGTCCGAAGACCGGGACCCTGTCAACAATACCGGCTATCAGGGGTTTGCCCGGCTTCATGGCTACGCCGTGGAACAGAACCCCGGGCCGGCCAAGCTCATCGATGACCTTTGCCGTGTAATCTTTTGTACCGACAGAGCTCCCTCCGGTGATAAGCACGATATCCGATTCAGCAAGGGCCTCCTGAACAACGCTTTTCAACCGCCCGAAATCGTCCTCTAATATCCCCTTTTTTACAGGAACGGCATTCAGACCGAGAATCAGCCCTGCAAGGTTGTATGAATTAATGTCCCTCACCTCACCCGGAGACAACTGCTTATCAGGGGGTACTACTTCATCTCCTGTCCCTATGATTGCAACCGAGGGCTTCCTGTACACATTGACCTCGAGAACTCCCAGCCCTGCCAGCGCGCCAATATCCTGCGGTCTGAGCCGCTGTCCGCTTTTCAGCACAACCTCACCTTCTTTCACATCTTCATCAGCGAGGATAACATTTTCATTGGGAGACACGGCCTTCATGATTTCGACCATAGTTTCATCGACCCGGTTCGTATACTCAAACATGACAACGGAATCAGCCCCCCCGGGAAGCATGCCGCCCGTTGGAATCTGCACTGCTTCTCCCCTGTCCATGGACCGGTCCGGACGTTTCCCCATCAGCACCTGGCCCCTTACTTCAAGGTAAACGGGCATGGTGTCGGAAGCGCCGAAGGTATCGGCAGAATTGACCGCAAAACCGTCCATGGTTGAGCGGTTGAATCCGGGAAGGTTTTCAGGAGATAGAACGTCTTCTGACAGGACCCTTCCGTAGGCCTTCTCTATACCCGATGATTCAGTCGAAAGCGTCCTGGTCTCCTGCTCCAGAAGGAGTTTCAATGCCGCTGCCACCTGTAACGCTTCTTCCCGTCCAAGCAGGTCTTTCATCAGCTCACGCTTCCTTTCAGATGATTACGTCGGTTTTGAAATAATCTAGTATTGCCCCAGCGTTATGATCCCCACCGGATTCGGGGCATGCCGCTTAAACCCTTTTTCCTGAACAATGATATCCAGAGGGATACTCAGAATATCCAGGGAATCCATGGAATGTCCGTCTGTCATAGAGCTTTCAAAAGTCTTGACATAACTTTTGCACTTCTCACACATGTCCGCCCGCATGCCTTCTTCCCCTTCAAGACTCATGATGGTGATGTCCCGGGGGTCTTCGGTAAGGCAGCCGGGACAGCCGATCCTCATATAGGATCCCGCGGTCCCGCAAAAGGAACAGAAATACTTCCGGTGAGATTCCTTTTCAATGACTGAGAGCGCCGGCTTTGCACTGCAGACAGGGCATCTGCCGTCCTGCCAGAACATATCGTCCATAGTGAGCGCGTTTTTCATGGATTTAAAAAAGGGCCTGCTCATAATATAAAGAAGCTGGTACTCTTCTGCCGGCATGGTTTCATGTTCTCGCACAAGCCGCATAAAGTCTATGTTCCCGGAATGCATCGCCTCTTCAAGATCACCCGGCTCTCCGGCATGAAAATCCAGGCTGCGTGATAACGCATCGATCACTGTACGAACATCTTCTTTTCTGTAATGATGCGCCCCTTCAACAGGGCTGTATGTATTCTGCAGCTTCACCGCTTTTTCAAAACCATGAATCTTTGCATAGAGCTCTTCAACGTCTTTTAAATGGGGTTTTACTGTAATACTCATGGCACCTCCGGCATTTTGACTATGACCAAATCTCCTTTTAATGCTTCTTTCAGAAAAACTTCAAGGGCGCGTTTTTCGTCATCTGTTAACTGTAACGGTTTCAGCAGCGGTGTTTTATTCGGATCATCACCGCCTCCTTTATTGAAAAATTCGATTGTCTCATTCAGCGTATCAAAAACACCGTTATGCATATAGGGGCCGGTCAGTCCTGTCTCTCTCAGGGACTGGGTCCTGAACGCCTTCCAGTCTTTCCGGTCTTTTGTGACCAGATACCTCCCCGGATCTTCGGCAAGCGTCCTGTAATCCGCATACCCCGATACTTTTGCGGTAAACCTGCGTGTCGCCGATACCCTCGGATCATTTAAAACCGACGGATTCTCCGGGACCCCGATATTATAAAACCTGTTGTCCGTCAGGTTCGGCCCGTTGTGGCAGGTAATACATTGACCTTTCCCCGTGAAAATATCATATCCTTTTTTCTGGACCGGGGTCAGGGCATCCTTCTCACCGTTCAGGTATCTATCAAGAGGGGCGTCTTTTGAGATTATGGTCCTCTGAAACGCAGCCAGCGCCATACCCACCCTTTCCCGTGTTATCTCTCCTGCGAATACATCCTGAAAGGCCGTGACATATTCGGGTACTTCCTTCAGCTCCTCTTCCAGGAAGTCAAGGTTCTGGTTCATCTCAAAGGCGCTCATGATCGGAAACAGCGCCTGCTCCTCCATCGTGGCTGCCCGGCCGTCCCAGAAAAAGACGCTGTTATACGCCAGATTGATTATTGCGGAGGCATTGCGCCAGTTCTTTGTCGTCGGATAGCTGAGCGATATTGGCAATGCATCGGTATAGCCTGTTTCAGGGTTATGGCATGTTGCACAGGCCATAGTACCGTCCCCGGATAATCTCCTGTCGAAAAACAGCTTCTTCCCGAGCTCGACCTTTTCAGGTGTCAGGGGGTTTTCAGGGGATACCGGTAAGGGCGGCAATGGTTCCAGAGTTTCAGCATCCGCATAAAAAGACCCACACAACACAAGTAAGAAGACAAAGACTACAGGGGACAGTATCTGAGTAACTATTGTTGATGTCCTCTGCTGCTTCGGATTTCTATTTTTCATCATTCCATACCCCTCGGCTCATTCCCGGGCTGAGCTTTCCAGTTCCTTATCAATAATGCTCTTAAAACTCTCAAGGGGCCGGTCACCAACGGCCTTTATTCCATTAATATAAAAGGTAGGTGTCGAGTAGAGGTCAAGGTCCCGCGAGAGCTTCAGGTCCGCCTGAATATGATCCATGTGTTTCATATTCTCAAGATCATTTCTGAACCGCTTCATATCCAGCCCGAGTTCCTGGGCATAACTGATCAGGCTTTCCCGGTCCAGTTTCGGGAAACGCTCATGCAGCATCCAGTGCATTTCCCAGAACTTGCCCTGATCACGCGCTGCAAGCGCTGCCTCTGCCGAGATGAAGGCAAAGTCCCTGTATTTGTACGGCATATGTTTTATAACCAGACGCACCTTGTCTTTATAGGTACTGAGAATCTCTTTCACGGCCGGACCGACCGCGTAGCAGTGCGGTCACTGGTAGTCGAGAAATTCAATTATCGTGACCGGGGCCTTTTCAGGACCGAGCGACGGAGAGTCTCCAACCGGAACGGTAAACCGCTCAGAAGAGAGAACAAGTGCCGGAATAATCAAAACGAAAACGAAGCTAAGATATTTATATACTATTTTCATGGCAGAACCTCTTTCCATACTGTCTGACTGTTTTCATGGACTGCGTTCAGAAATAAAAAAAAGAGGAGGGAATTCGGTCTCTCTTCCCTCCTCCCTGCTTAACAGTTCATTCTGCCCCGATTTCCCTCACCCACTTGGCATGTTTCTTTTTTGCCCAGTACAGGGGGATATCCCCTCGTGTCATAATCCTGAAGGTGCCTGGATTGGCAGCTGTCGCCATGTAGATGTGAAGCGGGACAAGTACTGCATACAGGAGAAAAGCGATAGTATGCAGCAGTACCCAGCCTGCAGTGGGTGTCGTGAGCCACATGATCAGCCCTGAGACGGCAAGGAGCACGCCTCCGCCAAATATGGCAAGCCCGGCAAGTTTCTGGCCTGCGTTGATCTTTCCCTGTGGAGGCGGTTCCGAGTCTCTGGAAAGGTATCCGCCAAGCATTCCCAGCCACTTGCTGTCTTCTGCAGACCACTTGAGACATTCAGGGAGCCAGGTGCCGAGTGAAAAGACAAGGGATATGATAAAGACTATTCCTCCCCAGTTGTGGATTTCCTTTGCAAGGTGTATTCCCCCAAAAATCGTGTTCAGCCATCCAAGCTCCTTCTGGTAGAGAAAACCGAAGCCCGTCAGGAGGAGGGTAAGGCCGCTTATCGCCATGAGCAGATGAACAAACCTTTCAAACGCCGTTGTTTTCTGGATCATTTTTGCCATGATTATTCCCCTCCCTTCTTTGATGCATCATCAGGCCCTGCATCTTTGGGCCCGACGGTCAGGTAATGCAGCAGTGCTCCTGCCGCAACCGCCCCCAGGCCGATAACCGACAACGGCCTGATCAGGCTGTCCCAGAGGGCAATGCTTGCCTTGTACTCCGGTTTTGGAAGGTTATATGCTCCGGGGTCCGCTTTTAATGCAAACATTACCCCGAGGCCCTCAAGATCCTTCTCGCCATACACGGTGAACCCGGCCTTCCTCGCCCTGCTGATTAACTCATCTCTGCTTCCGAACGTAATTGCGCCTGTCGGGCAGCCCTTTGAACATGCTGTTGTAAGACCATTGGATATCCTGTCGGCACAGAGTGTACATTTAGAGATTTTATCGTTCTCATCATAACGCGGTACATCAAATGGGCAGGCCGAAACGCAGAGTTTACACCCGATACACTTTTCCTTGTCAAAGACCACTGCACCTTCTTTTGTCCTGAACAGCGCGCCGGGTGCTGGACAGATATCAATACATCCCGCCTCCCCGCAGTGCATGCAGGCCCGCCTCACAAAGAGCCAGTCGATTCCTACATCCCGCGGTTTTTCTATGAAATGGATCTGATTATACAGGTTCGATGTGAGATTGGGCGGATTTTCATACACTCCGCTGTTCGTTGTTGTATCACCCGGCAATTTATTCCACTGCTTGCAGGCAGTCTGGCATCCCCGGCAGGCAATGCAGAGATCAGGAGTGACCATCAGCCCCTTTCTTCTTTTCACAACATCGGTCCCGCTCATTTTTTCTTTTACATTAGCTTCAGGCATACGCTATCACCCCCTTTAAGCCTTCTCGATATTGACCAGAAAGGCCTTGGTTTCAGGAATCATTGTATTTGCATCGCCGATGGTAGGCGTCAGCAGGTTCGCGCTGTCACCTCCACCCCCACCCTCGGGATACTGCCAGCCGAAACACCAGGGCAATCCTACCTGGTGTACCGTTGAGTTCATGATCTTAAATGGTTTAAACCTGTCGGTCACAACAGCAACCGCCCAGAGGCTGCCGCGGGCCGATGAAACGTTCACCTTCTCGCCTGCCTTGATACCCTTTTCCTGGGCAAGCTCTCTGCTCATCTCCACAAATACCTGGGGCTGCATCTCGAGCTGCCACGGCTGGTGTCTCGTCATAACACCCGTCTGCCAGTGTTCCGTCACACGATACGTCGTTGCAACAAAAGGATATCTGGTATCACAGGTTGCAAATACGTCTTCAGGCAGTCCGCCCTTCTCCCGCGGTTTCTGTCCCTTGGCAACAACTTCAAAGAACAGTTTTGCAGTCGGATTTATCCTGTGCTTCTTGGACAGAGGATTTTCCTGCAACGGACATTCAAGGGGCTCATAGTGCTCAGGGAACGGCCCGTCTGCCAATCCAGGACCAAAGATATGAGCTACCCCGTGCGGCTTCATGATAAAGGCGAGTTTGGTCTTTTCTTTGTTTGCCAGAGGGGGCCAGCCACCGTCAGGAACATCGCCGACCCACGTACTGCCGTTCCAGTATACGACCGGCTTCTTCGGGTTTCTCGCTCTGCCCTCTAAATCTACCGAGGCCCTGTTGTAAATTATCCTTCTGTTTACCGGCCAGCACCATGACCATTCAGGGTAGAGGCCGATTCCCGCAGGATCATTCTTTGAGCGTCTTGCCATCATATTGCCTTTTTCATTATAGGATTGACTGTACAGCCAGTTACCGGACGATGTGGAGCCGTCATCCTGCAGAAAGGCAAAACTCGGCACCAGTGTTCCGGCTTTGTACACAGTACCTTTTATCTCTTTGTCCTCAATGAAATAGCCGTTGATCTCTTTTGCAATGGCATGCGGGTCCATCTTTTTAACCTTGCCGGCAAGATCAACCGGTCCGTAATCCCATGCGAGTTCGGTAACCGGCTCCGGATATGCACCGCCCTCTTTTTCATAAAGCTTTTTTACCCGCCAGAACAGCTCGTTGATTATCTCTGAGTCAGGTATCGCCTGACCCGGCGAATCAACAGCCTTGTACCTCCACTGGGCCCACCTCCCCGAATTGGTAATACTGCCCTCCTTCTCGCAGGACGCCGAGCACGGGAGCTGGAAGACCTCTGTCTTGATATCGGAAGGGGTCATATCAGGACCTTGCCAGAACGAACCGGTTTCATTGTCAAAAAGATTGACATTGACCATCCAGTCAAGTTTGGACAGGGCCTTTCTTACTTTGCCGGCATTCGCGCCTGAACACGCAGGATTCTGGCCCCAGGCAAAAAAACCTTTAAATTTATCCTGAAGCATTTGATCAAAAATCATCAGCCATGAAGCGTTCTGGCCGTCATCAAGTTTCGGCAGCCACTGGTATCCGAACTCATTCTCCTTTGTGGCCGCTGCGCCATAATGCGCCTTGAGCAGACTCACCGAATACTTGGGATAATTACCCCACCAGTTTGCGCTCATGGGCTCCTTTGTTTTTGGAGTATAGTTATCATTGTATGTCTTGAGGTCAGCATCCTTTGCACGCGGGGTCTTCAGATAACCGGGAAGGATGTGGAAAAGAAGACAATGGTCTGTTGAGCCCTGGACATTGCTTTCGCCTCTGAGGGCGTTTACGCCTCCGCCCGCTACCCCCATGTTGCCGAGCATAAGCTGGATCATCGCCATTGTCCGGATGATCTGTGTGCCGACGGTATGCTGCGTCCAGCCCATTGCGTACATGATGGTGGCTGATTTCTCCGGCCCGCCGGTTGAAGCGTACGTCTTGTAAATCTCGGCAATTTTATCTTTTGGTGTTCCGGTGATCATTTCAACAGTGTCAATATCATAGCGTGAAACATGTCTTTTCAGAAGCTGAAAAACAGAGGACGGGTCCGAGAGACTCATGTCCTTTGTTACGACGCCGTTGTCATCTGTCTGAAATGCCCAGGCTTTTTTATCGTATTTTCTGTTTTTCTCGTCATACCCGGAAAAGACCCCTTCCAGTTCACCCGGCATTTTGAAGTTTTTATTGACCAGAAACGGGGCATTGGTGTAATTCCTGATGTAGAAATCATCATACAGGTTATTGTCGATGATATATTTGAGCATTCCATTGAGAAACACAATGTCTGTCCCTGAACGGATCGGGGCATACATATCCGCACGTGCGGACGTCCTTGTGAAACGGGGGTCAACACTGATCAGTTTGGCGCCCTTTTCCCGTGCCTTCATGACCCACTTGAAGCTGATGGGATGGTTCTCCGCAGCATTGCTTCCCATGATCAGGATGACATCAGCGTTTCTGATATCTATCCAGTGGTTTGTCATTGCACCGCGACCAAACGACTCTGCCAGAGCCGCTACAGTAGCGGAGTGTCATATTCGGGCCTGATGCTCGATATAGACAAGTCCAAGGGAACGAAGCCATTTCTGCAGGATATAACACTCTTCATTGTCGAGGGCAGCGCTGCCGACATGGGCAATGCCGTCACAGCGGTTGACCACCTGTCCTTTTTCATTTCTGACTGCAAACGTCCTGTCTCTCGTTGCCTTTATCTTTTTGGCAATCTCATCCAGTGTCCAGTCCCATTCGACCTCTTTCCAGTCAGACGCGCCTGCTGCGCGGTACCGGGGTTTTGTGAGTCTCGTCGGGTTGTTGACCACCTGATACAGGGCCGCGCCTTTTGAACAGAGCGTCCCTTCATTGATCGGATGGTCCGGGTCCCCCTCGGTGTTAATGACTTTGCCGTTCCGGGAATGAACAATGATTCCGCATCCCACTGCACAGTACGGGCAAATTGTCTGGGTTTCTTTTGCGTACCGGATCGGCAGTGAATGCGCATAGGAACGGGCCGGCTGGAGATTAATGCCGAGGGTGCTTACGAACAGGGTCCCCCCTGTGGCCTTAAGAAAATTTCGCCTCGATATATCCATAAAACCTCCCCCCTTTCAAGGTATAAAAGGTTAAAAGATTAGTTGTTGAGGAAAAGAATTTTCAAAACATGTTAGCAATAAAACAGCATAAATTCAGAAAGGTTCCTTATGCATTCTCTCCAGAGATTTCAATATTGAATTTAATTATACTCTGAAGGATGATTTTGTCAATAAAAAAGTTGAGGAAAACAAAGGCTAGTACACCTCTCCAAAAACAAACTTTTGCGCCAGGCCGGTCGAAGGCTTTTCAAAGAAAGCCCCTGCAGCAGTGACCTCAACAATTGCTCCTCCATACATATAAATAATGAAGTCCGACAGGGACTTTGCCTGATAGAGATTGTGCGTTACCATTATCATTATCTGTTGAGATCCTTCTTTTTTATCTTTGATAATTTTCTCTATAATATGTGTGTTATCAGGGTCGAGGGATGCTGTCGGCTCATCCAGCATGAAAATGTCAGGTTCAATCACCAGTGCCCTTGCCAGCGCCAGCCGCTGTGACTCGCCGGATGAGAGTTCACATGCATTGATGTTTTCTTTCCCTGCAAGTCCGACTTCGTTCAGTGCTTTCATGATGCGCTCTTCACATATGTTCTTTCCAATCTTTCTTAGCCTGAGCCCGTAGGCTGCATTCTGAAAAACTGTCTCATGAAACAGAGCGGCCCTGGATGGGACCAGCACAACCTTTCTCCGGATCTCAGTATTATTGTGGGGATTTGGCAGGGGCATCCCATTCTGGTAATAAATGACTTCTCCGCTGTCCGGCTGTTCAAGGAGACCCAGAATTCTCAGGAGCGTTGATTTGCCGCTGCCATTTGGGCCTACTATTGTATAAAGCGGGCCTTTCTTAATATCTATTGAACATGAAAGCTCGAACCGTGCATTATACTGTTTCTTTATGGTGAGCGCCTGCAGTCTCTCTATCACTTTGTTTTATCTTTCTTTTGAAGCCAGAATAATGCTCCATTGACGGTAAACGAGATTGCAAGCAGGATAATGCCAAGAGCAACAGCCAGCTCAAAGTCCCCCTTGTCAGCCTCAAGCGCTATCGCGGTCGTCATGACACGGGTATACCCGGCAATATTGCCTCCCACAATAAGCACCGCTCCTACTTCTGCCATCACCCTTCCAAGTCCTGCAAGCACAGCGGCCAGAATTGAATACCGTGAGTTCCTGATTATCTTCAGCGAGGCCTGCAGGGGTGTTGCCCCGAGCGTGAGGGCAGTAAACCGTATTGAAGAGTCTGCGGATACGACCGCAGCATAACTGAGTCCCGTTATTATCGGAACGGCAAGGATGACCTGTGCGATAACCATGGCCGCAGGTGTATACAGGAGATGCAAAAACCCGAACGGACCGGATCGTGACAATATTAAGTAAATAACAAGACCTGCCACAACAGGAGGAAGCCCCATAAACGTATTGATCAGCGTGATTACAAAACTTTTGCCGGTAAAATCCCGGTAATCCAGAATTAACGTACTCATGATGCTGATTGCCGTTGCCATGATTATGGCAAGCCCCGACACTTTTAATGAAAGTATGACAATGCCAATCAGTTCAGGGTCAATGGACGTGATCAGTTTCAGCGCCTTTATTATTGAGTTCAATAAGAAATCCATACGTTCCGGGTAGTGCTCATGTAATGCAAATACTATAAGTGGTTATACGGCCTGTAACCTCATGTAATGTCAAAGCTCAAATGCCAAATGAATGTCAAAAAAGAAAACGGAATTCACAGTCCGATCAGCCTTTTCTTCTGTCATTTGTCATTCAAATTTGATTTGACATTTTGACTTTGACATTAGTCATTATCTTTTCTCTTTGCATTCGGAGTAAACAACTGGTTTCCCCTATCATCCTTACAGGAAGCAATGGCTTTTTGTCCTTCCTCAGAAATCAGCCAATTGATAAATGTCATTGCCGCTTTGTATTTGACAGCGGGATGCTTTTCAGGATTGACTGCCATCACGCCATACTGATTGAACAGTGCCGGATCTTTCTCAAAAACTATTTCAAGATTGAGTCTCTCTTTATCCTGCAATGAAAGGTATGTCCCTCTGTCCGTCAACACGTATGCCTTTTTTTCACCCGCTATCCGTAATGTCCTGGACATCCCCTGCCCGGCTTCCATGTACCAGTCCATTCCTTTCGGATCGAGACCTGCGGCTTTCCACAGTTTAAGCTCCTTTTTATTCGTCCCGGAGTTATCTCCCCTTGAAACAAAGGCAGCCTTTCCGGATGCAACGCTGGCCAGTGCCTGATGGGCCGCTTTCATTTTCCGAACACCAGCAGGGTCGGCGGGAGGTCCCAGGAGAATAAAGTCATTGTACATAATGTCATGACGGTCCACAAACCACCCCTCGGACACCATTTTCAGCTCATCATCTTTTGCATGAACGAGCACCACGTCTGCATCGCCGCGCTTTCCGATCTCAAGGGCTGCGCCGGTGCCGACAGCAATGACCTTGACACGGATACCGGTTTTTTTCTCAATGAGAGGGAGCATATGATCAAAAAGCCCCGAGTTCTGAGTGCTCGTCGTCGATGCGCAGAGAATTGTTGTATCTGCTGCGGTTACAGAGACAATAGAAATAGATATGACAAAAACGAACAGGGAGACTGTTCTGATTAATCTCATGGTTGTTTTTCTCCTTATTGAGTATTATTTCGGTCATTCCTGGCTTGGCCAGGAATCCAGACGCCTCTAGGGCACAGAATTACAACACAATAGCTGGATCCTGCATCTAGCCTGCCTGACGGCAGGCAGGTGCGGAATGACGTATCATCAGGGTAATCTTTTATCTTTCCTCAATGACATCATCAGTCCAGCTGATCGCAGCTGAAACTGCCGGGAATCCTATGGTGCTCGTCAGCAGGATGAGAGCATGATAAATCTCTTCCTGCCTGGCGCCCGCTTCACGCGCCCTTCTCACATGACTGTGGACCGCGCCCTCTGAACGAATCGCCGCTGCTGCCGCAAGCTGGATTAAGTGAGCTGTCTTGTCATTGATCGGGCCGATTGTCCTTATTGTTTTTCCCAGATTTTCTACGGCGGTGCCAAGTTTTTTATACCGCTTTTTGATGCCGGTGTACATTTTTGGAAGTTTCTGTTTTGGCATATCTCCCCTCCTGATAATGGTTTTTAAAAAAAGATGCTTTTGTTCATAGTACAAAAATCCGCAGGTGATATCAATAAATATTTATGACGTTGACCGGCCTGACTGCCGACAGGCACGTCTGGTTGAGCAGAATGCATACGGCGTGTGGGAGGAATATCCAGTATATCGACAATTTTTTCCGTGGCACTCTTAAAATTAACAGAACTTTCAAAATGAACGATTTTTTTCCAGAATGTACTGTTTTAAAATATTGTTGAAGGTGAGAATTCTCTGAAGAAATCAACTCACTGCCGTGCTTCTTATTGATTGGCAATCTCGGGAATTATTACATCATTAATATACTTCCCCAACTGTTCCATGGTCTGAGAAAACTTTTCAAAACCAACAGGTTTTACAAAATAATTATGGCACCCTAAATTCCAGCATCTCGCCATCTCTACTGGATCTTCTGTTGTCGTCACCATTATTATCGGTATTTCGCTCAGTTCCTCATCCTGCTTTACCTGTCTCATTACCTCGATCCCGTCAATGACAGGCATCCGTATGTCAAGCAGTAAAATATAAGAAACTCCATCTTCCCTGTGAGGGCCATCCCCTCTTCTGAAAAGGAAATTTAACGTATCCTCTCCATCTTCAAAATGCAGTAGAGTATTTGTAATCCCTGATCGTTTAAGACTGTTGATAATAAGCCCTGCATGCCCCGCATCATCTTCAGCCAATATGATTACCGGCTCTTTCGTCATCTTCTATCCGTTTGGCAGAGATACATAAAATTTACTTCCTGTGCCAGGTTCCGACTCTACCCATATCTTCCCATGATGGATATTGATTACCTTCATCACTATAGTCAATCCCAATCCTTCACCGGCACTTTGCTTCGGCTTCAGCTGATAGAATATCTCAAATATCTTCTCCTTATGATCAGGCGGAATGCCTATCCCGTTGTCTTCTATACAATAAACCGAGGAACCATTCTCTGTTCTGCCTGAAAACCTGATTATTCCGGGTCGTTCAGGATCAAGGTATTTCAGGGCATTTTCTATAATATTTGAAAACAGCTGGTTTATCAGGTTGTTATCACCAGTACATGAGGGCAGTTCAGAGATTTCCACCTTTGCTCCCGCCTTCTCAACCTGATATTTAACGGTATCTACAATATCAGATATAATCTCATTCATGTCAAGTTTTTCTTTATTAATTTCGAACCGTCCTATTCTCGAAATCTGCAATAAACCCGAAAGCAGAGCATTCATTTTACTTACGCTTGTGGATATATGATTCTCTGCTATGGCTATATTCTTTTTTACAATCAAATCAACTTTCTCTTTTACTTCTGCTGAAATCTCATCCCTCTCCAGAATGGTAAACAGCTCCTTCAGCAATCTGCCCACCTCTCGGCTGTATCCATCAATATTGACCAGGGGAGCGCGCAAGTCGTGGGATGTGATATACACGATCTGTTCCAGCTCCCTGTTCTTTTGTTTCAGTTCCTTATGCAGCAGTTCACGCTCTATTTCTTGCTGTTTGCGCTCGGTGATGTCTTGGATTGTGCCTACCATTTCAAGCGGATCGCTACTGTTGCCGAATTTTAGGTAGCCTAATCCATGGACCCATCTTTCCTGTCCGCTTTTACAATTTATTATTTTGTATTCCTTATCAAATTTCTGGTGTTGCGTTAATACATTTTCCTGTAAATAATTCAACATAGTTTCTCTATAATCAGGATGAATAATATGCAGCCAGCCGTTTACATCTCTCTTGTAATTTTCATCAATTCCGAAAATATCATCCAGTTCATCCGAATTTCTCCACATACTTGTTTTGATGTCAAAAACATAATGGCCCAATTGAGCAATTTTTTGTGCTTCTGACAGTTTACTTTCACTTTCTTTAAGTCTTTCATCCGTCTGCTTGCGCTCGCTGATATCCCGCCCGTTGACAACGATGCCCTTCACCATGTCATCAGGACCCAAATACGGGTAATAATTAATATCCATATACTTTGGTTGAGAGGCTGGAAACTCAAACCAGGACTGGTAGTTGACGTGCTCACCTGACAAACAACGTTGGGCGTTGGGCTTGATGACTGTTTCAAAGAACACCTTGCCAAATACATCAACCGCGGAATACCCGATCAGCTTGTCGGGAGTCAGATCAAAGGCCTTTAGATACGCCTTGTTGGCGGCCAGGTAGACAAATTTCTTATCCAGGAGCGCCATCATATCGGTGGAGTTTGCGACAATATGCTCATATCGATGCAGTTCTTCTTCCGCGGCCTTGCGCTTGGTAATGTCTGTCGCAACTTCAAGTCGTACCATGCGACCATCGTGCCAAGCTATTGCAGAATCTCTAATATCAAACCATCTGCCTGTGACAGTATTCTGAAATTCCCAATGATATACCCCTGTTGGCCTGCCTTCTGCAGTTATTATTTTATCGTTCGTGCAAAAACTGCATGGACCATCTTGTTCTGCCTGCAGAGATTGCCAGCAGATTTTTCCTCTTATATCCCCAAATAATGTTCTTGCATATTTGTTCACATATAAGATTTCGTATGTTTTAAAATCCGCTACATAAACTAAGACTTCAATGTTATCTAATATTTCCGATAAGGAGTTTTGCATATGTTCTTTAATCATTGCCATTGAGACATTTCGCCATATAGAAACAGTAACAAAGTAGATAAATAAAAAGAAACCATGTGGTCAAAGGAATTATTCAGATTGATGATCAGCGGAAAAAATCTACAGAATCCAGCAGAGGGGACTTAATAACGTCTCTGCTCCTGTAAAAAGGAAGATTACAGCCTTAAATCTTCACCCATAGAATAAGAGCAACATTACAGTTTCTAAAATTTTGAAAACGATTCAATATAGTTAAGGGAATAGCCCGGGAAGAAACCAATTACAATAAAAATTCTTATGCATTTCTGCACGCCCTGAACAGCCCCCCTTCAGTAAACTTCGACGTGGTTACTCCCGTTACACCGGCAAACTCGACCCCGCTGAAGCCGACGGTTTCCATCAGCCTGACCAGGTCCCGGACCGGGACCGCGCCCCCGACTCACTCAGACCAGGCTGCGAGACTGTTTGCGAGATCTCAGCGTACTTCCTCCGCACACTCTCCTGAATGTCCTTTGCGTTAAACATTTCTTCCATCCCCTTTTCAGCCCTCTTCCGCTCCCTTAATCTCTTTCCCGATCGAAAATGCCTTGCCGAGCAGCTCACCAACACCGTAGTAGGTCCGGTCGCCGGGGGCAAACAGAAAGGGCTTCACCCTCTCGATATTCAGGTGCCCATGCTCATCGAGGATTGATGCATCAGCCTTGATGTCCTTTATCTCGCCGATAAACTGGACATGCAGTCCGACTTCCACAACGTGAAGAACACTGCACTCCAGATTCAGGGGAAACTCATTTACATACGGGGCATCAACAATATCGCTCTTTACCGGGGTAAGCCCGGTGGCGGCAAACTTGTCTGTGTCTTTGCCAGAGACCAGTCCGAAGTAGTCGGCCTGCTTCACGGAAGCAACAGAAGGAATGTTAATGGTAAAGGCCTTCCTGTCCATGATATTGCCGTACGAATAGGTCGCCTTTCTCAGGGCCACGGCAACGCACGGGGGGGTTGAACAGCAGAGCCCGCCCCATGAAGCGGTCATCACATTCGGTTTTCCATCTTTATCGTAGGTGCCGACAACAAAGACCGGCGTTGGATAGAGGAGTGATTTTGCGCCTAATGATTTTTTCATATATTCCCTCCCGTTCTTCCTGTTATATGGGGAAGAGTCTGCGTATTAACATTGACAGCGTATATTACAGAGACTGCAGAAATTTTTTGTACGGTCCCGTCGGAGCCATTATTTTCAATCCCATACTGTTAGCAAAGCCTCCGAGCTCATCTTTTTTCGTATAAAGCCAGATTACTTTACAACTGAGAGTTATTGTATTTTTTGGAGATGCACTGAACCTCAGGTCAATCGTCTTGCCCGGGAGAAATGGTGTCACGGTCTTTGTCGGTATTGTTTCGACAAATGCCCCGTCTCCGGATAAATTCCCGATCATTCCGGCAAAATTCTTTTGTCCCGAAATAATCTCAGTGTCTATGTAGACAGGCACTCTTACAGGAAGTACTTTTCTCATGGATGGGACCCCCTTCTGCTTATTGGTTCAGACAAGTATAGCAAAGAAGTGGTCAGTTGTCAGTAGTCGATAGCCGGTCATAGGTTCCAGGTGATGGGTTATGGGTGATCCATAACGTGTAGCGCATGGTTTACCTCTGACCCCTTCCCTTTTTTATATGTTATATTAGAAAAAAACCTTAAGGGGAGAAATTCATGTCCAAAAAAGAGAGAGCATTGCCGAAACCTCCAAAGACTCCGTTTGGCAGGAATAGGAGTTTTGATGGTGATGAAAAGCAGGACACGCTGATGGCGGACCGGATGGCAGTGGCAATGGCGCAAGGGAAACTGGATGAATTTTTTGAGAAAGAAATGCCTGCCAGTGAACACGCAAAAAAACTGGCGGAGATGATGATGGGCATGACCGGCATGATGCCCGCCGGGGGCATGCCTGAAAAACCTGCACCCGGAAAGAAGGCGTCCCCTGATAAAAATAAAGCATCTTCCCCGGATGATCTTCTTTCTGCCGCGGAACCGCCTGAAGGCGTTGTTGATGCGGTAAAGAGCGCTGACGTAAAGGGGCTGATGGATCTGCTGAAAAAAGAGCATATAAAGCGGCATGGCGGAAAAGCCGAACCTGCTGCGAAGAAGAAAAAAGATGCTGCACCAGCCAAAAACCAGGCATCCATCGAAAAGGAAGTCATCGAGCAGTTACTCAAGATCTCTGCTGACAACAGCCTCAGCCTTGACTGGATCGTCTTCAGGGCCCTGAAGCGGTACGTCGAGGATTACCGGAAGACCGGGAATCTCTGATCTGCACGCTGTCCTTCTTCCTCACTGTAGATGCGTTTCCAGCCTGTCTCGCTTTTCCCACAGAAGGGCGTACAGCAGTAAGCCCCTGCTTCCTCACTTGCGAGCTTCCCCTCTTCCGATCTTTGTTATTTTATCTTCCTTCAAATCCGTGCCGATGACCACGAGGCGGCTGTTTTTAACCTCATTTTCGAATTCTTCCGTATTCTTCTGCTTTGACGCAAGGTCAAGGCGATAAGGCCCCCTGTCGGTCTGGACCAACGCCTTTGCCCTTAACACCGTCCCATAGTCACCGCGAGCCATCGCTTCAAAAACATCATCCAGGTATGCGAGGGATACCGGTTTCTTAAACGTCACCGTAATCGTTTCGATCCGGATCGCGTGGCCTTCACTGCGTTCCTTGAGGGGAGGCTGTATGCTGTGCTGAAGAAGCGCCCTATCTATTACAGCATTGACCGTGGGAACGATCACCGCGCTCCTGTTGAGCGATTCGACTAGACGGAAGGTGGCCTCTCTTCGTTCATCATCAACAAGGTCAGTCTTGTTAACCAGAACAATATCCGACCGGGTCACCTGGCTTTTAAAAAACCATCCGTACATGTCCGTCTCATAGGCATCGATAAAGTCGGTGGCATCGACAATGCCCACCACTGTAACGGGTTCGATATTCAACGCGTCCAGCACTTCAGTCACGCCCGATGGTGAAGCGATGCCGCTGGGTTCGATATAGAGGCGGTCCGGCTTGAACTGCTCTTTTATTTTAGTTAATGAAGTGATAAGGTCGAAACGCAGGGTACAGCAGACACACCCGCTCGGCAGTTCGATCGTCTCGATGCCGCCGGCAGAGAGTATTTCCCCGTCAATCCCGGCGCTGCCGAAGTCATTGACAAGAACAACGGTCTTCCCGTCGCTGTACTTCAAAATGTTCTTCAGAAAAGTTGTCTTGCCGGCCCCGAGGACCCCGCATACAACGGTAGTTTTCATAATTACTTATCTTCAGAGATTGATTTGCCTTCTCTCTTGTAATACTCAAACCGCCTGTGCAGCTTGAACAGTTGAACGACTCAATCGGATGAAGCCACTCAAGCAACGGCGAATAACGATTGCCGATCAAGGATTAGCGAATGACGAGTTCTTTTCGTAAATCGTGTTTCGTCAATCGCTCTTCGTTATTCTCTGTTATTTACCTGAGGCCGTTGCGGTCACTCCTTAAATTCTTTCTGAGCAAAGTCCTCTATCAGACGGAGGGCCCTGCCGAAATCCTCCCGGGCCACTTCATTGATTATTACCAGACCCATCATGCAGCCCCCGGCAAATGCGGTAAAAAAAGCCTCCTCCGCACTGCCATGATCCAGTGACTCAACATATCCGGCCATGAACGCAACGTCCTGCTCATTCGGGTCGGCAACCTCGGACATCTGCTCTCTCCCCAGTTCCATAAGGTGCAGGGCAAACTCATTGGAGGACAGATCCTGATCAAGTTCTTCGAGGTTCTCCATGATAGTACGGAAACCGGGAAGGATGGTCGTGCAAAATTTAAATATTACGTCATCGGGGATTGTGTGTAAATTCATTTCATTGTTCTCCTCCACATAGAGTATGGCCCGACAGCACAGAATGCTCTTTGAGTACCGGTGTGCTGAAATATTACCATGCGGTCAGCAGGCAAGAAGGTCACAAAAGCAATGGCCTCACCGGGAGCATGCCTTACGGCTGCGCATCAGACCTGTCCAAAACAGATAATTCAGGATAGCATATGGTAAACAAAATAACTGAAATTGACGACTAACGAACAAGGAATTACGAATGACGAGTTTTTTACTTCGTATATCGTAACTCGCCAATCGCTATTCGTCATTCTCTGTTATTTCATTTCGTAACTCACCGTTAGCAATGAACTATAAAGAATGGAGTGATATAATGTAATTATAATCAGCTTCAGAAGAGGAGACATATTAATGATTCAGAAAAAGGCCATGGCGTATTGGGGAGCTGTTTGTCCTGGATGTAATATCGGAAGGAAATACCCGAAATCATTTATCGGCAAACGGGTGGTTCAGCATTGGGAAAAAGGTTGTCCTGTACATGAAGCCTATAAGGAGGTATTCGGGGAAAAGGGAAAAGTGCGTAAAGATAAGTGAGTGTCCGCGGTCAGGGCCTGATCATGTCCTTGCCCATCCATTCTCACCCTCCTGAGCGTTTCGGTCTGTAGCCCATTTTCTCCAGGGCTGCCATGATCGCATCACAGTGATCTCCTTGAATTTCAATTGAAATATCTTTAACCGTTCCCCCCGCACCGAGACCGGCCTTCAATTCCTTAAGGAGAGACTTCATCTCTTTCTGCTGCATCTGAATTCCCTCAACAACAGTAACTGACTTTCCTCCCCTGCGTTTCCGGTCATGCCGGACAGTCAC
>Ga0209536_100006037_pt1 | contig 18635 bp, 12 predicted proteins | sample DeeMarSeWOR28_12_FD_187461 | JGI IMG/M metagenome (GOLD analysis project Ga0209536, IMG submission 187461) | Marine sediment microbial communities from White Oak River estuary, North Carolina - WOR-2-8_12 (SPAdes) (version 2) | ecosystem: Environmental > Aquatic > Marine > Intertidal zone >... | reverse complement strand
TGGCCCGCGTCTCGATGATCGGCGACCCGCACCACTTCATGATGTCGGTCCGCCTGGAAATACTGTACCGGCATCCGGTTCCGACCGAAACACCGCTGCAGGTAGTGGGCAGGATACTTCGGCTGCGCGGCCGGCTCGGCAAGGCGGAAGGCAGGATCATCCTGCCTGATGGAACGGTGGCCTGCGAGGCCGCAATGACGCTGGCCGACCTACCGCAGGAACTTCTGACACGCACCAAACTGAACCTCCTGAACTGGAAAGTCGATTGAGCAGGCTGCCGTGGACCGGACAGCGCAAGTCACCGGCGCCGTACCTGTTCAGACCTACCACCAGGTGATGTATAGCGCGGCCAGCATCAGGACGATCGCCAATGACGCCCAGTTGAAGCCCACGCTGGTGCTGGTGTCGATGGCCTTGTAGTCGACTGCGTACGGGCTGTCCCCGGCTCCTTGCAGGCGCGAAATCAGCATCCCGAGCGCCATGCACAGGAGGAATACCAGCCCGACGCGATCGATGAAGGGCAGCGCGGGCCACAGCAGTTTGAAGCCGAGCGACAGCACGGCCGAACCGATGGCGGCGCCAAGCGCCCCGTTGGCGGTGGTTTTCTTCCAGAAGAAACCCAGCAGGAAAATGGCGACGATGCCGGGCGTGAAGAAGCCGGTGAACTCCTGGATGTACTGGAAGGCCTGGTCGAAATTGCCCAGCAGGGGCCGCGCCACGATCATCGCCGTCAGCATCGCGGTGACGGCCACGGTGCGCCCGATCAGCACCAGGTGTTTCTCGGAGGTGTCTTCCGGTTTGAAGTGCTTGTACATGTCCATCGTGAAAATCGTCGAGATGCTGTTGGTCATCGAGGCCAGCGACGACACGATCGCGGCGATCAGCGCCGCGAACACCAGGCCTTTGAGCCCCACCGGCAGCAATTTCATGGTTTCGGGATAGGCTTTGTCCGGCGCCGACAGGTCGGGCACCAGGACCACCGCGGCGATGCCGGGGAGCACCACCAGCACCGGCATCAGCATCTTCAGGAAGGCCGCGAAAACGATACCTTTCTGCGCTTCGCGGGTGTCCTTCGCCGCCAGCGCGCGCTGGATGATGTACTGGTTGAAGCCCCAGTAGGACAGGTTCATGATCCACATGCCGCCGACCAGCACCGAGATGCCCGGCAGCAGGTCGTAATACGGCAGGTCTTTCGTGAAGATCATGTCGAACTTTTCGGGGGCCAGTTCCAGCACCTTGGCGAAGCCCGCCAGGGCCCCCTGCCCGCCCGAAATCTCGTTCATCGAGATCCAGGCGATCAGAAGGCCGCCGAGCACCAGCAGCACCACCTGGATGATGTCGGTCAGGGCGACGGCCTTGAGGCCCCCGTACAACGAGTACGAAACCGCGAACAGGCCCAATATGACCAGCCCGTAGGTCTGGTCCAGGCCGGTCACCGAGTTGATCGCCAGCGAACCCAACCACAGGATGGACGTCAGGTTGACGAACACGTAGACACCCAGCCAGAAGGTCGCCATCACCATGCGCACCCGGTGGTCGAAGCGCTGTTCGAGGAACTGCGGCATGGTGTAGATCTTGTGCTTCAGGAACACCGGCAACAGATACTTGCCCACGATGATCAGCGTCAGCGCCGCCATCCACTCGTAGGAGGCGATGGCGATACCCAGTACATAGGCAGAACCGGACATGCCGATGATCTGCTCGGCCGAAATGTTGGCCGCGATCAGCGAGGCGCCGATGGCCCACCAGGGCAGCGCCCGGCCCGCCAGGAAGTAATCCTGCGTGTTTTTCTGGTGCCCGGCTTTCTCCCGCGAAACCCACTGGGCTAGAATCAACAGGAAGACGCCGTAAATGATGACGACGGTGTAGTCGAGAGTCTGCAGGTGCATTTCTGGTTTTCCTTTTTTGTTCTATTTCGTACTGTTTTCTGTAACAGGTCGGATGGTGAAACCGTACGTGTAATGCTTTTCGGTCAGCGAGTACTTCATCAGGGTCCGCTTGCCCCAGGAATCGTCACCACCGACCCCCATCTGGCCAAGGTCGATGTCCAATGAAACCAGGTCGCGCGGCACGACGTCATTCACGTGCATATTGACGCGCTCGTCGTTGTCACGGGCGTCCGGCCCGTCCTCGCTGGTAATAGCGATCTTGACCGGCGGTACGTAATCCTCTAGCCGGTTGTGATGAACGGAAAAACTGATGAGCTCATCGGCCCTGATCTCGACGCCGGCTGATTCGCCGTTCTGCAGCTTCATCCAACGGGTGTCGGTCTTGTAGCCGTTCTCCTGCGGGCGCATGTAGGGCACATAGTGATCCTGCACGGTGTTTTCGTAGCGGCCCACGTCCGCTGCGAGTTTGCGGTCGGCGTAGTTCTCGAACGGTCCACGCCCAAACCAGGCCACCCTGTCCAGCGCGCGGTTCAATTCCATGTTCATGCCAATGCGCGGCACAACCGGCCGGCCCTCGGCCTTCTCGAACCGGTTTTCCAGGTGCACCTCGCCGGCGGAATTGAAGCGGAACACCGTGGTCCAATTCGCCACCCCCGCGCCGGCGTTGTCGGAAAATGCATAGCTGGCCACCACCTCGACCGTTTCGTCCGACCTGGAAAGCACTTCCAGGGCCTCCAGCCTCCGGTTGCCACCCGCCTCTTGCCATGCCACGGCCCATTCAGGCATGTAGTTTCCGAAGTCATTGTCGGTTGGTGCGCGCCAGAAATTCGGCGTCAGCGGTCTGAGCATCACCTCCTCATCGTCCAGCTCGATGGAGCTGAGCAAGCCGGTGCGCCGGTCGATGGCCATGGCGATGTCGCCACAGCTCACACCGATTTCGCCGCGCGTCTCCCTGAGCTTCAGGCGACTGCAACGGTCCGGTATTTCCTGCGCCGGTTGCGGGCGCCCCGCAATCGCAAATTGCGCTTCGGCATAGACGTGCCCGGCGGGCAGCAGGCCCCGGGCTTCCGGCGAGACCAATTGGACGTTGACGTGGTACTCCGCCCCCGGCCGCAGCTCCAGCGGCACCTCCCACAGGCTCAGGGTGCTGACCGAGCCGGGGGCCGTTCCCATGTCGCGAATGCCCACGATTTGAAGTGGCCTGCCGTTTTCCAGCAACCACCACTTGAGCTGGAAGCCTTCAAGGGAAAGGAAGCTGTGGTTGTTGGTAACGAACAGCTCGCCAGCTGCCGCGTCCGGCAAGGCAAAATCGACGTGCTGGTAGACCCGTTTCACCTCCCAATAGGCCGGCTGCACGCTCCGGTCCGGGAACACAATGCCGTTGAAATTGAAGTTGCCGCTGGAAGGCACATCCGGCGGACCGTAGTCGCCGCCGTAGGTCCAAAAGGGTGTGCCGTTCTCATCGTGTTCCAGCAGACCCTGGTCTACCCAGTCCCAGATGAAGCCGCCGGCAAGGATGTCGTAACGGTCGATCACGTCCCAGTAGTCGGACAGGTTGCCGGTGCTGTTGCCCATGGAGTGGGCGTACTCGATCAACACGAAGGGCCGGTCATTGTGGGTCTGGGCATACTGCTCCAGGTCCCAATAACGCCAGTACATGCTGGAGTGGAAGTCGGAGTGGCGTTCGCCGACTTCTTCGATGTTGCCTTCGGTCTCGTACTGCACGGGCCGGGACCGGTCGCGAGACTTGATCCAGTGGTAAATGGCACCGAGGTTGACGCCGTCACCAGCCTCATTGCCCAGCGACCAGATGACGATCGACGGAAAATTCTTGTCGCGTTCGACCATGCGCCGGGTCCGGTCCAGGTGATGCTCTTTCCAGTGCGGCTTGTTGCCGAGCGTCTTGTCGTGGTCGTAACCGTAACCGTGGCTCTCTATGTTGGCCTCGTCCACCACGTACAGGCCGTGTTCCGAAGTCAGCTCGTAGAAGCGCTCGGGGAACGGGTAGTGCGAAGTCCGCACTGCGTTCAGGTTGGCAGCCTTCATCAGCCGGATGTCTTCCAGCATGGTGGCCTCGTCGAGGACGTGGCCGGTCTCGTGGTGATGTTCATGCAGGTTGGTGCCCTTGATCTTGACTCGCCTGCCGTTGATTAGAAAACGCCCGTTGACGATCTCGACGGAACGGAAGCCGATCTTCTGCGACACGGCTTCGAGTACCACTCCCTTGTCATTCGTCAGCTCCATGACCAGCGTGTAGAGGTTCGGGACTTCCGCCGACCAGGCGCGCACGCCGGGCAGCAATCCGTTCATCTCCACCGTAGCGTTCCCGGGCTCCAGGGTACGATCAACTGTTGCACTGAAGACCGTATCCTTGCCATTGAGTATCGTCGCTTTGAATGCAACGGACTCCGACTGCCCGGATGCGTTGACCAACTCCGCCTCCAGTCTGAACGCGCCATCGTGGTAATCATTTTCGAGGCCGGCGTGGACGAAAAAGTCGCGCAGCCGCTGCCGTGGCCGCGCGTACAGGCTGACATCACGCTGGATACCGCTCAGCGACCAAAAATCCTGGTCCTCGAGGTAGCTGCCCGTGCTCCAACGGTAAACTTCGACCGCGAGCACATTGGAACCGCTACGAAGAAATGCCGTCACATCGAACTCCGACGGCGTCTTGCTGCCCTCGCTATAGCCAATGTACTGGCCGTTGATCCAGACGTAAAAGGCCGAGCTCACAGCACCCAGGTTCAGAAACACATCGCGGCCGTTCCAACTGTCCGGCACAGTGAAATCGCGCCTGTAGGAACCAACCGGGTTGCTCTCCACCGGCACCCGCGGTTCGTCGATCTCGAAGGGATAAGGCACGTTGACGTAGATCGGATAGCCGAAGCCCTGCCGCTCCCAGTTCGAGGGTACGGGTATCGTCGCCCAGTCGCTGTCGTCGAATTCCTGCCGGAAAAAGCCGGCCGGCCGTTGCGCCGGCGAATCCGCGTAGTAGAACTTCCAATCCCCATTCAGTAAGCGAAACCAGGGGTTTGACCCGGTATCGCCGGACTTCGCCTCCTCCGCCGTAGGATAGGGAATGAACCACGCCCGGGGAGGCTCCACGTTCTCGCGTATCACTTCGATATTATTCCAATGCGGCGGCTGGCTGTCCGGCCCGGCTGCGCTGCAGACGGGTAAGAACGCAAGCACGAGAATGAGCCCCAGGGCATGAAGAGCAGGCGAACAAGGCAATTTCACAGAACAGGCTACTCCCGTTTAATGTCCGGAAGAAAGTCTACCACTACAGGACGAGCCTGTGCGCCAATTGGGTAAAACACTTGCTAGCATTGATGTAAGCTATTCCGCAAGACCCGTGACAACATGAAAATTGATCGTAAGATTATCCATTATGCGAGAAGATGATCCATTGAGCACAGCGCCGTGTGCATGCGAGCATGGTCAGTCCCGAAGGGGTGCGCTTCGACCCGCCAAGTCAATCACGGCCAGGCAGTGTGGTCGCAGAACCAGGCAGCTATGAGATCCATTTGGCTCGAAAAGGTCATCGATTCGGTTGCGGACCGGGGCCGTGAACTGCTGGGCATGCGCGGCGACCCGGCGCCTTCCGACCTGGAGAACCTGTGCAACGCCCTGCTGACGCAAAAAGGCGAAGCGTCCGGTACGGCGCTCGCAAGAGAAATCCTGCGCCATTACCAGCAACTGTCGACCGCCCGGAAGCTTGAATTCTTCTCCTTGCTGGATAGCCGGTTCGGACCTGACAAGGACGCTATATTCAAGGCCGCCAACGCCTTCAGAGAGTTGGGGTCGGCGCAAGCCTGGCTGTCGCTCAGCGAAACGATGGAGCCACAACGGCTGCGCCTGTTCAGACGGCTCAACACTGCGCCCGACGGAACCCGGGCATTGGTCGGCATGCGCGCCGACCTGCTGAGTCTGCTGGGCCAGAATCCCTCGTTGGAAGCGGTGGACGCCGACTTGAAGCGCTTGTTCACTTTCTGGTTCAACCGAGGCTTCCTCGAGCTGCGTCGAATCGATTGGCGAACCTCGGCCACGGTGCTTGAAAAGCTGATCACCTACGAGAGCGTGCATGAAATCCAAAGTTGGGGCGATCTCAGGCGCAGGCTCGAAGCGGACCGTCGCTGTTTTGCCTTTTTTCACCCGGCCCTGGCCGATGACCCCCTGATCTTTGTCGAAGCCGCACTGGTGCGAGGCATGGCGGCCGCCATCGACCCGCTCATCGACGAAGATGCCCCCGTACTGAATCCGCATGATGCAGACAGCGTCATCTTCTATTCGATCAACAACTGCCTGACCGGGCTGCGCGGCGTATCTTTTGGCAACTTCCTGATCAAGCAGGTGGCCATGGAGTTGCAGCGCGAATTCCCGGCCGTGAGGCTGTTCTCCACGCTGTCCCCGATGCCGGGATTCCAACGTGCGCTGAGAGACCGGAAGATCTTCACGGACTGGCGGCTGCAGGCAATGGTGGGATCGGGGGCGCCAGCCATCTGCGCTGCCGCCGGCACGAAAGACCTGGCGTCAGCGCTGATGCTCCTGCTGCAGGAACCGTTGCGCCATGAAGATCTGCTGACGGCTCCCCTGACCCGGCTGGGCTTGGCCTATCTCGTATGCGCGAGGCGCAAGGGTAAGCCGCTCGATCCCGTTGCGCACTTTCACCTCAGCAACGGCGCGCAACTCGAGCGTATCAATCCTTTCGCCAATCGATCACCACGCGGCTTGCGACAGTCTGCCGGAGTGATGGTAAATTTCCGCTACATTGCTCAGGATTTCGAAGCCAACCACGAAGCGTTCGCGCGGCACAAGAAAATTCAGCTTGGCCGAGCGCTGCAGAAAGACGGAAGATCGGTCCGGGAAGCCTGGACCTCGAGGAGCTGAAGCGAGTACCGGATCGCCTGATGCAAACCCTGGAGCCCCAAATCAAAGATTCTCTGCGCGAGGTCATCAAGGCCATGCAAGCCGGTGAGGCGGAGAAAGCCGAGTTAATGTGCCGCCATTTTCTTGTCACCAATGCTGCTTCCGTCCCTCACCTCCAGCTGCTGGGGCATGCGCTGATCAAACAGGACAAATTCAACGAGGCCCAGGAGCAGATCGAGTTCGCTCTCAAAATCGCCCCGGATTACGCCAGGCTTTACGAGGACCTGGGCAACCTGCAGGGGCTGCAGTGTGAGTACGAGGCTGCGATCGCATCCTTTCGCCGCGCCGTGCAACTTGACCCGCGGCTGTCCACGGCACACAGGAAGCTGGCCCAGACCCTGATTGCCGCCGGCAGGGGCGATGAAGTAGACGACGCCTTCGAGGGCTTCCTGGATCACGACCGGGATGCCGCCCTGGTCGCGGCAGGCGCTGAACACTGGCGCAGTGGGCGCTACGAAGAGGCTGAGACCAACCTTCAGTCCGCCCTGCGCAAGAACCCGGAAAATGTCGATGCCATGCGCTTTCTGGCCCTGGTCTATCGCGATCAGGACAAAAAGTTGCTGGACGCGGAAGCACTACTCCGGAGAGCCGTTTCAATCGCGCCAGATTTTCACCAGGCCTTAGGAAACCTGGGAAGGATCCTGGTAGACAACAACAAGCTCGGAGAAGCCATCGACGTTTACGAGCGCCTGGTCGGGCTCAAACCGGATGATGATGACGCATGGGCGGGTTACGGTCGGGCGCTGGCCCAGGCGGGCCGCGTGGCGGAAGCCGAAGCGGTTTACCGCAGATCACTGGAAATCCAACCACAGTCTCCCGGTGTTCACATGGCACGGGCGCACATGTTGAAAACCCTGGGGGACCAGGAAGAGGCTCTAAGGGCCTACCGGAAATCCATCGAATACAATCCTGCACTCGGTGAAAGTTACTGGAGCATGGCCAACCTGAAAGTTTTCCAGTTCACCGACGACGAAGTCAGTGCGATGGAGCAGCAGAGCGCCTCTGACGACCTCAAGGAAGAGTCGCAAATCCATTTCCTGTTTGCCCTGGGCAAGGCCTATGAAGACCGGCAGGAGTATCAGAAAGCCTGGCAACATTATCACCAGGGCAACCAGCTCAAACGCTCGAACGTGATCTATGACCCGGTGGAAAACGAGCAGCACCTGCAAAAAATCCGGGATGCATTTTCGGAGGAGATGTTCCGGGCGAATGAAGGCGCGGGTCACCAGGCACCCGACCCCATCTTTATCGTGGGATTGCCCCGCACGGGTTCGACATTGGTGGAACAGATCCTGGCCAGTCACAGCCAGGTTGAGGGCACGGCAGAACTGCCCAACCTGGGTAACATCGCCAACGGCACCGGCAAATATCGTCCCGACGGCCTGGCTTATCCGGATACGCTTGCAACACTCACCCGAAGGGATTTTGCATCCTTTGGCCGGGAATACCTGCAGCAGGTTGCGCGCCATCGGGTGTTGGGCACGCCGTTTTTCATCGACAAGATGCCGAACAACTTCATCCACGTCGGCTGGATCAAGCTGATCCTGCCAAACGCCAAAATCATCAACACGCGGCGTCACCCTATGGACAGCCTGCTGGGCGTTTACAAACAGCTGTTCGCCAAGGGCCAGGATTTCACCTATGACACCCTGGAGCTGGCCGAATTCTATCGCTGTTACATCGAAATGATGGCGCACTGGCATGCAGTCCTGCCGGGGCAGGTACTGGACGTGCACTACGAAGATACCGTGACGAGCCTCGAAGCCCAGGTGCGACGCATCCTCGAGTTCTGTGGCCTGGAGTTCGAGGAAAGCTGCCTGCGCTACTACGAAACCCGGCGGGCCGTCAAAACGGCCAGTTCAGAGCAAGTGCGTCAACCGATCTATACCAGCGCCCTGGGCCTGTGGAAAAAGTATGGGGACAGCCTGGCGCTGTGGCAGGAAGAACTGCAAGACATCATCGAAGACCTGCCGGCCAGCGTAAGGAAGGCGGCCGGCTAGATTCTGGCAGGGTTAATCGTATGGCCAGACTTCGAGGCCATGAATGGCGTTTCTGACGTCCGTGGAAAGCGTAACGGACAGAGCCGTTGCGCCGCTCGCCAGATCATGAAGCGCGACCGTCGAAGGTGACGAGCCTGCAGCAATCAGTCCGTCTTTGACCACGCAAAGCCCGCGCCCGAACGAAGGTCGGGCAATATCACTGGTATCCCGCCCCGTGCCGGTAAGCTTTTCTGCCGGGAATACCGGCACCCTGAACGCCCGATCCTGACCCGGTTCCGGCGAGGCAAAGCGAACGGCGTTGGCCTCGGTGTCGTTGAAGAGCACGCCACCACGGAACGGCTGGGCGTTATGGCTTCCAGTGGGCAACACGGCGCTCATGCTGACTTGCCTGCCGTTGAAGTGGAGCATCCCGCCGGTTCTCAGACCCGCAATATACATGCCGTGCTCGCTACACACTACGCTGTTCACATGCATCTTGTTCAGCATCAGAGGACCATCTTCCGACAGGGGATCGAAGGCCCTGCCAAGGAACCGGAACTCCCGTGGTTCCACGTACAGCGCCCAGTGAAACTTCTGCTTCCCGATATCGAAAGCGAGGATGCTGTCAAATCCGGTTGAGGTGAGAAACACCTGGTCCTGATAGACGGAAATCTCGTGGCAGTGTTTCAGGTAGCGATTTTTCCAGGAGCCTTGCAGGCTGAAATCGGGGTTGTAGGCAAACAACTCATCGCTGGCCGCGATGAACACTGTTTCTTTGTGAAAGGCGATGCCACGCAAGCCGCGGTCGGCGCCACGACCGCGCCAGTCAATGTCCATCGCGTTCCAGTCAACAACCTGGCGGACTTCCTGACCGACCAGGTCGATCAGGTAGACGCCGCCGTGGCTCTCACCCTGCTGGCTACCCCGGACTACCGAGGTCGCAATAAGTTTGGCCATGACTTACCGCAAGGTTTCACGCCGCGACCCGGTGCCCCGCGTTGGAAATCACCAATCGAAATCTTTCCTGAACGTGAGCTCGACCTCCCTGGGCCGATTATAGCCTGGCATGTTCACGTAGCGCCCGACCTCGGGCCACAGCCCTTGTGGGCCAAACCATTGATCGTAACCGGATGAAATCCACTGGGCGTTGCGATCATCCCAGATATTCCAGATGCTGAGTGTCAGACTCCAGTTCGCGGGTTTACCCAGGCTGAACTGAAAGCTGCCCTCACTCCCCGACTCGATCAGTTTGCGGCCGCCGTATCCCGTCTCGGCGTTCATGGCGTTCCACCAGTCGTGGTACATGGCATCACGCCACGAATGGTCGTAACGAACCCAGCCATCGAGCCCCTTGAACAGGTCATACATGTCATACTGAATGCCGATCCACCACTTTTGCGGGGGGGCGATGGCAAGCGACTGACCTCTGGCCCCCAGCTGTTGGTCTTGCCAGTCCGGCTCGTTCAGATCGACCAGTTCACTGAGCCAGTAATCATCCTCCAATTCGGAGTCGTTCCAGGAATACGACGCGTCAATACGCAGATTGTCGGTGATCCGGTAGCTCAACGAGGTCTCGAGGCCCCGGATCTCCGCATCCCCCATGTTGACATGGCCGTTTGCCGTCCAATCATCCGGATCGGTGATGTTTCTCTGGATATCGTCCCAGTCCATCTGATACACGCTCAGATTCCACTGGAGCCGACTATTCAGCCACTGGCTTTTCAGGCCGAATTCGTAATTGGTCAGAATATCGGAACCATAGGTTTCCGGAAGCACGGAAGACGGGTTCTTGAGCGAATTATGCCCACCCAGGCGGTAGCCTTCGCTGTAAAGGGCGTACAGCATTTTATCCTCGCTCAGGGTGTAATCAAGGGCGAATTTGTACAGGGTGTCGCTGTCCTTGCCCTGGTAGATATCGGTGTCGTAGGGATTGCCTGCGGGCCATTCCTTCGTTTCATTCCGGTCCCGGTCGTACTCGAACCAGCGCGCGCCAACCGTAGCCGAAAGTCTGTCGGTGATGCGGTAATTCAGTTCGCCGAACAATGCAATCTGTTCCGTGGTAGAAGCGAAAATCTCCTTGTACCAGGAATTGGTGTTGGGAATGTAGGTTTCGTAGTTCAGTTGCCAATAATAGCCAAAGGGCGTGTTCGCCAAATCCTCGACTTCGTTGAACACGTAGTCCCACCAATCATCGGTTTTTTCATAGAAGGCGCCAACCATCCACTGCCAACGCGAGTCGCTGTTGGAGGTCAGGCGGAATTCCTGAGTAATCCGCTCGGCAGTCTGGTCGTTGATCGCGGTTTCACGGTGGAAACCGGTGTCATACCAGACGTTGTAGTAAATATACTCACCGGGGGTCAGAACGCGCTGGGCCCTGACCTGTCCGTCCACCGTGCTGTCGAATGCATAGAAGATTTCGCGGTCGAGGTAACTGGTAACCGACTTCAGCTCGGCGAATCCCAGGTCGCCAGTGATGGTAAGCGCACCGACCCACCAGTCATCATCGCGGCGATCCTTGTGGAATCGAACGATTTCCAGATCGCCCACGCCCTCGGCATTCGGATCGGATTTCGGATCGCCCTCCGATGTCTGGCTCTGATTCATGTACATCAGTTCGACGTCCCATGAATCGTTTATCGTCCACAAGGCTGTTAGCCGCCCGCCGGTCTGCTCCCAGGAGTTGAAGTCCTCTTCAACGACATCCGCGTTGTCGTCGTCGGTGAAAATATTCTTGCCGTAGATATTGTCGATATAGCCGCCGGATTTAACGTCAAACAGCGCCACGCGCAAGGCCAGGGTGTCCTTGATCAGCGGTATGTTGGCCCAGCCCTCGAGTTTGTAACCCGGCTCACCCTCTTCCATGTAGGTGCCGCCAACGTTGACGGACCCGTAGCCACCGCTGTGGTCGGGCGGCTCGGGGATGATTCGTAAAGCACCCGATTGGGAACTGGCGCCGAACAAGGTTCCCTGCGGGCCAGGCAGGAATTCGAGGCGTTGAATATCCACCGTGCGCGGGTCTATGGCCTGCGTCGCGGAGGTCATGGGAATATCTCCGAGGTAGACCGCTGAGCCTGAATCGGTTCGCCATTCTCCCTGGCCCGTGCTAACACCGCGGAAGACCACCTCGTTGCGGCCCGGCACCGTTGTCACCGTCGACAAACTGGGCACGACCTTCATATAGACAGCCATGTTGGTCAGGCCCATTGCCTTGATTTGATCGTTATTGAATGCCTCGATGGACATCGGCAGATCCTGCATATTCACTGAACGCTTGGTGGCGGTCACGATGACTTCTTCCAGCGCTCCTGGCCGTTGCTCTTCTTCGGCCATCTGTGCTGCAGCCAAGGCAGGTGTTGTGGCTGTTGCCAGGGCGATTGCGCGTGCGAGAGGGTGTAAGGAAAAACCGGTGACGGGCGGTGTCATAACTGTGGCCTCCTCGTACTTTAAAATTATTATCAGTCGTAGCCTGTGCTTAAACTCCGACAGTTTCCATGCTGGCACACGCAATCTGTTGCTGACAATGGATGTTAATCGGGATTGATGGACTATCTTACGATCTCAACCTCTTGCCCAGCGCGCAATACTTGCCCAGCCCGGGCAATATGTGGTTAATTCTTCCTGTCCGCTCACCGCAGCCAAAAAAGGAAGTGATCGTGCAATATACTGTGTCCGCGCGTGGCAAGCCGTCCGCGGTACCGATCCAGCAGTTCATCCGCAGCAACTATGAGCAGCTGCCGCTGGAACAGATAGACAGTTTCTTTGGCTTTACCGAGGCCTGTTCGCTGTATGGAGGGCGCTTTTTCGCAGCCACCGAACTCAGCCGTTATGACGTGCGGTCTCTGTACCGGATGAACATCAACGTAAGGTTGCCATTGACCAACCATTATGCGACGGCAGATGAATACGAGGAAAACCTCGCCTACCTGGAGAAGTACCACCGCCCCGGCAATTCCCTGATCATCACGAACGATGAACTGGCTGGCTGGATCCGCCAGGATTTTCCGGACTACCGGCTGGAAGCCAGCGTGATCAAGAACATCAACACATTGAAGAAAGTGGACGAGGCGTTTCGGATTTACGATACCGTGATCCTGCCGATGACCGCGAATGACGACGAAGCATTGCTGCGGGCCATTGACAACAAGGAGAACATCACGCTGTTCGCCAACGCCGGTTGCGCCTACACCTGCCCATCGAAAATCTGCTATCCCAGCATTTCAAAAGCCAACAAGGTCGGCGACGCAAGCCTGTTCACCTGTTCGCAGAAGCTCAAGGAGCGCAACACCATCGGCATGCATGACTTCGATCTCGCATACCTGCTGGGGCTGGGTTTTCAACGTTTCAAACTGCTGCGGCCTCGCCGGGGTAACCAGACCGGCTACTGAGCGGCTCGCCTGGCCGCCTGCGCTAGCGATTCCTCAGGCCGGATGCCTCGATCGCAGCGATCACGGCAGCCGGGTTGCCGAGCGTCAGCAGGTTGACGCCGCTGACACCCGGAATGGCTGCGATCTCCTGCATCTGGCGTGCGCAAAGCCGGATGCCGGACTGCTCCGGGTCCGTGGCTTTGGCCAGTTCGTTCAGAATGGTTTTGGGTATGACGGTTCCCTGAGCCTGTTCAAACTGCCAGCTCGCCGCTTTCATCCCCGGCAGAGGCGCCAGGGTCACGATAACGGCGAAATTCCATGTCATCCGGAGATCGACCAGGCGCTGCATGAAATGGCGCAGCATGGGGACACTCCAACAGGGCTGGGTCTGAAGAAACCGCGCACCCGCCTCGGCCCGTGTTCTATACAACTCGGCTTTCCAATCGGCATTTGGCCTGAAGACGGTGGCGCCGGTTCCGATCATGAACTCCTGCCCTTGCTCGCCTCGCTGTTCTTCGCCAACTTCCGCAGCCAAGGCAATCAGCTCGCGACAATTGAGGTCGAAAACCGGTTTGCCCTCCGGCGCTGTCTGGTTTTCTGTCAGGCTGCCGCGATTCAACAGGAGACTGCTTGCACCCAGGGCCCTGAGGCCGATCAGGTCACTGCGCAGGGCCAGCCGATTGCGGTCACGGCAGTTCAGCCGGGTGACCGGATCGACTTCTTCGCGCAGCAACAAGGCGGCCAGCGCCAGCGGCGACATGTGACCCCGGTGCCGGGGGTGCGCCGCAAACTGGACACCGTCAATGTGCGGGGCCAACTGTTGCGCCTGCTTCAATATTTCACCGGCAGGCGTGTTGCCCCAGAGGGGTATTTCCGCGGTCACGGCGAATGATTTGCTGGCCAGTGCCCGGGCGAAAGTTTTCAAAGCAGTATCCGCAATGCGGCGTTCGCAGCCAACTCGAAGATTATCGGCGAACCGGGAGCAAAACTCACCATGCAATTAACTCATGACCAGCCGCTGCGCATGGCGGAGAACCGATAAAGGACCCGGCTCTGGTACGTTGCATCGGGCAGCAGCGTGACGGACGGAAAGCCAGCCTGGTTGGGAGAATCCGGAAAATGCTGCGGCTCCAGGCAAAACCCGCCGTGACGGCTCAGCACTCTGCCCTTGCCCTGCAAGTCGCCGACCAGGCCATTTCCCGAGTAGAAGTGAAGGCCGGGCTCCACCGTCAACACCTCGAGCACCCGCCCCGAAACCGGCTCGGCAACCCTGGCCGCCAGCATCAGGTCTTCATTTGCCTGGGTTTTCAGTACAAAAGTGTGATCGTAACCCGAGCCGCGCCGTAATTGCTCGTGATCGGCTTCGATGTCGTGACCTATGGCCTTTGGCCGGCGGAAGTCAAAGGGGCTGGCGGCAACACGCTGCAGTTCCCCTGTCGGAATCTGGTCCGCGCCAACCGGAATGTAGATTTCGCTGCCGATCTGCAGTCGATGATCGAGCACATCACCCCGGCCGGCCAGGTTGAAATAACTGTGTTGGGTCAGGTTGACAATTGTCGGCTTGTCGGTTGTCGCATGCAGGGTCAGTTCCAGCTCATCCGCATTGCTCAGTTCATAGACGGCCCGGATATCCACCCGGCCCGGATAACCCTGGTCGCCATCCGGACTGGTCAGGGTCATGACCACTCCTGCACGGCTCCCGCTTTCGAAAGTTTCCATGAGCCAGTTTTTCTTGTCGAACCCCTGGACGCCCCCGTGCAGATGGTGCGCTCCATCATTGCAGTCGAGACGGTACGTTTTACCGTCGAGCTCGAATCGGCCGTGCGCGATCCGGTTACCGTAACGGCCGATCAGCGCACCGAGGTATGGATTGGGAGACAGGTATTCCTCGAGGCTGTCCAGGCCCAGCACGATGTCTGCGAGCCGGCCCCGCGCATCGGGGACCAGGAGCCGGGTGATGATCCCGCCATAGCTGATGACATCCACCTCGATCCCGGTAGCGTTGGCCAGCGTCGCCCGCGTAATGCTGGTCCCGTCTGGCAACTGGCCAAACCGCCTGGCGGTTACGGTGCAGCGGCCGGTCAAACCCGTACCCTGCTCAGGGCGTTGCGCAAGTTCAGTGCAGCGGCTTCAGGGGTGATATCCCTTTGCGGCATTCCCAGCATTTCGAAACCCACCATATGCTTGCGTACGCTCGCCGATCGCAGCAACGGCGGGTAAATGTGAGCGTGGAACTGCCATTCAGGGTGAGGTCTGCCATCGGAAGGCCGCGGGTGGAATCCCATCGAATAGGGCACAGCGGCGGAAAACAGTTTCTCCAAAGACAGCAGCGTTTCACGCAGGACGCGGGCCAGGCCCGCCACCTCGTTCTCATCGAGCTCCGCCGGCCCGCTGATGGCACGCCGCGGCAGCACTAGGATCTCGTACGGCCAGGTTGCCCAAAACGGCACCAGTGATACCGCTTGCTCATTGCAGCAAACCAGGCGTTCCTCCTGTCCTAATTCCGTTTGCAGGTAATCCAGCAGCAGGGAGCGCCCTTCGGACTCAAAGTACCTGCGCTGCCGCACGAGTTCCTTCGACGGCTCGACCGGCAGACTGCGAGTCGCCCAGATTTGCGCATGCGGGTGGGGGTTGCTGCAGCCCATCATCCGGCCCCTGTTCTCGAAGACCTGCACGTACCCGATGTCGGGACGCATATCCAGCGCTTGGAATTCCTGGAACAGGAACTGCAGCGCGCGTTCGACGTCCACATCGCCCATGGTCGCCAGCCGCAGGTCGTGACGCTCCGAAAAGCAAGCCACCCGGCAGCTTCCGCTTTCCCGCTCGGCCACCAGGAGGGAGTTGCCCGGCTGTTCGATGTCGGACACCGCCGACAACGCGGGAAAGTCGTTATCGAATGCGAAAGGTCCGGAGTAGCGCGGATTGCGGTTACCATTTGCCCGCTCGTTGCCCGGGCATAGGTAGCATTCCGGATCGTATTCCGGCCTGCTCTCCGCCTCCGGCTTGTCCACCTGACCCTGCCATGGCCGCCGGGTCCGGTGCGGTGAGACCAACACCCACTCGCCGGTCAGCAGATTGAGCCTTCTGTGGGAGTGCTCTTCAAGGCTCATGCCAGTCCTCCACTTCCGAGACCGGCTCTGCCGGGCCCACCACGTGCACCCAAGGCTCCCGGCCCAGCAACCTGCCGTATTCCTGCCTGATTCGCCGGGCAGTTTCCAGCGCCTCCGCGGGCTGCACCAGGCTGATGGTGCAGCCGCCGAATCCTCCGCCCATCATGCGCGACCCAAGGACACCAGGACAGGCCCTTGCGATTTCCACCAGTGCGTCGAGTTCGGAGCAACTGACTTCGTAATCATCACGCAAGCTGCTGTGCGACTCGTTGAGGAGCGATCCCAGCAACTCGAGTTCGCCTTCCAGCATGGCTCCTGTAGCCTCTCTGACTCGTTGGCATTCGCTGACTACGTGGCGGCAGCGACGGAACAGCGTTTCGCCCAGACGGCTTCGATTGTCGCTGATCTGGCCAGGGTCGAGCTCCGCGAGAAAGCGCAATCCCGGGATCGACTGCTGCAGCAGTTCGACAGCCGCCGCGCACTCGTCACGGCGCGAGTTATACCCACCAGAAGGCAGCCGCCGGCTGACGCCGCTATGTATCACCAGGAATTTCGCGTCATCCGGCAACAGCAACAGTTCGAAATCATGGCTGCGGCAGTCCAGCATCATGGCATAACCGCTTGCGCCCAGCGCTATCGCATACTGATCCATGATGCCGCACTGGACACCGACAAACTCGGCCTCCGCCTTGTGGCACAGCAGAGCCAGCTGCTCCCGCTCCAACTGCGCGCCCGCGCGATCCACCAGCGCGCTGGCCACTACGAGTTCCAGCGAGGCCGACGAACTCAGACCACCGCCGAGCGGAATGTTTCCGCCAACCACCAAGTTACAGCCCTGGGGCTCAACTCCCCCGGTATGCATCGCCCAGGCAACACCCTTCAAATACTCAACCACGCTGCCCGAACCGTCTTTGCTCAGATCTTCCAGGGCTATGCGCTGACGGCTGCCGTCGTGGCAAAGGTAGATATCGATCACCGGGTCGGTCCGCGGCGACACCGCTGCCCAGGTAAACAGGTTAACTGCCGATGGCAAAACGCTGCCGCCGTTATAGTCCAGGTGCTCGCCAATGATATTGATACGCGCCGGTGAGCGATACATGCGCGGCTCTTCACGAAAGATCCGAACGAACTCGGAATGAACCAGCGCCGGCACGGATTGAAACGGCATAATCGGTCCTTGATGGAAATTATTCCTATGGTAGTTAACTGAAACAAACATTTGAAATGGACATTGCACTAAGTAACTGGATAATCTTACGACCATGACCCCAATCAGGTTGAGAGAAGGCTTCGCCGGCCAGGATATGTACGTGATCCCCCGCCCTATCCTGGCAGATGCCCATCGCCACCCCCTCGTGCAGCCGCTCTACCCGACCGATATCGGCTGGTTCCCGGAGGCCCGCTATCATTTCAGGCAACGGCCCAAAGGCGCCGGGCAAGACCACCTGATGCTGTGCGTCGGCGGACACGGGCGTGTAATCGTCGAAGACCAGGAAAACCACTTGCGGCCCGGCGAATTATTGATCATTCCGCGCCATCGAAGCCACAAATACTGGGCCGAAGAAGACGACCCATGGTCCATTTACTGGATGCATTTTCTGGGCGACGAGGCCAACTACTACGTCGAACGAATTCCGGGTCCCGGACACCCTGTGCCTGTTGATCGAGCCACCCAGGAAGAGGCGATACGCCTGTTCCGCGACTGCCTGGATACGCTCGAGACCGGCTACACCATCCCCAACCTGATCTATGCTGCACAGTCCGCGCGCCATATTCTCTCGCTGTTACTGTTCCGCAATCAGGCATGGCCCCTGGAGCCGCTTCAGGAACGTCGGCAAATGCAGCTGGCGGAGACCCTGGGTTTCATGCGTGAGCGAATTTCAGAACCGGTTCACCTGGAAGACCTGGCGCGCCACGCCGGGATTTCCGTCAGCCATTTTTCCGAGATGTTCCGTGAAGAGACCGGTCAGTCTCCCATGGCCTATTTTACTCACCTGAGAATCCGCCAGGCGTGCCGCCTGCTGGATCTGACCTCGAAACATATCAAGACCATCGCAGCAGAAACCGGTTATGGCGATCCCTACTATTTCTCCCGCGCATTCAAAAAAGTGATGGGGCTCTCGCCCGGCAGGTACCGGGCGATCAAGAAGGGTTAAACGCCAGTGACGGAAAACAGTAGAATCGCCTATTTCGGGAGCAAAAGATGACACGCAACGACCCAAGGGATGCCTCCTCCGGCCCGCTCATCACGATCGGTCCGCGGGTTCGCAAATCGCCCTATTTCGACGCCACGCTGCGCTGGGGCGCCAAGGCTTTTACGGTCTACAATCACGTCTACATGCCCACGCATTACGGCGACCCGGT
>Ga0209536_100006036_pt1 | contig 18640 bp, 16 predicted proteins | sample DeeMarSeWOR28_12_FD_187461 | JGI IMG/M metagenome (GOLD analysis project Ga0209536, IMG submission 187461) | Marine sediment microbial communities from White Oak River estuary, North Carolina - WOR-2-8_12 (SPAdes) (version 2) | ecosystem: Environmental > Aquatic > Marine > Intertidal zone >... | reverse complement strand
AAAATTGTTTGACGATTTTTAATATCGACAAATAAACTAGCATCTTCTGGATGTCCAGTTAAATATCTCATATTAACTTCACGGTGATCTTCCGAATCAGTTATAAACAGAACATCTATCCCAATTGCTTCCATAGAATCGTAAAGGTTATCTATTTTATCGTTAGTAACAAACCTAGGCAATTTTAACAGACTCTCCACTAAAATAAATTTAAATCTCAAATATCCAACTTTGATTTAAATGGTTTCTAGAAGCTTAGCAATTTCATCCATTATAAAATCACTAATTTTCTGAGAGGTTTCTTTTGAACTTGGTAAGACATAAAACCGTCTTAAATCAAGTGGTGGACCAAATTTAGCAATCAAAGATATCCTTCTAGGCCCTCCTCCAAGTGTAAATGATTTTCCTACAGGCATAGCTATATCTGTATTTTTAACCGCACAAGGAATGACCAAGGCTCTAGTAGCATGAGTTATCCATCCAGCACCTAGTTTTCCTTTTTGAAGTCTTCCATTTTTTGATCTAGCTCCTTCAGGAAAATAAGAAATGGATCCACCATTTTTTACAATCAATATATGATATTTTATAACATCAATGCTTTTAGATCCTTTGAAGATTGGAATTGTATTCATACCTGCTAATATTGGTTTAAAGAAGGGTAATTTCCAGAGTTTAGCATCCGCGGGATAGAAAAAGGGTTTATAGAAACGTGGAAAGGCCGCCAACCCTACAAAAAAAGCATCTATGTGGGATAGATGGTTGGTCATAATTATTAATCCTTTATTATTCCCCCCTTTTGCTGGAACATTTTCCTTCCCAATAATTTTAATCTTATAAAATACATAAAAGAAGAATAATAAGATAGGGACAGCATAAATATGTAGGAGATATTTTGTTTTGATTTTAACAGTCATTCCTACTCAACGTTGCTATTTTTGGATGCCTATACACTAAAAGGTGAGATATTTCCTCATAAAATTACCAATCTAACAAGTTTATTGACAATTAGTCTATTTTTATTTTATGCCATTTCTTTTGATCTTTCTCAGATGAAGGTTGTGCAGTTTGAGCATTAAAAACCCTTTGATCAAATTGACCTTGTTTTCTCAGATTTCTAGCTGTCATTTGAGATATTTTTTGATTTATTATCATCAATTCGGTCGAATTTGGCTTATGTTTTTTTAGAATATTTTGAATTTCCTTTAAAATCTTGTTTACTTTTTCCTTATCAGCTGGCATTGGGCTTTCCAACGTGCTAAGCAATTTAAAAGCCACTTGATATTTATTTTGTCACTTGAATTCAACTCAAGGAAAGGTTGATAATTTCTCTATTAAACGCCCTGTCATAGTAGTACAAAGATACAGGTTGTCATGGGACAGAGATAAATTCCGATGATAGAAAAAAATTAACCAAGATCGAACATAAAACCATGACAATATGATAATACTTCTGAATCTTATTCTATATTCAAGGTGTGAAGAATGCATAAATTTACTATTGAAGAAGCCTCAAAACTCTTATATAATCAAGATTTTGTTCGTAATCTTGGAGTTATTGCTCACATTGACCATGGTAAAAGTACTCTTACTGATTCATTACTTGCTGCATCTGGTTTACTCGCAGAAAAAATTGCTGGTGAAGCTCGTGCAACAGATACCCGTGAGGATGAACAAGAACGGGGTATTACTATTAAAACTACTGGTATTTCCCTTGTTCATGACTTCAAAAATCAAACATATCTCATTAATTTACAAGATACACCAGGTCATGTTGATTTCTCTGGTGAGGTGACATCAGCTTTACGTGTGGTTGATGGAGCACTTGTGGTTGTTGATGCGGTTGAGGGTGTTATGGTTCAAACAGAGGTTGTAACACAACAAGCTTTAGCTGAACGTGTTCGACCAGTTTTAATAATCAACAAAGTTGATCGATTAATTACTGAAATGAGAATGAATCCTGAAGATGCCTACGAGCAATTCAAGAAAATAATTGATGAATTCAATATTCTTATAGACACTTATGCTCCTCCTGAATTTAAGAAAGAATGGCGAGTCGACCCTCGTCAGGGCACTGTAGCTTTTGGATCTGCAATTCATCGATTTGGTTTGACAATTCCAGCTTTAGCAGAAATCTGGCATGAGAAGACAGGTCAACCTATTGATAAGCTTGTAGCAAATCTTTGGGCTAAAAATAATTTTGTAAATGGTGTTTTGAAACCAACTTATGAAATTTATGAAAAAGCTGAAGCAGGTGACATTGAATCGCTTAAGAAGGTCGCTACACAACTTGATCTACGATTGGATGATAATGTCTGGCTTGAACCTCCCAAACGTGTTGCAAAATCTCTCTTGGAAAAATGGCTTCCAGTAGAAAAAGCAGTTCTTGATATGGTTATTCAGTTCTGTCCTTCTCCAAAAAAAGCCCAACAATATCGTTTTAAAAGTTTCTGGAACGGAGACAAAGAATCAAACACTGGAAAATCCCTAAACGAGTGTAATAAGGATGGTCCAGTTATGATTTCCCTCTCAAAGATGATTCCAGGAAAAGCGAAGCGAATTATTGCAATGGGTAGAATTTTCTCTGGAACAATAACAGCAGGACAAAAGGTTGTTGTACTACTTCCTGGTTATCATCCTGGTGCCAAAGAAAGAATGTTTGTTACGAATGTACAACAAGTTTCAATGCTAATGGGAGCAAAAACAGAGAAAGTGGAGGCAATTCCAGCAGGTAACATTGTAGCACTGCAAGGACTTCGTGGAGCAACTGCTAGTACTACTGTTGCTGCTGATGAAAACACAATTCCTTTTAAAGCCCTATCATACGCTGTTGAACCTGTTGTTACTATAGCTATTGAAGTTAAAAATCCAAGTGAACTTCCAAAGCTTGCAGAAGGACTCCAGTTGATGGAATTAGTAGATCCTTCTCTTAAAACAAAAATTAATGAGGAAACAGGGGAATTTCTTTTATCAGGAACAGGGGAACTTCATCTAGAAATTGCTGTCAAAGATTTACAAGATTTACAGCATATAGAAGTTTCTCAAAGTGATCCGATTGTTGTATTTAGAGAATCAGTCAATTCTGAATCCTTTCAACAAGCATTAGCCAAATCACCAAATAAACACAACCGACTTTGGGTTCGGGCAGCTCCTCTTGAACCTGTTATAATAAAATTAATTGATAAAGGGCAAATCGATCAATATACTGATCGAAGAGAAATGGGTCAGATTCTTAGAGAACAAGCAGGTTGGGATTCGAAAGAAGGTAGAAAAATTTGGGGAATGGGACCTGAAGAAGATTCCCCCAATATTTATCTAGACGCAACTAAGGGCATCCAATATCTCAGAGAAGTTCAGGACTATATTCTGCAGGGATTTCGATGGGCAGCTAAAGAAGGTCCTCTATGTGGAGAACCTTTCCACGGAATAAAATTTATGATAGAAGATGTAAAACTACATGAGGATCCTGTTCACCGAGGTGCAGGTCAAGTTATGCCAGTATCCCGTAGAGCCTGCTTTGGCGCGATGTTAATGGCTGAACCTATTTTACTCGAGCCAATCTATAAGGTACAAGTTCAAGTTCCTGAATCTTACCTTGGAAATGTTTATAAAGTATTGACCAAACGACGAGGAAGAGTAATTGACACCACAAGACGAGAAGGAACCCCATTAAATATTATTTTCGCAGAAGTCCCTGTTACAGAATCCTTTGGTATTACTACTGAGCTCAGATCAGAAACATCAGGATTTGCATTCTCTCAAATGGTTTTTTCACATTGGGAAAAAGTTCCAGGAGATCCAATGAAACCTGAAGAACAAGGTGGTAGTCTGGCTAGAAAGTACGTTTTAGAGACAAGGAAACGGAAAGGTTTCCATAATCCATTACCACCTGAAGCTGAAGAATACTATGATAAACTTTAATTCATAAAAATTACCCTATTATAGGGTAATCATCTTTTTCTTCTAAACTGTCCAGAAATGTGGGATGTCTTTTTTAGACTTTTTATTTTAAAAAAGAAGAACGGATCCGGGGGGATTTGAACCCACGACATCCTGCTCCGAAGGCAGGCGCTCTTTCCATGCTGAGCTACGGATCCATGGGGATTTATGATATTGTTTTAATACTAAACGCGAAATAACAGACGTTTTTCTTAGTTAAATTTTATTATTTAGAGTTTATTCCCAAATAATTCGCTTTATGGAATAATCTCACAACTATTGTTAAATTTTGGATAATTAAATGAATCGAAAGAAATAATATTTTTTCTAATTAGTTCCTCTATTTCTGGTTTAATTCTAACTAATTCTTTTATTAAGTGTTGGATAGTTTTACATACTGATTTGAAACTTTCTCCCCAAAAATTATGACGATTCGCAAACAAACATCTTCCTCCACATATTTTTACAATCTCACACTCCAAACAAGGTGAAATAATTGGTAGACTATTATAGATCCCTTCTGGTTCATCAGCTAGAATATTACCTACCTTAAAGTCTTCAAATTCAGGACATACTGGACAAGCAAAAATATCTCCATTTGTTTGAATCGCAAAAGCATCTATTCCAGCACCGCATCTTAATTTTGAAGAAGAATCTATTAATAGACTCTTCATAATACCTAGAAAAGGGACAATACCCTGAACAGTTCTGCTAATATACATTTCCTCAATCCATTCATTGATTAATTTAGTAATACCAGGATTATAGCTTTCATTAACCCAGTTCTCAAAATCACCCCATTGCTTTTTATCATTCCAAATAACATCAAGCTGCCAGTGAATATGATCAAAGCTTGGATTTTTTAGAGAAATTAGGTCATGAACATCTCGATAGATATCGCTCTTAGTAGAAATAGTCATTCTGGCTATCAAATCTCCTACAAACCCTTTTTGACGTATGATAGTCATATTTCGAGTAATATTCTGAAATGTACCTATTCCTCTATAATAATCAGTAATATATTTGTTTCCATCAATACTAATAAGAATCGAATGAATTCGAGTCAAAATAGCAGATTTTACCTTCTGCAAATTCGTGCCATTTGTCTGAACCACAAACCATGCATTAGGTAGTTTTTCAATGATCTCTTCCATTAATGATAATTTTAGAAGCGGTTCTCCTCCATAAAATGCTATTATTGGATTGGAATCTTTAGCTAAGAATGAAATAAGATCATCAGTAGAGTAATTAACTTCATTCGATATACTAGTAATCGGATGAGTGGTCTCTCCACAGTAACTACAAGATAAATTACATTTATGGGTAAGAAACACAAAAAATAGCATTTTACTTACCAGATTTGTTATATGGAATTAGAATTAATCCTTAAAACAACTGATTAATCGTAAAGATGAGGGATAGAAAATACTATTAGGTATTTTTACGCTCATCTGCTGCTCGGATTTTTACCTGATGGCGATGAATAGCACAAGACACACAAAAATATCGAACATATGGAACTCTCTCAATTTGTGTTCCTTGTTGTCTTAATTCTTTTCCAATGGCATAATCGACCAATGTTTTGTAGCTAGTTTTCCGCTTTGCTTTATCTCGTGGTATCATCCGATTACAAGATGAACACTGAACCTGAGCCACCCCGCCTTTTTTTCCTTTACTTCTTCCACCAGATTTTCTTTTTTTTCCCATCAAAACAGCATCCTATGTGAAATAATCGTTTAAATAAATTATTTCCCAATTTTATTACTAAATAATCGTATTTTAATTCCTTTTATGTTTATTATTATCAGTAGTTAAAAATCATTAGACCCGTCTTCATGATTATATGACAAAATGAAACATTATTCTGGTAACCCTGTTTTTCTCTTGGTAAGAAAAATTGCCAGATTCTCTAAATTAAATTTATAAGTCTTTTCTGGATCAAAAAAATGAACTATCTGTGGTAATTTTATCTTAAGATGCTCAAAAATTAACTCACGCACTTTTTCTAGCTGCTCTTTATAGCTTTCAGAATATTTGTCCTTTGATGTTATTAATCTAGTTGTAATCTCAATGTATTCATAGTCTTTTTCTTTTTCATTTAAGTATTGGAAAATTAATTCATAAATTGTCTGATAATCACTGGATTTTAAACTAAGAAGAATCATTCCAGGAGTTGGAATAATAACTAAGAAAAAAATAGGGGTATATGCTCCAAAAATAAATTCCAACTGTCTGAAACTTGATTCAGGAATCATTAAACCGCCCATGATCGAGTTTAGAACTGCAAGCACTGTACCTTGAAATACACCCTTAGTAAAAAAATATAATTTTCCTACCTGATAACTTAAGGAATCTTCCGAGGAAAATTGAAGCCAATCCTTGAGAAGAATTACATAACTGAAAAGTGTTAGAGGGATTAATACCCACATTAAGAAGATACCATTTATAGAACCAAGTATGATTATTATAGAAATATCTAAAATAAAAAGGAGAAAAATTAGAGAAATCAAAAAAATACCTTCAAACTTTTCAGATCCTTAGCTAAGGAGATCTTTGAGCTCACTTACAAGGCTTGAAATATCTTTTTCCTCTTCTTTAAAGATCTCGGGTATTTTTCTACTGTATCTTCTGAGAACCCGAATAGCTAATCCTAATGAATGGGCTTCGTTGGATGCTCCAATTAATATGAAATCTTCAGCAGAACTGAGTACAGTATATCCTTTTTCTCCACGAACCAAAACTTCCCAGAGCTGTCCGTGATCCATTCTGTCAACTACCATTCCTCCAGTTGATAAAACTGCTGCTGATAACGCAGAAAACAAATCAGGATCTGCATCCTTCTCAGAGAAAAAAGCAACTGACATCCCAGTTCGTGTGACTAATGCAAGGGCTTCTAAATCCGCATATCGTACAATTTCCTGTAATAATTTTATCAACTTCTTTTTTTGTTCAACTGTAAGTGCAAAAGCCATTTTTTCACCTTCAATGAAACCCATGACGTGAATCATATTACTTTATATTGAAAATTACTACCTATACTACTGATAAGGTATTTTAGTCAAATATAGCGATTTTTTAAATTTGAATAAATAACCATTGGCAATGATTTAAAGCTTACTAAACTAAGAAATTTGCTAGCAGGAAATTTATACAAGAACAAAATTCTTGATCCTCATCGAATGTTTACTGATATTAAGTTAAAAATAAGATATTTTTGACCCTCTGATAGTTGTAGTGTGAAATTTTTTGATTATTCAAACTGATATCGTTAATCTTGGATTTATGGTACTCGATACTGTCTTAAAGGATCAAAGTAGTCAACAGTTCGATTTAAATTCTTTAAGAAGCCAAAAAAAATATAAAATTGGTGGACCTCCATCATTTTCAGGATTAATTCGTTTAAAATTGTCATCTATTTTTCCTTGGATAAATCCCAATCCACTGGTTTTTGCCTATGCATGTCCTTACATCATAGGATTATTAAGAAAATTCCCGAAGCATCAATCTCTTTTAAGAAATCTTAGATTAAATAAGACATGCCCTAAATTTCATCTTATATACCCAGAAAATAATGGAAAACGTATTCTTTTTTTACAAGATCCTCCCAGTCCTTTTAATCCTCATAATTTTAACTGGAAAAATATTTCTCCAAAGGCAGTTATTGTCGGTTCTGTGTATCATGAATTCAATGAAGTTAAAATATTTGATTTTTTAAATAAACAAACAAAATATGTTGCTTTTGATCCACAAGGATGTTTTCGACACATTGCAGATCAGGGGGAGATTATGCATAGAATTTGGTATGATTCTATGCTATTATCTAAAATTAACTGTCTAAAATTGTCATTAAATGAAGCTATTCTTTTAGATAAAGGAAAAAAAGCAGAAGAAATAATTGGATCCTTATTAGAAGAAAATATTGAAACAATTTTAATAACTAATGGCAGAAAAGGGATTTATCTTGGATCTAAAGATGAATCAAAAGATAAAATCTTCTTTTTACCTGCTTTTAAGACTGAAAAGATTGTTGATGAAACAGGTGCAGGAGACATTTTTTTAACAATGTTTGTCCATTACTTCTTACATTATGGTAATAAACTCATGGCATGTGCTTTTGCCTCTAGCGTTGTTTCATTATTTATTGAACAACCAGAATTTGAATCAGATTTTTCAAAAATAGAAATCATGAATAGAATGAAAGTCATAACAGAGGATTCAAAGTTGATTTAGTCAACCTATCTAATTTTAAATTTTTATCGAATCTTTGCCGTTGTGATAGGTCTTATCCCACGTTTATCATATTCTATTGGAAATGCACGTGAATCTACACCAGGAAGTTTTTTAATCCCCAAAACTCGCTCATACAATCGAGTCTCAGTATTTAACCTCATTACAAATTCCAACACCACATTGCTATAATGAGAAAAAAGATTCTCTTGGTCAATTCCATGAACCCCCCGAACCATAATTAGAAAATGCCACCCATAAGTTCCTTTAATAATTGATAAATATTCGTTAATAAACCTTAATACTTCCTTTGAAGATGATTGGATTAGCATATAAGTTAATGATGATATACACGAGTTGAAACCATTTATACCATATTCATTTTTGTATTCTTCAATTTTACGAAAGAGATTATGTGAAACTACGTTGATAGCATCCTGATCCCATTGAATTGTGCGAGTTTTTTTATTTTTAGCGTTAGGACTAAGATCAATAAAATACCAAGGTAAGTTTGACGTATTCCAATCAAAGGCTTCCAATTCCCTTCTAATTTCAAGTTCAGATCGATCCAATGAGGTATAAATCGTTGGAATCCCATTATTTCCTTGGTGTACCAGAAGTTGATGTAAAAATGTATCAAATCCAGAACCTGGATCACCTATTATTAAAATCAAGGAATCACGAGGTAGACCACTAATAAAATCATCTATCACAGGGATTCCAATTGGAATCAATCCCTTGGACATTAGAAAACCTCTAACTTTCGTATCCTGCTTATTATTTAGCGGATATATTATTCAAATTTAATAAATAGAATATTATTCCCGCGTAAAAAAGCTTTTCCATATCGTTTGCTAATCTTCCCCTCTTCCATCTCAGAACAATCTTCAAGTATAAGATTCATGTATTGATCAGTTATTCGGAGTCGCCCTGTATAACTCTGGTTACTTTTTAGTCTAACAGTAATTGTTTTGCCAATAGCTTTTTCTAGCCTATTCAATGGTTGTGACATTGCTGTATTTCCTCATAGAAATTTGTATCACAGATTAATAACTGATTAAGCCCCATTATTTCTAGCTTTTTATAATTTCCATTTTTTGAGATTTTTTTTCTAAGGTAGAAGAATCAATCGTCATGAAGTTACTCTTCTTCATCTAAAGAATGAATAAACTCTTCAATTTCCTCATAATATTGTGAAATATATTCTTGTTTAAATTCATCTAAAATTTTATCTAAATCTATCTCAGAACCAGAACTTACCATTTCTGAAACTGTTTTTTTAATAATTTCTAATCTTCTTTTTTTCCGTAATTGTTCGTGTAATTTTAATTCAATTTTTCTTATTTCTTCTTTAACACCTATATCAATAAGATATAATTCATCATAAACCCAGATTTTAAGCTTAGGGTTATTTTCATCTCTCTCTCGTTTAGAAAATTCCTCCAATGGTAAAACTAAAACAGGAATAGAATTGTCATTAAATTGATTTAATGCCTGATCTGAAAAATTAGGCGTTTCTTCTGGAATAATAACCCCTTTTATTCCATAATCAATGAGTTTTAATGCTGTTTGAGCCCCACCTCCACTTGGATTTAATACTAAAACAATATCTCCCTCATTTAGTCCATAATCTCTTACAGTGGTCCTTATTGAGTCATCAGAGAAGGATTTAACCACTTTTAAAGGTATTTCTCTCCCTTGGACCCAAAAGTTTTTAATTTGCTTTAATTTTTCCATTTCTTTAAGATTTTCTCTAATTTGACGGCGAATCTCTTGATTTTCACTTTTTATTCGCCCAACTTCACGATTAACTCCATTATTAATTTTATTTTGAATGTATTTTGCAGTTCGTACTTTTTCTCTTTCAAAGAATTCTTTCCATCTCTTTGCTTCTAACGTATTTCTTTTTGATTGTTTCTTCCAGTAGGAAGCTTCACGATCTAAATTGTCCATTTCTTCGTAAAAGAAATCAATCTTTGTTTGTAATCGCCCAATTTCTTGAGTTAAAGAAATTTTTACCCCATTATATTCAGGTTTACTCTCAAGTCCATCTTTGGTAATTACCTGTTCTTTAACTATTTCAATAGCATTTGCAATATTATTTCCTGCTAATACCATCCGTTGAACTTCAGGTATATAGGATTGTAATTCAGGGTTATCAAGCTCAATACTACGCTTGATTTTAATTAATTGGTCTTTTAAAGAATTATATGCTCTTAATGCTCCATAAAGAGCATCTCGTTCATGACTATTAAGATGACCATAATCTACTGTTAAATCACGATAATCCTGTAAATATTCTCTTTTTTGAGCAGCTGATGTCAGTGTTGAAGGGGATAATAACTTCGCTCCTGTGATTTGTGCTATCTTTTCCACCATCGCAGGTGGAGGTACGACATCAGCAGCTACACAGCAAATTTTTCCAAATTTAGATGCAATACGAATAATTTGAGATATTCCACATTCTCTTTTAGAACTGAGATAAAGCATTTGCCCTTTTAAGCAGTCTACGATAGCAATACCAGTTGTAGTGCCTGGGTCAATACCCAATATAATATTATGAAGTGTTCTACTAGCTGGAGCCAAAGAAGTGTCAAGAGGTCTAAATTCAAGATTAGATTTACTGATTCGTTCGAAATCAATACGAACAAGCTCTGTATTTAATGATTTAAATTGATTCTGAATTTCATGTATTTTTCTCTTTTCTAATTGAACTAGATAAACCCGTCGGTTAGGATATTCGTATACCTCTGCATCTAACTTAAAATCTTTTAGTAAATTTTCTACTGCACTAGCAGCTTGATCTACTGCAGTTCTACTTATTCGTTCATATCTTGGTGCTGACCAACCACCATGACCATGACTCTTTCGTTTAGAAATAACTATGCGGATCTCTTCTTCAAATGCAACGACTTCGTGGCCAACTTTTTTCTTACAAAGATAGGCACATACCTCTGCGGTTTCAAGAGAATCCATTTTTGAGGAACTTATAGAGAAGCTTAATACTTTCTTCAAATGATGTTTTTGTACAAGAGCATGAATTTTTTCCATCCCAGTTCTTGGATTGCCCGTAACCTGAACTAAACTTGTTGTAGGAGGAATTATATTTAAAAATCGAATTATACCTTTTGCATCTGGAGCCAATTCGAAAATATTGTCTATAGCAATAAAATCAGGATTTATATTAAAAATTTTTTTAGCCAAAGATCTCTTATTAAGTTTAGGATATTTATCCATATGATCATTAGCTAGCACTACCAAGGAAAATAATAAAATACCCCGGTGGTTTTTGTCTGTCCTACTTAGTATATCTATTCCAAAAATAATTGGATTATGATTCATATTTTTTCCCTAATTCTCTATGGGAGAGTTTAGTAGTTCAGTTACGATGTCTAAAACTTTAATTTTATATTCTAAGTTGAATTTTCTAAAGAAAAATTTCAAAATATTTTCAATATCCCTCATTAATGCCTCTTTGGCATGGGTTGCGGATGTTTCAATATATTGTGGCCAATCAAAAAGGACTGGATAATCTTTTTCATCTAAGCGTATGTTGTACTCACTCAGATCCCCATGAATAAAACCTGTAGCTGTAGCTTTCCTTATTTCCTTAAGGATATTTTCAAAGAGGTTAAGAATATGTTCTTGCGATTCATATTCATTTTTTTTAACTCGGTAGAGATCGATACCATTAATTATTTCCATTGCAACAATATGGCGATTTTGAGCTATAGGTTTGGGAACACTAATACCTGCATTATAGAGATTGGTCAAAGCTACATATTCTCTCTGTGCTGATAATCGACTTTCATATAGAGGAGATAGATGTCTTTTTTCAGCAATGAAGGACCTTTTTTTACGAGTAGCGCGGAAATCAAGCTTTCCTAAACGATGAATCTTAATTAAGAATTGCATTCCTTCATTATTGATCGCTAGATGGATATTGCTTTCTTTTCCCGCGCCAATTTCAGGCCCAACCTGATCAATGATACCTTTTTCTACCAATGCTTTTAACCCTAGGGCATCATAGCCCATAAAGGTCAATGCAACACCAAGATAATGCCTTTGAACAATAAAAATTAATTTTAATCTTTTTAATCTTCTAAGTTCTACTTCAGTTCTCTTTTCTGAATATTTCAAAATAGTTGCTAACATTTCGACTGGAACAATCTCATGATATGCCATATTTACTTCAATTAAAGATAATAAATGGAATTGAAATTTATTCAGATCCCGGAAAATGTCTAGTATCTTCAATGGCATATATACTACCCAAGTTAGTTCGGTCAGCAAGTGCAACTGTCATCATTAGTCAAGAATACAGAAAAATCTGATTCAAGACCTCCGTAGACCGTCGTTCTCATCATAAGGGAAAAGTCGTTACATGATACCCTTTCTTGTGTCATTAAATACTTAATAGAATCAGTTTATTAAATCTTATTTTTACTTTAAAACCTGAAGCAATGTGTTAAATAACATCTATGAAATGAAATTTATATCCAAAAAAGAAAAGATTGTCTTTCTTTAATATACAGCTGGAGTTTGAAATTCTCCACCATACGCAAATGCTTGATCTGGGTTTATTTCTAGAAATACTTCTTCTCCTCGCTCCAATGGAACATCTTTAATGATTTTACGATGAATTGTTAATATTGTTTTATTTGATAACTCAACCTTTACGTATTCCAATGTCCCCATAAACATCGATTCTAATATTCTTGCTGGTACCTGATTTTTCGATTCGGTTTTTGTACGAGATATTTCGATCATTTGTGGTCTCAGAATCACATGGACATTTTCCTTAACTTTTAATCCTTTTATTTGGTTTGACTCGAAACAGTTATTTGAGTCAATTAAGCATAAAACAGCACTATTGTTTTCTATGTTAACTACTTGACATTTAATAAGGTTAGCTTCACCAATAAATGCTCCTACAAAGGAATTAAATGGGTGCTGCCAGATTTCTAATGGTGATCCTACTTGTTCGACTATTCCCTTATTCATTACTGCAATTCTATCAGAGATGGATAAGGCTTCACTTTGGTCATGTGTTACAAATATAGCAGTTAGCCCTATCCTCTTTATTAATGTTCGAATTTCTGACCTTGTTTCGATTCTTAATTTTGCATCTAGATTTGAAAAAGGTTCATCAAGAAGTAAAATAGCCGGATTGACAACAATTGCTCGAGCTACTGCAATTCTTTGTTGTTGTCCTCCTGAGAGTTCCGATGGCTTTCTTCCTACTAATTTTTCCGCTTGAACCATCTTCAAAGCTTTTAATATTCGTTCTTTTCGTTCTTCTTTCGGGATTTGCCTAGATCCAACAGTCATACCAAACTCGACATTTTTAAAAACAGTCATATGAGGCCATAAGGCATATGACTGAAAAACCATCGCCATATCTCTTTTTCGAACAGCTAGATTTGTAATTGACTTCATTTGCCCATCAGTGCGATCTCTAAAGTATATTTCTCCTCCATCAACTTTTTCTAAGCCAGCAATAGAACGTAAAGTTGTGGATTTTCCGCATCCAGAAGGTCCGAGTAATGTAATAATTTCTCCTTCATAGATTTTTAAATTGACATTATCGACCGCAATAACGTCACCAAACTTCTTTGTAAGATTCTCCAAGACAAGAATAGGAGCCTTTTCGCTCAAAACTCAGACCTCTTTATACTTTAATCCTTAATTTTGAACCTTGATTTCTTTATTAAACTTTTATGGAAAAAAAGATTTTGTAATCTACTGTAAAAGGTTCATTTTAAAGTTTATCTCTAACGATGCTAATTAGAGTAATACAAGGGATTTCAAGAAGTAAATTAATATTTTTTAATGAAAATATTCGTCAAGCTATATCCATCATAAAAGAGCTATAAAATAAATTTTATTATACAGTTGAATTGGTTGTAGAATTATTGATAATTTTATACCAATTAACGATTTTTGAATGTTACAAATAAACCTTAAAAACTAACCCTTAGCATAGATGTTTTTTGACCTAAATCATTCTTTTTACATTTATGATAGGTTGATATGAAAAATTAGGTATTAATCCAAATTTAGGAGTAATAATATATGAAAAAATATCTTTTAGGAATTTTCTTGGGATTTTTGCTCCTTGGAGCATTTATTCCAACTATTGAAAACATGGCTGCTCCCCAAGCTACTCATACTTTAGTAATTTTACACCCTCATAGTAGTGAATTTGCATCTCATGTTATTGATGCCTTTAAGACATGGTATCTAGCAGATACTGGAAATAGTGTGGAAGTCACAACCTCAGCAAAGTATTCTGGTGATTGTTACGCTGATGTTGTAGCATGGAATGGAACGAATCCAGAAGCTGACGTTTGGTGGGGTGGCGGCGAATTTTATTTTGAAGAAGCACGAAGAGCGAATCTTTTAGAGCCATATGAGGTAGCTGAAGATGGTAATATCTCAGCTTATCTAGGTGGATGGCATTTAAAAGATGATTCGGATACTATCCCAGCTTGGTATGCTGCAGCTATGAGTGGATTTGGAATAATTTACAATACTGCTTATCTTACAGCAGAAGGATTAGATGTACCAACTACTTGGGCTTCCCTTGCTGATCCTCAATATTTCGGTCACATTGCTATGACTGATCCTGATTTAAGTGGTTCTACTGTAGCAATTGTAAAACAACTTCTTCAATTTATGGCAGATCAACATTCTGGTTCAGAAATCACAATGGCGGCAAATATTACTACAGCTTGGCAATTATGGGTTAAAATCTCTGGGAATATTGGAACATTTTCAACTAGCAGTTCGAAAGTACCTGCTGATGTCTCTGAAGGGAATGCTGGAATTGGCCTCTGTATTGACTATTATGCCCTTGATCTAATGGTGACTGATACTGACATTGGTTTTACTTACGGAGGAGCTACAACTGTAAGTCCTGATCCTGCTGGAATTATCAAAGGAGCTACTAATTTAGCACCAGCACAGAAGTTTATGGACTTCTTAACTGGAACTGCAGGACAAACACTTGTCGGTGATTATCGTACGCCAGCGAACTTTAAAGCAGCAACCGCCAGTCATATTCCAAAAGCTTTCACCGCCACAGGAGCCCCAAATACAGCAGCTTTCCCGATTATCAGTCCTTTTAGTCCATCAATTGATGGTGCAATTCATTCACGAGCTGAGACCCTCTTCCACTATTGGATTGTGGAGAACCATGACAAGCTGAAAGCTGCATGGGAGAAAATTATTTCATTAAATGCTGGAGATAAGAAAGATGAAGCAATGACAGCGCTTGTTAAATTACCTTCTGACTTCAATGGTACTATGGCAGGTTTAGTAGCCCTACAATATAAAGAATCTACAGTCACTGGAAATTGGACAACTCACGGTGCAACGCAATTCGATGAAGCGTTAGAGATTGCTGGAAAAGCAGCAACAACTCCTGGCTTTGAACTAATAATTTTCTTTGCAAGCCTTGTGTTTTTGATTCCATTATTGCGTAAAAAAGAATAGAACTGAGAAAAACCCTTTAGATCTGGATTTAGTTTAAATCCGATCTTTTCTCCCTTTTTTTATATTTAATCATCAAAATAAAAACTAATTTTGTATCTTACGAGATATTTTTAAGGATGTTTGGGAGGTGAGAAATAAAAGTTTTCTATCTATTTTGAAGGATTAAAAATGATACCAACTACCTTAACAGAAAAGTTCAAAGAAGAAATAACTCCTAATACCAAAAAAAAAACAAAATCCTTTTTTGCTAATTATGAATTCAAATCCTTAGGGATATTTTCAATCCTAATGTTTATCTTCAGTTTTTATATGTTACTACCAATTTTAAACGTCTCAATTGCAGCTTTTAACTTTTCAGAACCAAATAATTTTTTTGATAAGTTTATTTTTGTATTCAATGACACTGTTTATCGAACAAGCTTATTCAATACACTTTTTACAGGTTTCACGACTACTTTTATCTGTTGTATTATTGGTCTGACGGTAACTATTATTTTTGCTAGATACCATTTTGCTGGTAAAAGATTTTTCCAGATATTAGCTATTCTTCCTTTGGTATCCCCTCCATTTGTAGGAACTTTTGGATTAAGTCGTCTATTAGATCGTAATGGTATTGTTAGCAATTTTCTTCAGTTATTTATACCTGGTTTGCCAGATTTACTTGGTTCTTCACTTTGGGGAATCATTTTCATGCAATCTATTCATCTCTGGCCTCTTATCTTCTTTAATGCTTCTGCTTCATATAGCAAGATTGATCCTGCTCAGGAAGAGCAAGCTAGAAATTTAGGGAGTTGGGGATTAAACTTATATCGAAAGATTATCCTACCTTTAATAACACCAGGATTTGTTGCAGGAGCTGTACTCGTATTTATTTGGTCAATTAGTGATTTAGGTACTCCTATTGTTTTAGATTTCCCAAAATTTGCTCCATTTGTTGTTTTTAAAGATATTAGAGATGAAAGACAGACACATCTTTATGAAGCTTATGCGCTTGTGATTATTTTACTTGTAATTAGTGTTGCCGCGTTATTATTTGCCTCTAAACTTGTTGGGATGAAAGATTATGCTCCAGAAAAAGTTTCAGGAATGAAATTAGATCGAATGATGCAAAGTCCATCGAAATCTAAATTATTACTTGTTTACCTAATTCTTTCATTTCTATTGATTATATCGCTTCTTCCCCATCTTGGGATCATCATTGTAGCTTTTGTTGAAAAAATCAATATTGGTGAAATAATACCCACGCTTTGGACTTTTGAAGGAGTAACAACAACATTAAACAATGAAACTGTTATAGACATGATCATCAATTCCCTAGTTTATTCAATTTTAGCAATGTTAATAACAATTTTTATTGGAATTACCGTTGCATATCTTATTGTCCGGAAGAAGAATTTGAATGGAATAACTACTATTATGGCGATTATTGGAGGCTATGCCGGACTTGTTCTAGGAGCAAAAGCTGCATCAAGACTCTCTATAGGATCAACAGAGAAAGTTCTAATTATGTTTGCATTTGCAATTGTAACCGCTCTTGTCTTCTATTTTATTGGTAAATTATTAAATCTTCGATCGTTAGAAATTTTTTCAACCATGCCCTTCGCAGTCCCAGGCGTTGTTTTAGCATCAGGATATATTTCATTCTTCAGCTCAACTACCTCATTATGGGGCCTTCTACCCGCAGAATTTGACCTAATTCCAATTATTGGGAATATTACTAGTTTAATTCGGGAAATATTCCTATCTGCACCTAATTCACCTTTAGAATTAAGATTTACCTCATTTTGGTTTATTTTTGTTGTTTCTTATTCTGTTAGAAGGATGCCTTATGCTGTGCAGTCATCAACCGCTGTTCTTCGACAAATTCATGAATCTTTGGAAGAAGTTGCATCTAATTTAGGTGCATCCACATTGACTACTCTTAGAAAAGTAACAATCCCTTTAATGGCAAGTGGAGTATTAGCAGGAGGAATTCTAACGTTAATAACGAGTTTTACAGAAGTTTCCACCTCTATTATGATTACACCTATAAATGAACCTTTTAAACCATTTTTTCCTTTCACTAGTTTATCAGATCCATTAACAAAAGGAATATATGATGAAATAAGTCGTGGTGGATATCCTATAGCCCCTGCTGGTGTTATGGGATTAATTCAATTGATTGTTGCAGCAATAGGAATGACAATTACCCAAAGATTACTTGGTGAAAAAACAGGAACAGCATTTGGCGGATGAAAAAATGTCAGTGGAAGGACCCTCCAATCGATCACAGTTTTTAAAAAAAATAATCAGATTCCTGAAAGAATTACCAGCTTATATCAAAGAATATAAAAGTGCTATTATTTTTATTATGGCTTGGTTAATCGTTGCTGAAATAGCGGGGTATTCATTTCTTAATCTTTTTATAACGATCGGTAAACTCTTATCTTATCCTTTTTATTTGATATTATTTAATACTGAGTTTAGAGCAATGAATATTCCAGAAATATTTATTTTATTAATACCTTTAGTCTTTTTCGTATTAACTGGATTCTTAACTATTATTGCCACTGAGGACTGAAAAATAAACTTTAAAGGAAGCTTAATGTAACGATGTTTATAGATCTATATTTCTTTCTTTATTCCGTGAGGGAATGAACTCTTCTTTTAGGAATTTTATTAAATCAGCTACTGAAATAAAGGTTTTATCTGCAAAAAAACTTGTAAATGGGCTATAATTTTCTGCTGGAAAAACAGCAAAGACATATTTATTATTACGGAACCCATATGCTTGTTCATTAACCACACCGGATGAATGAACGATTTCTGGATAGAATACAACAACCATTGTTCCTTGATCTATTAACTGGAAATCACGATAGACAGTTTGATAGAAATCATAAATACGAATGTCATCGGGAATATCTTCATAGACTCTTTCGAGTTCCATTGTTCCGGGATCAAATACAACCATTCCGAGATTTCTAAGTTTCTTTGCTAA
>Ga0209536_100006034_pt1 | contig 18644 bp, 17 predicted proteins | sample DeeMarSeWOR28_12_FD_187461 | JGI IMG/M metagenome (GOLD analysis project Ga0209536, IMG submission 187461) | Marine sediment microbial communities from White Oak River estuary, North Carolina - WOR-2-8_12 (SPAdes) (version 2) | ecosystem: Environmental > Aquatic > Marine > Intertidal zone >... | reverse complement strand
TGGCCGTTCTGAGACGGTTGCGAATTCTCTAAACAAGACACTCGAACGGCTGGTCCTGGTGAAAGCTGCCATACAGCCCAGAGGCAAGTCCTGACCCGTTCTTGCCCGCTTCGGGCCTAGCCTCTTAACTTTTGCCGATTTGTTAGCGCTTAGTCCTCCGACAGCTCGTGGCAAACCTGTCCCTCAGTTACAATTGACCATGGCTGCGAAAAAGAAGGATCAGATCCGAGCATTGCTGAAGAGCATCGAGACCGGCGATCCCGGGCCGGTCGCTGTCGTCAATGAAGCCAAATACATTCAGCACAACCCCCAGACCCACGAAGGCAGCGAGGGGTTGGCTGCCCTATTCCAGCGGCTATCCAAAACCGGACCTAAGGTAAATGTCGTACGCGCCTTTGAAGACGGCGATTTTGTCTTCGGACATACAGAGTACGATTTCGCGAGTCGCAAGATCGGATTCGAAGTCTTCAGATTTGAAGACGGCCAAGCCGTGGAGCACTGGGACAACATTCAAGAGAGACAAGGGCCCAACGAATCTGGCCGGACCATGGTGGACGGACCGACCGAGGCTGTCGATCTTGAATTGACGGAGAGCAACCGCGCCATAGTTCGATCCTTTGTCGAAGTCGTACTCATCGATGGGAGTCTCGATCAACTCCCGGATTTTGTCGATGAGGAGACCTTCGCCGAACACAATCCTCGCCTGGCCGACGGCGTGTCGACTCTCCGGTCCGCGTTGGAAGTCGAGGATCAGAGAGACCGTCGCATCGACTACCACCGGATCCATCGTGTGCTTGCCGAGGGCAACTTCGCACTTTGTGTTAGCGAAGGAAACTACGGCGGTGTCCATACGGCCTTCTATGATCTGTTTCGACTCGCAGACGGCAAAGTGGTTGAGCACTGGGACACCACCGAAAAGATCGCGCCACGCAGTGAGTGGAAAAACGATAACGGCAAGTTCTGATCCGACGCGACCCGAATACGCCAGACGCTCTGCCGCGCATCATGAACCTTAACTTCTGACACTAAGTTGGGCATCAACTTGGACATAGGTATCAGCGGCTCGCCCTGATCTAACAGATGGGCGTATCCGGTAGGTAGTTGTCACTGCCCTTGAGCGCGGGCTTCTCCAAATTGCGGCCGCTTACGCGTCCAGTTTGGCGATGCGCCAACATGCGACTACCGCTAGAGGCGCCCGGAGATCATCTAACAAAACCCTGTCTCTTAATAGCTTGAGCGCACTTTCCCAAGCTGAGCTGAACATCCGTAACGATTCGGCAACATTTTCCAAACGGAACCGGATGAGTTAGCCTGCACAGTCGTCCGATTAACCGACGTTGAGAGCTCACATGAATAACAAAATGGACGTCTTCGACGAATTCAAGGTATCGGAGAATTTATCCGAAACGCACTCGACATCAGAGGCACAACCAAGTGCTTCCGGGATCGACATTGTGGACAGTATCAACCGAGCCGCTTTCAGGCGCCGAACTGATCTGGAACGGTTTGCAACTCGAAACTCGTCCAAGACCACTGGACATCACGCTTAAGCCGACGAGCGCTTCTAACCCGTCCCCTCGGCGTGTACCTTGACCGCAAGCACGTCACACGGCGCCCCATGAAGCACGGCATTCGCGGTGGAGCCAAGCATCAGTCCAAGGCCATGCCGCCCGTGCGTACCCAATACGATGAGATCAGCACCAATCTTTTCAGCCAGTTGGCGAATTTCGACGGCTGGCGTGCCGATGACCACGTTCACTGAGTCGGCAGCGATATCGCAGCGTTTCACGAGATCTGTCAGCCACTCGGTGGCCCGGTCTGCAGCCCTCCCTTCAAACCCGCCTTCCGAGCCAGCTTCGAGCGTTGAATACAAATTGACGTAAAAATCGGCTATAGGCCTGAGAACAGTAACGGCAGAAATCGTGGCGTTCTTCTCCTCGACGATCTCTCGCGCAACCTTGATAACGTCCTCGGCCTCGTCCGTTGTGTCGACTGCTACCAGGACCTTTTTGTAGCTCATTCCACAGCCCTCCTTTTTTTGATATGAGGCTGTCCGGCGATTGATCAAGCGCGCCACCGCCTGCTTTCGGCTCGTACCTTGCCACGAATACCATAGTCAGCCTAAAAACTATCTAAAACAATATTTTATATGACTAACTTAAAGTATTCTTTCGATAATGATGAGTGCGGATTTGTTGCTTGAGGCACGCGCTACCCGATGGCCCTAACAGTCGATGAATTTTTCGAGCGGGGCGCCCTCTCCTGTCCATCACGTTGACAGCGTGACGCATCAGTCGTAACCAGGACCTGTTCTGCCGAAAATCTGACAGGCGATCCAGGTCGAGGTCATCATACGCATAAAATAATGTCCGGGGCATGGAAGCCCGGATACCGGTGTCGCGGTTCCTGAGCAGCACCAGCGGTCGGCGCCTCCGCGGTGCTATTATTCGCGCGCTTTATCGAAGCCGCTAAGTTGAGGCGATGACAGATTCACTGGACTACAAGAAGATTGGATTGCGGGTCGGACTCGAAGTCCACCAGCAGCTCGATACCAGGCGAAAACTCTTCTGCCACTGCCCAGCCGGGGTTTATACCTCGAGCCATGATGGTTCGGTGCTGCGACACATGCGGCCGACGTTGTCGGAACTCGGTGAGTACGACGGCACCGCGCTAATGGAGTTCAAAACGAAAAAAAACGTCGTCTATCTGCTCCACAAGTCCAATGTCTGCACCTATGAGATGGACGATACCCCACCCTTTCCTGTCAACCAACAGGCCATTGATATCGCCATCGAGCAATGTCTGATGCTAGGTTGCGACATCGTCGACGAGGTTCATATCGCGCGAAAACAGTATCTCGACGGGTCTATCCCAACGGGATTTCAACGGACTGCGATCGTCGGCGTAGAGGGTAGGATCCCCTTCAGGGAGCGGCACATCTCGATTACGCAGGTCAGCGTCGAAGAGGACAGCTGCCGCGAGGTTTCTGACCGCGGTCACCTCATAGTCTGGCGCACTGACCGACTTGGTATGCCGTTGATCGAGACGGTGACGGGGCCAGACCTGAGAACACCCGAGGAAGTTGAAGAGGCTATTTTGTGCATTGGCAGGGTCTGTCGTTCGACCGGGCATGTTCGCGTCGGCATGGGAGCGAGCCGGCAGGACGTCAACGTTTCGGTCGCCGGCGGGCGCAGAGTCGAGATCAAGGGGGTCTCCAAAGCCGGCCTGGCACCGGCCCTGGTTCACGGCGAGGCTGTTCGACAAGTCAATCTACTTGAATTGCGGGATGAACTGCGCGGCCGTGGGCTGCGCGATACCGAGGATATACGTATCCAGCACGAGGACGTCACGAAGCTTGTCGCTGAATCACAGCTCGACCACTTTCGCGCTGCGACCTGGCAGAGCGAGCGTGCATCACGGGCTGCGGATTCCAGGTCGGATCTCGAGCACGGTCGCGGCGACTTCTGCGTACGTGCGTTAGTGCTGCGCGGCCTGGCGCGAACTCTGAGTTGGCCGACGCAGCCGGGTCATACCTTCGCTCACGAACTCGAGGGCCGGGTCCGGGTTATCGCCTGCCTCGATCAGCAGCCGACTTTCATTCACGACGCGGAGTGGCCCGATTACGAGGGCTCACGGCAGGAACTGGAGCGTCTGCGAAGTCGCCTCGACTGTGGCGACGATGATGCGCTTATCGTGGTCTGGGGAGCTGCGGACGACACCGTCACCGCCGCTGAAGAAATCCGGCTGCGCTATGCAGATGCGCTCGACGGTGTGCCGAACGAAACACGACAGCCGAAGCAAGACGGATCGACCGATTTCGAGCGTATTCTGCCCGGACCAGATCGCATGTATCCCGACACCGACTCTCCACCCCAGGCAATCAGCCGCAGTCGCGTCAAACGCCTGCAGGACGTCTTGCCTGAGCCGCCGTGGGAACGCGAGGAGCGCTACGGCAAGGTTGGGGTACCGCTGCCGACGATCCACTATTTGATTCGTCGCGGCGGCGCGCGCCGTGTCGATCTCGTCGTCGAAAATTGCGGTAGCGACCTTGCCTGGACGTGCTATTTTTTTGGCGAGCGCCTCAAGGGTTTGCGCCGTTCCGGCGTGCCGGTTGACCTGATTTCGGACGAGGGTTGGCTCACGCTCTTCAACAGCTTCAGCCGGCAACCGGCTCTGCGCGATGCATGGAAAGAGATCGTCTCGGGCTTTGCCGGGTCGTCCGATCTCGACACGGTCCTGGCCGATCTCGGGCTCAACCGGCGTTTTGACGACCTTCCCGAGAGCGTTCGATCGACGATCGAAACCGAGCCCTTTCAGCAGCCGAGCTACGACGATGGTCAGCGAAAGCGATTCCTTATGGGGTGCCTGATGTCCGGACTGAGGGGACTGGTGCCCGCCGAGGAAGTCGCCTCCGCGCTTTCATCCGAGTTGGAGGCACGAAAATGAGTGACGCCAAGGACCCCCTGAAGGGCTACCGCGGCCTTGCGCGGTCCCGCCTCGAGCAATGGGGAATGCGGGTGTGGGGTGACGTTCGCGTAAGAAACACGGCAGGCAGCACCTTCGAAGGCGTTATCCTGCCGCGCGGTGAGACCTTTGACGACTTACACGTCGTGCTCAAGCTCAAGACCGGTTACAACGTCGGTATCCACGTCGATCGTATCGAAACGATCGAGGAGCTCGGCTTCAAGGAAGCGGTCTACAAGATCCCCGAGAAGGCGTTCCCGGTCTCCCCTGACCTGCCAGACGTCACCTTGCTTGGCACCGGCGGCACGATCGCCTCACGCCTCGATTATCGAACCGGCGCTGTGATCCCGGCGTTTACTCCGGGCGAACTGTACGGTGCCGTACCGGAGCTCGCCGAGCTCTGTAATCTGACAACCAGGAAGCTCTTCGGTGTTTTCTCCGAAAACATGAGCTGGGCCGAGTACGTTACGCTCGCAGAAGCCGTCGGCGAGGCGATCGACGGGGGCGCTGACGGGATCGTCATCGGGCATGGCACCGACACGATGGGCCACACCGCTGCCGTGTTGTCCTTCATGGTGCAGTCCAGTCCAGTGCCGATCGTTATCGTCGGCTCGCAGCGATCCTCCGACCGGCCGTCATCCGATGCCGCCCTGAACCTGATTCATGCCGTCTCTGCCGCGGCACGCGGAGACATTGCCGAGGTACAGATCTGCATGTTCGGACCTACGTCGGATCGCTACGGACTGCTGCATCGGGGGACACGCTGTCGCAAGATGCACAGCTCCTACCGATCGACCTTCCGAACCATTGGCGATGTTCCGCTCAGTGTCGTCGACAGAGACGGTTTCACCACGATCAACCCCGACTATCTGCCACGTGATCACTCGCGCAAAGTCCGAATCGATACACGTTATGACGACAGGGTCACTATCCTCTACTACTACCCGGGAATGAAGCCGGATCTGGTCGATGCTCTCGTGGAGAAAGGATATCGAGGCATCGTCATCGCCGGCACCGGCCTTGGCCATGTCAACAAACCTCTCTTCCCGGCCCTCAAGCGTGCGATCGATCAGGGTGTCCATGTCGTCATGACCGTGCAGACCCTGTGGGGTTTTGCACAAATGTACGTCTACGACACCGGGCGCGACTTGCTGGATATCGGCGTGGTGCCCCTCGACAACATGCTGCCCGAAACCGCGTTGATGAAGCTCGGCTGGGTTCTCGGCCACACCCACGAGCACGACGAAGTCATGGCCATGATGCGAAATCCGATCAGCCACGAAATCACTGAACGTGAGCCTCATAATGGCTATCTGATCCTGCAAGGCGGTCTGCCCGAAGTAGACGAGTTCATCACGGATCACTGGAAGTAGTCGCCGCAAGGCCGGCTTCGATGTCTTCAGATTTGAAGGCGGCCAAGCCGTGGAGCGTGATGACAACTTTCAGGTACGACAACGGCCAAACGAATCTGGCCAAAGCTGGTGGACGGACCGACCCATTGACCTGTCAAGGGACTTCAGGCCTTGCTCTAAGCTGGCACGTAATACGTCGGTGACGCGGGCCCAACCGGAAATCCGAGTACGAACGTCCAGAGGAAAAAGAACAGCGACCAGAGTGTCAGGAATGCGATCGAGTACGGCAGCATCATGGCGATCAGCGTGCCTACGCCCGCCTTCGGCTCGTACCTTGCCACGAAGGCCATGATCAGTCCGAAGTAACTCATCATCGGCGTAATGATGTTGGTGCTCGAGTCGCCAATGCGATACGCGGCCTGAATTACTTCGGGCGCGTAACCGAGCAACATGAGCATGGGCACGAAGATCGGCGCGGTTACAGCCCATTGTGCCGATGCGGATCCGAGCATCAGGTTTATAAACGCGCATACGAGGATGAAGACGAAAAAAAGCAGCGGGCCGGTGAAGCCGACGTTTTGCAGAAAAGTCGCACCCGCTACCGCCGTTATTGAGCCCAGATTGGTCCAGCCGAAGAACTTCACAAACTGGGCGGCAAAGAAAACCAACGCGATATAGAGACCGAGCGTACTCATCGCATGCGCCATTGCGTTGATCACATCGCGGTCACTACGGATGGTTCCGACCGCGCGACCGTAGACCACACCGATGAACAGAAAATAAACAAAGATTATTGCGACAATGCCCTTCAGGAAGGGCGATCCGGCAACACCGCCCGTTTCCTGGTTACGCAGCACGGCTCCCTCGGGCGCCACCAGCGCGACAAGAACGCCCGCAAAGGCAAGTGTCGCCCAGAGCGAGCGCCACAATCCCCTCTTCTCGTCGCTCGTCAGCGGGTCCATCCGGTGCTCATCTTCATCCCCACTCAGCTCCGGCGTGCCCTCGTAGGGGCCCAGCGACGGTTCGACGACTTTCAGGCTGATGAGACTGCCTATCGCAGTAATGACGAAGGTACTGGCAATCATGAAAAACCAGTTGGCGCTGACATCGACCTCGTAGGTCGGATCAATGAGCCGCGCCGCCTCCGTTGTAATGCCAGACAGCAGCGGGTCGACAGTGCCGATAAACAAGTTGGCACTGTAGCCCCCTGATACGCCCGCGAATGCGGCGGCTAATCCCGCAAGCGGGTGCCGCCCCAATGAATAGAAAACGACGGCAGCCAGCGGCACGAGAACGACGTAGCCCATTTCCGAGGCGGTGTTCGAGAGGACGCCCGAGAAGACAATGATGACGGTGACCAGGCTCGGCGGCGCGTTCAGCACCATGCCGCGAATCAGCGCCGTCAGCCAACCGGAGCGCTCCGCCACGCCAACACCCAGGAGCGCTACCAGCACGGTCCCCAGCGGCGCGAACTCGACGAAATTTCGAACCAGGTTCAACACGATCATGCGCAGGCCGTCGGCATTCAGCAGGCTCACGACCTCAATCATGCCGTTGTCGGCTCGGCCCTTCGCACCTTCGGGCCGCGGATCGACCACCGCCACTTCGAAGTATCCCAGGATCCCGGAGAGAACCACGACGCCCGCAGCAAACATCGCAAACAGTGTCACCGGGTGCGGCAATGCATTGCCCAGCCATTCGACGACGTGCAGGAATCGCGTCATGCGGTTTTGATCAGGGCGGGAGACTGGTCTGGGCGGCATGTCCGGGATACCCGTCAATTTCGAAGATGCGTCACGCCAGATGCCGACGCATGAGGTAGATCAGTTGCCACGCGTATTGCTAGCGGGAAGTCGCGGCCACGATCAGCGTCAGACCGTCACGCGCAACAACGTTGACGTCCATCCCTGTCGTTAATCGAACGGCGTCGCCGGGGACGCGCGTCGCTCGCCAGGTTTCACCGCGCACAGAGACACGCCCGTCCGAGGAAGACTCGAACCCGCCGATGACCCGAGCCCTTTCGGACGGCAACTCCGAGTCCAGCGCCCTTTCGCCAGGACCAATATTGACCTTCGTTGGTGCGAACACCTGAATCGAAGCAGCAATGCCAAGATCTGCCGCCAACGCGAGGACGAGCGCCGCGGCAATGCGTTCCATAACACCCCAGGCCGTGAGGTGTCCGGCCAATAAAAAGGTCGTACCCCCGACGATCACCGAGGTCGGGAGAATAACCAGCCACCAAATGGGCGAGTAACGCTTCATCGTTGCTCAGGCCTGGCCGTCAGATGCCGCCTGCTATGTAGCTCCGCATTGCGTCTGCCTCTGAGCGTACCTCGTCAAGGCGCAGCTGCAGCAAGTCGCGGATGCTAACCATGCTAATGAACCTGTCATCCTTCACCACCGGCACGTGGCGCAAATGCCTCGATACCATTACCGCCATGATCCCGGCGGCACGATCCTCCGGCACGCAGGTAACAACCTCTTTCGTCATCAGGTCCCGGACGCGTTTTCCCAGCAGCTCCGGACCAACCGACCGCAGGCCGCGCACGATATCGCGCTCGGAAATAATACCTTCCACCTTTACGCCGTCACTGCTGACGATCAGTGCACCGATGTTGTTGACCGCGAGTGAGTTCAATACCTCCCGGATCTCTGCATCGGGCGATATATGCGCTGTCTCGGTGCCCTTGCGGGAGTCGAGAATACGTTGGACAGTCAGAACAATCTCCTGTTGGGACTATTGAGAGCGAGCATTCGCGAACAGCACGATAGGCAAATAGCCGAGGAGCATGTCGCCCACGAGCTCTTGGCGCTTTTCTTCATCGTCACAATAGATGCGTTTGAGCGTCGAGTAAAATCATATTATTCAAATAAACTCATCGAATAAATCGAAGTATCGACGCAGACCGGCCGTTTCCTGTCAGTCGGGATCGAAGCCGATCGAATCGAGCTTCCAGCTATAGACATCCGGATGATCGGTGATCAACCTGGCATTCACGATCTCGCTGTAATCGCCGCGGATTTTGACCTCGATCGTGGTTCGGCGCGTGTGCCCGTCGGCGTTCTCACCCACGAGCCGAATCTTGATCAGGCCGGGACCCGCCGCTCTCTGCACCCGGCTGCGGAGTTCGAGCAGGCGAGGATTCACATGGTAGGACAGCGTGCCTCGAAGGCAGACACGCTCTTCGTCATCGCAAAACAGCACGTTCCTGCCGATGATGGTTTCGCTCGGACCGGCCATCGCCGCGGTTGACGTAAACAGGCTCAACAGGACCGTGACAGCGAGATAGTGCATTAGGATTCTCTTCTATTTGTTTGATCTAAAATGATAAATCGGTCCTTTCTCCAGGCTCGGCACTGCCGCTCGATAAGGCATCGAAGACTATACCTTGGGCATCATACGATGCGTCGGGGACGCCAGGTAAACGAAGGATTCCCGCCGTTCGACCATCTAACGGCGGATGAACAAGCAGAGCAACCCGAAATTGTCGCGTGCCGAGCGGCTCGCGGGCCAGCTGTCGTGGCTGCGGCCACTGCTCTTGGCCGCAGGGCTCGCGATCCTCCTGTCTGGCTTCGCCCGCCTGGGATACACGCTCTGGTTCCGGGATCGCGTGGCCGAGACGGGCGGATTTGCCTACATCATGCTCCAGGGGCTCCGCTTCGATCTCGTAACGATCGGTTATCTGTTTGCCATTCCCGCGGCTCTGACGCCGTTCCTGAACGCCCTGCCGCGCATCGCGCGGTACTGGGCACAGGCACTCGCGGTCTACCTGCTCGCGGTCTTGGCCGGCCTTGTATTCATGGAAGCGGTTACGCCGACCTTCGTCCTCGAGTACGACATCCGGCCGAACTACCTGTTCGTCGAGTACCTCAGGTACCCCAAAGAGGTGTTCTCGATGCTGTTCGTCGGCTACAAGCTTGAAATTCTCGTCTGTGCCGTGACCGTGCCTGTGCTCGTGTGGGCGGCAAGCCAGGGCATTACGAGGCAGTTCGCCCGCGTTGATCGAAACAGCCTGCTGTTTGCTCCGGTTTTCTCGATTGCCGCCCTGCTGCTCTGCTTTGCTGCCGCACGTTCGACCCTGGACCACCGCCCGGTCAACGCCAGCACCGTGGCGTTCTCGGCCGATACCCTGGTCAATTCGCTGCCGCTGAACTCGCTGTACTCGGTGGCAAACGCAGTCTACGAGATGCGCCACGAAGACAGCGGATTCCCCTACGGCGAAGTGGCCGCGGAAACGGCGACTGACGCCGTCCGCATGGCTATGCACCTGCCCAGCCGCAGCTTTGTGAGCAATTCGATTACAACCGCGCATTACCAGGTGGCGACCAACGGCACCGGCAGGCAGCGGAACCTGGTCATCATCGTCGAGGAGAGCCTCGGCGCCGAATTCGTCGGCGCCCTCGGCGGCCTCCCGTTGACGCCGAACCTCGACGCGCTGGCGAAAGAAGGTATCTGGCTGGAGAACCTCTACGCCACGGGCACCCGTTCGGCACGCGGCCTCGAAGCCATCGTCGCCGGATTCCCGCCCACGACATCGCAGAGCGTTCTCAAGCTCGGCCGTTCGCAGCGTGATTTCTTTACGATCGGTGCATTCCTGAAGGAACACGGCTTCTTCACCTCGTTCATCTATGGCGGCGAAGCCCAGTTCGACAACATGCGGCGCTTTTTCGCCGGAAACGGCTTCGACACCGTGATCGACAAGCATGACTACAAAAACCCGTCGTTCCTTGGGTCCTGGGGCGTTGCGGACGAGGTCGTATTCGACTTCGCGCATGATTATTTCGAGTCCCTGCCCTCGGACAAGCCTTTCGCAAGCGTCCTCTTTACGACATCGAACCATTCACCCTGGGAGTTCCCGGAAGACAGGATCGACTTGTATGAAGAGCCGAAGGCAACGGTCAATAACGCAGTCAAATACGCCGACTACGCGATCGGCCGATTCTTCCGCAAAGCAAGACAATCGAGCTACTGGGACAACACGGTCTTCCTGGTCGTCGCGGACCACAACTCCAGGGTTTATGGCAGCGATCTCGTACCGATCGAGCAATTCCACGTACCCGGCCTGATCCTGGGTGGCGGTATTGAACCGCAAACGTGGACGCGTGTAGCCAGCCAGATCGACCTTCTGCCAACCATACTGTCGCTTGCCGGGGTCAGCGGCGTGCACCCTGCTCCCGGCATCGACCTGACTCGGGCCGACATCGACTCGATTCCGGGACGCGCGGTAATGCAGTACGGGGATACTCAGGCCTATCGGCAGGATGACAAGGTGGTCATACTGCGCAAGGGAAAGACCGCTGCGGCATTCGATTACCTGGAGCATCGGCTGGTGGAGGCAGACACCGATCAGGCGATTCTCGAGCACGCGAGGGCATTAGCCGCCTGGCCGGCGATCGCCTATCGAGACCAGCTCTATCGCCTGCCGCCGAAGGGGGCCGAGGCAGCTGGTATCATCGCCGTCCTGCAAGCGGAGCCGGTGGCGGGCACTCTTTAGTCAGGTTTCACTGCAAATAATTTCGATAAGTACCTATTTATAATGTTTTTTTGGCGTCCAAACAGGCTGAAGCAAGACACTGGACTCCACGTTGCCACCACCGTGCAACGTGCGTAGCAAACGACAGACGGGCTCCATATACTCGGTGCGATGAGAAAGAAAGACCGAGAGCTCGGCATGGACCGGGACATCACCCGGCGCGATTTCATACATGACTTTTCACTGGCGGGCCTCGGTCTCGCGCTGCCCGTCGGCCTGTCGGCTCACGCGGCGGGCAGCCTGGCGGCACCCAGCGCGGGGGAATACCCGCCGGTCCGCACCGGCATGCGCGGTTCACACCCCGGCGCGTTCGAGGTGGCACACGCGCTGGCGCGGGAAGGTAAGGCCTTCCCTGCCCCGGTGGAGCTTGACGAGACTTACGATCTCGTCGTCGTCGGCGGCGGCATCAGCGGCCTGGCAGCCGCGTATTACTACCGCAAACGCTTTGGCCCCGACACACGTATCCTCATTCTCGAAAACCACGATGACTTCGGCGGGCACGCCAAGCGCAACGAATTCCACCAGGGGGGCCGGATGCGCCTCTCCTGGGGCGGTACCATGAACCTGGAATACCCCCTGTTCAGCGACGAGGTCAACGAGCTGCTCGCGGAACTCGGTGTGGATATCGACACGCTCCTCGAGGGCTATGATTTCCGCTACGGCAGTGGACCGAAGGGCAAGCATGCCCTGTTCTTCGATGCAGAAACTTACGGACGCAACGAACTGGTCCGGGATTTCAGTTTCCGCGCCGGGCGCGAGACGGATCTGGATGCCTCGATCGACCGCTTCCCGATCAGCGAGGAATCGCGCGAGTCCCTCAAGACGTTTTACGCGCGGCGCGAAAACGTGTTCGCCGGCAAGTCGGATCGCGAGGTCAGGGAACTGCTGAGCAGCATAAGCTACACGGACTTTCTCAGGGAATACGGCGGCCTGACCGACGAAGCCGCCGATCTCTTCATTCGGGTGACGCACGGTTACGCGGGCGTCGGTGCCGACAGCCTGTCGGCCGCCGAGTGCATCGGCGCGAGCGTACCGATCACGCACCTGCTCGGCTCGCCGCACCTGAGCGGCTCGGGCGCCACCGATGCGGGCGGCGACGTTGCCATGTTCCCGGACGGCAACGCCTCGATCGCGCGGCTGCTGGTGCACGCACTTATACCTGCCGTGGCGCCGGACGCCGATACCGCCAACCTCGCGCTCGCGCACTTCGACTATTCGAAGCTCGACGAAGCCGGCGCTGCGGTCAGGCTGCGCCTCGAGTCGACGGTGATCAATGTCGCCAATCGCAAGGGCGGCGCGAGCGTTACCTACGTCAACAATGGCCGCACGCTGCGATTGAAAGCGCGGCACACGGTGCTCGCCTGCTGGCATGCCATAATCCCGCATCTTTGCCCCGAGCTTCCCGAGGAGCAAAAGCAGGCGCAGAAGTACCAGGTCAAGCGGCCGCTGCTGGTGACCAACGTACTGTTGCGCGACAGCAAAGCCATCGACAAGCTTGAGCTGTCCGGTGCCTACTGCCCGGGCCGCCTGCACGGCGCCGTCTGGGTCGTAAAGGGCGTCAACACCGTTGGCTACAGCCACGAGTGGGGCGACTCCGGCCCGGTGCCACTGATGTTCTGGGGATCGATCGCGCCGCCCGATTCGAGCGTCCCGATCCAGGAGCAGCATCGCGCCTCGCGCGCGTTGTTGCTGGCCATGACCTTCGACGATTTCGAGCGCGAGGTGCGCAGCGTGCTGGACGGCATGCTCGGTCCGGCAGGATTCGACGTGCAGGACGACATCCTCGCGATCACGGTCAACCGCTGGCCGCACGGTTACGCGTACGATTACCTGGATTTGTGGGACCCCGAATGGCCCGAAGGCCAGGCGCCGCATGAGATCGCCCGCCGGCCCTTAGGCAATATCGTGATCGCCAATGCCGACGCGGGCGCCGAGGCCTATACGCACGTCGCGATCGACGAAGCACGGCGCGCCATCAGGGAGCTGACTTGATCCCTGCCCCGCCGGTCGTCCATGGCCGACTATTGGCCGGGACTTCGCGAGCGGTACATGCAGCTTTTCAGCCCGGCTTGCACAAAAGTTTTCTTCATTGATTCCAGATAGTTGTAGTCGCTACATAAGGCTATTTGTCATATTCTCGCACGCCGAATTTGCGGCAGTTCTCAGTTTTTTCTTCGACCGTGCGCGGCCTGCCCAATTTGTGACTTCCAGCCAGCCACCGCGCGCCGCAAACAGGCAGGATTGCGCGTAACTCTATCCAGGGACGGGTAAATCTTATGTGGCTGCCGACACCGATCTACGAGAGAACACCGCAACTATGGCTGCTGATGGCGGTATTGTTCGTCGTTCTCGGCCTGTATATCGGTCTTGCGTATACGCTCACGTATTTCTACCTCGTTCTCGGTGTCGTCTGCGGCGTACGCGGCATCCAGGTCTGGCGCATGCGTTCGAATTTCCGGCGAGCCAGGGCCGCAGACGGCGACATCGACAGCGATTCTGTTGCCGACCCGATGCCCAACTAGCACGGTACACGGAACCAGCTCATGTGGATCCCCAAGCCCATCTATGATCACGCGCCATCCTTCTGGCTGTTGCTCGGCCTGCTGTTTCTCGCCGGGGGCGTTTATCTCGACTTTCCCGACGCGCTGCGGGTGGCCTATTTCGTGTTTGCCACGTTCTGCTGCGGGCACGCGGTATGGACGTTTCTTGCGCGGCGGCGGTTCCGCCGCCAGGCCGAAGCGGTCAAAAGCACCGAATCTTAGGCCAGCCGCGAGATTTGGGTTACCCTAGGCGGTAATGCACAAGACCCAATCCGAATATTCCATCGCCGAAGAGCTGTTTCACGCCATCAGTCACGGCGCCGGCGTGATCCTCAGCATCGCGGGCCTGTCGTGGATGCTGTACGTGTCTATCGAGGCGGCCGACCCGTGGCGCATCTCAGCCAGCATCGTGTACGGCGTCAGCCTGATCGCCCTATTCCTGGCCTCGACGGTATACCACGCAATGCATACGTCGCGGCACCGGCAGCTGTTCAAGCTGCTCGACCATTGCGCGATTTATTTCCTGATCGCCGGCACCTACACGCCTTTTCTTCTCGTGGCAATGCGGACAACCACGGGCTGGTGGCTGTTCGGCGCGATCTGGACGCTCGCAACGGCAGGCATTCTGACCAAGCTCTGGTTCCGCGACCGCTTTCCGAAACTCGCCCTCGCCGGTTACCTGATCATGGGCTGGCTGGTCGTCATCGCGCTGCCGCAGGTGGTAGACGCGGTCGGTCCCGATGGCATGCTCTGGATGGTCGCCGGCGGTCTGAGCTACACGATCGGCGCCGCATTCTATGCCGCCAAGCGCGTCGCCTTCGGGCACGCCATCTGGCATGTCTTCGTGTTGCTCGGTGGCATCTGCCACTTCCTCGCCGTTATCTGGCACGTACTCCCGGTATCTCCCACCCTCGCTGTCACGGGCTGACGAACCAACGCCATAGCGGTCTTCCACGACGAGCCGCGCGCTGCCGCAAGATATGATTGGCGTATGCGATCGAAATTGTGCTGCCTGTTGTTCATGCTGGTTCTGGCGACGCGGCCTGTGGCGGCGGAAGCGGACCGCGCCGACCCGCTGTTCCAGAGCCACGACACCCTTGACGTTACGATCTCCGCACCCCTGACGACGCTGGTCCGTGATCGTTCGACCGACGAGTACCTGCAGGGCTCGCTCTCCTACGCGGGCGGCGACGGCGAGATCCGGAAGCTCGACGTCAAGGTTCGTGCCCGCGGCCACTCGCGCCACGCGATCTGCGACCTCCCTCCACTGTGGCTGAATTTCAAGAAGTCGCAGGTAAAAGACACGCTGTTTCACAAGCAGGACAAGCTGAAACTCGCGGTGCACTGCCAGGATTCCGAGCGCTACGAACAGACCCTGCTGCGCGAATACGTGGCTTACCGCGTTCTCAATCTCGCTACGCCAAAGAGCTTCCAGGTACGCCTGTTACGCGTAACCTGGGTGGATACCGAGGGGGAGCGTGACCAGCAGGTCCGCTATGCCTTCCTGCTGGAACACAAGAACCGCCTCGGCAAACGACTCGATCGAAAGGACCTGAAGATCGACGAGACTTCGGTCGCGGCGCTCGACCCGAAGCACCTCAACCTGACGTCGGTGTTCCAGTTCCTGATCGGCAACCTCGACTTTTCGCCGATCGCGAAGCCGGAATACAACGAGTGCTGCCACAATTACGTGCTGTTCTCCAACGACAGGGACCTGCTCGTGGCGATCCCCTACGACTTTGACCAGTCGGGTATCGTCAGCGCACCGTACGCGCTGCCTGGCCACCAGTTCGACATCCGCTCGGTCCGGCAGCGTATTTACCGGGGCCGCTGCCAGAACAACGACTACGTCGAAGGGTCGATCGATCGATTCAAGGCCGTACGGAACAACGTCTTTGCCTTGATCGAGACGCAGGACGGACTGACGCGCAAAGTCCGAAAGATACTCGCCAACTACGTGCAGCAGTTCTACGATATTGCCGACGACCCCCGGAGGGTCAAGGGTCGGATGATCAAGCAGTGCATTCAGTAGGCGCAGAAGTCTCCGGCCGCTCTTTCTGATCCAGTATGCGTGCTTCCGCCGTCCGGCTGTAGACGGACCATCGTCTCCATACGCGCGTCAGCGGGATACCCAGGTCGCGTAATGCCCCACGGTGATCGATAGCAACCACGAGCGCCGCGGCCAGCATCAGCATTCGCCAGGTGAGCATAAAGAGGCGCCGATGCGCATTCGTTCGCATCTGCGCCCGAAGAAAGTCGCAGTGAAACCCGAGGTGCGCCTTTTCGTCGGCGGCGATTTCGCGCAGCACGGTTTTCAGCTCGCTGTCGGGAAGTCCGGCAGCCAACAACTGGTAGTAGCAAAGGCCGACAACTTCGGCCGCGAGCAGCACAATGATCTTGAGCCGCAGCCCGATCAGGCGCCGGCCGAATACGAACAGCCGGGCCGTCCAGTTCTTCTCGATCAGCCTGCCCCGCAACGCGCGCACGCAGCAGGCCAGGAGTTCCGCGTGCCGGTGCTCCTCGGCCACGAACAACGCGATGGCTTCGGTGTAATCTGCATCGAGCGCTGCAAGGCGGCTGTGCCGGGCCTGCTCGATGACCGAGCCGCCGCCCGATTCGCCGAGCTGAAAGACAGCGAGGGAACGCGCAACCGAGGCCGGTACTGAGGCCAGTAGCGGTTCGTCCGCGAGAAGCCGGGCGCCCGGCCGATTCCGCCTGGCGGCGAAATATGCTCTCCATTGGGCCCAGCTGGGGTTTTGTTCTGCCATTCGACCGCTCCATTTCGATACCACGAAACGGTTGTATCCCCCGAACCTGACGGACCAGGGGATACAATGTGTCGAATTGTGGCGGCGCTCAGTCGCCGGCTTTCAGAACTTCGGGGTATTCAGGTCTCCAGCGGTACTCACCGATGTGCTGTTCGAGCGCGTCGACGTCTGTGAACGTGGCAACGCCGTCCGCGATCGCCTGCTTCGCCACAGCCAGGCCGACGATTCCGCAGATGTTCCAGAGTTCGTCTACCTTTGGCATCAGGCAGCGCTCTTCGATGGTCGACTCCTCCAGTGCGTGTGCGAGCGCGGTAGACGACGCCCCGATCATCGAGCCCGTAATTTCCTTCGCGCCGCTCACGATCGTGCCGAGACCGATGCCCGGGAACACGAACACGTTGTTCGCCTGCCCGATCCTGCGTTTCTCGCCACCAACCTCGACCGGGTCGAACGGACTGCCGGTGGCCACCAGGGCTGCGCCATCCGTCCACTTCATGATGTCGGCAGGCGTCGCCTCGCTGATATCGGTCGGATTGGACATCGGCATTATCACCGGATGCTCGCTGTGGCGGGCTGCGTTGCGCACGACCTCCTCGGTGAAGCTGCCAGCCTGCCCGGACGTGCCGATCAGCACGTTTCCCTTGTACGCATCGACAACTTTTGCCAGCTCCTTGCGGTCCGGTCCGGCGAGTCCGATTTCATCCAGCCACTCCGCGGGCCAGGCGAATTCACGCTTGTTCTTGTCGAGATCGTCGCGATCCTCGCTCACGATGCCGCGGCTGTCCAGCGTGATGATTGCGCGCCTGAGCGCCTCACCCGCGACGCCTTCCTGCTGCAACTGCCGGCGAATCTGCCGGGCAATGCCGACGCCCGCCGCACCGGCACCGTAGACGACCGTCCGGCTTTCGCTGAACGGCTTGCCGCTGATGCGCGAGGCGGCATGCATGCCCGCCGCCGCTACCGCGCCGGTCCCCTGAATATCGTCGTTGAAGGACGGCAGGTTGTTGCGATGCCGATCGAGGACCTGGAACGCGATGTCCTTGTGAAAATCCTCCCACTGAATGACGACCTTCGGGAATACCTTGCGTGCCGCCTCTACGAACTCGTCGACGATCGCGAGGTAGGCGTCGCCGCGCAGCCGATGCTGCCGCCACCCGAGGTACCAGGGGTCTTCCAGTAACTCCTGGTTGTCCGTTCCGACGTCCAGGCTGATCGGTAATGTGCGTGCCGGATGGATGCCGGCCCCCACACAGTAAAGCGCCAGCTTGCCGATACTGATCGCCATCCCGCCGATACCCTGGTCGCCGATACCGAGAACCGCTTCGTTGTCCGTGACGACCATGAGTTCGACGTCGCTGAACGGCGCCGAGTCGCGCAGGACCTGCTCGATGCGCCCGGCATGGTCGGGCGTGATGAATATGCCACGGGCCCGCCGATACACATGCGAGAAGAAATGCGAGGCCGCGCCGACGGTCGGCGTGTAGACCACCGGCATCAGTTCTTCGAGGTGATCGCTCAGCACTTTGTAGAACAGAATCTCGTTGCGATTCTGCAGCAGGCCGAGGTCGATATTCCTGCCGACCGGGTCCTTGTTGAAGCAGATGGTGTGATAGGTGCGATCCGCCTGCATCGCGATATCGTTATGCTGCGGCGGCAACATGCCTTCGATGCCGAACCGGCGGCGCTCCTCCGGAGTGAAGCCGATGCCTTTGTTGTAGATGGGGGCACGCAATAATTCGGTGCCGCTGAGGTTAACCCGTACCTGGTCGCCATCAGGCGTTTTGATCAGTTCGAACTTGTCCATGGTTGTGCCTGTCATCCGTGTGGATGACCCGCACTAAACGCCGTGTCTATGTCGGTGTCAACCGTGGTCTACCCTTATTCCACGTCCATCTGCGAGCACGCCGCACTTTCGTATTGAGGACAGACACGTTTCCAGCGAGCACCAGCAGCGTTCCGGCTACGACCGTCGCATCGATCTCGAGG
>Ga0209536_100006033_pt1 | contig 18645 bp, 16 predicted proteins | sample DeeMarSeWOR28_12_FD_187461 | JGI IMG/M metagenome (GOLD analysis project Ga0209536, IMG submission 187461) | Marine sediment microbial communities from White Oak River estuary, North Carolina - WOR-2-8_12 (SPAdes) (version 2) | ecosystem: Environmental > Aquatic > Marine > Intertidal zone >... | reverse complement strand
GCACAGATCCCTTATAAAATAATAAAAACCATACATTCCCGCTTTGTAAAATTCCGGGGCCAGATCCAGTATGAGCGCTTTGCGGGTCGGCTCACCGAACTCTTTTAAGCCCCTGAGAACGAATGCCGGCACCAGCCACACAAACGACCGGCAAAACAAGAGCACCAGCGGAAATAAGGTAAAAAAGACGAAGGTGGCCACCACAAAAGGCTTCTTGGTGGTTTTATCGGCCAGGTGGGCAACCGGGATGTAGACGAGAACCGCGGTGGCCATTTCAATGGCGGTCAACAGGCCGAATTGGAAAGCCGTAACAGGCCGATCAATGGTCTGCATGCACCAGACCACGACAAACGCATAGGGAATCTGTTCACAGAAACGAATGAGGATATCGGATACGAGCAAACGCTTGAGCGAAGCATCCATCGACCGAAACAATTTCAAGGGATTTTTTTCAGGCCTGAGCTCACCAGGGTTCGTCGACGCAGAGCGGGTATCGTCCTCGATTAATTTTTGCTGCAGGATGACAGCCAAAATGGATAGGGCCAGGGCCATACCAAACGCCATGCGAACACCCTGCTCAACCCCCCACACACCGATGCACAGACCGCCCAGTACCGGTCCCAGAGCCATGGGAAAGCGGCGCACCAGCGAATGCATGGTAACGCCCATGGTTCTCTTGTGGGTCGGCAACACTTTGGCGATCAGGCCCATGGTTGCCGGCAGGGAAATGGCCGACCAGGCCAGAAAAAAAACCGCGCCGATTAAAACCGCCTGCCAGGTCGGGATCAGAATCACGATTAAAAAACCGGCCATGGCCATGAAATTAAATACCAGTAGCGCACGCTTGGCGCCAATGCGTTCGGAAAGATATCCCCCCGGAAAGGCATAAACGGCCGACAGGAAATTATCCAGCCCGTTTAACAGGCCGATCGATATCACCCCGCCGCCCAAAGCCAGTAAATAGATGGGCAGGAATCGCTCTGCCATGCGCTCGCCCATTCCCACCAGGACCACCATAAACAACAACCCCACTGTGCTTTGGGTCAATCCCAGGAAGTTCGAAACCACTTTAAAGCGGGTCATCGACAGGCCTCCGAGCCGGAAAATTCTGATAAACACTTTAATTTATTTATATTTATATATTTTTCGACATTGACAAACAGTTGTCGGATCAAATTTAGTGCTTATAGTTAACATACAACATTTCATAAATAAAATTGTCGCTTCTATTTTTTTAAAATAATATCGAAACGATCAACGGAGGTGCAAACATGAGCCATATATTACCCGCGCTTCCATACGCACATAATGCCTTGGAACCGTATTTTGATGAACAAACCATGCAAATTCACCATACCAAACATCACCAGACGTATGTCGATAAACTCAATGCGGCTCTGGAGGGACATCCTGATTTACAAAAGAAGAGCGCAGAAGAACTCATATCGGATCTGAGTGCTATTCCAGAGAATATTCGAACCGCCGTCAGAAATCACGGCGGCGGGCATGCCAACCACAGCTTTTTCTGGCCCCTGCTGTGGAAAGAGGTCGATTTCAGGGGCGCGGTCGCAAAAGCGATAACCGCCAAGTTCGGTGATTATGACACCTTTAAGGAAAAATTTTCAAATTCAGCCGCCCTGCTCTTCGGCAGCGGCTGGACCTGGCTGGTCGTTAACAACGGGGAAATTGACATCACCACCACGCCCAATCAGGACAGCCCCTTGAGCCAGGGTCACATACCGATCCTGGGCCTGGATGTCTGGGAGCATGCCTATTACTTAAAATATCAGAACCGCCGGCCGGAATACATTGCAGCATTTTTTAATGTGATCAACTGGGAAAAAGTGAACGAAAACTATAAAAATGCGATTCAATAAACACATGAGCCCATCAGAAAAGTAACGCGACGACGGTTAGGTTGAAATAAAAAATGACGTTTAGAAACCAAGAGGGCAGGATGGGGTTTATCCTGCCCTCTTGATCTGTGGGTCGCTAGAATTTTATCTGCGATGCAAATAAAAGCAGGGAATTTTTGCATCTGTTGTCAGGCAGGGGCCTTCATCTTGCGCCAGCCCTCTTCCATAAACTTCTTTTCACGATTCAAACCCCAGTCTTTCATTGCCTGGTAGTAAGCAAGTAAATCGGTTTGGGCGAGCTTCTGAATCTCGGCACGCTCCTGATTTCTTCTTTCGGTATCATCCGGGGTGATGCCAACCCAGGTGGCGTACCCCTGATCGAACACCCAGGCTGCGGTCACTTCCCGGGGAGCGATCCCCATCGAAGCGGCATGCGTGCGCAAAATATCCATATCCAGTTCAAGAACCCAGCTGTTGTCCCAGACGCGGTCCGCACGCTCGGTGTCTATATCCTGGCTGCAGTCGGGGCAAAAGACTTTGGTCACCGAGGATGCCGTCAGAACCATTTTGCCGAAAAATATTTCGGCGGTTTTTTGCCCGCAGACACATTTTGTTTTATAGCTTTCACACATATTTTAGGCCTCCTTCGGGAGAGGGGTGGTGATGATCTTACAATTAATTTACCAGCGAAGTGAAACAATGCCATTGATTTAGGTCAAAACCGTAAAAAAACCTTAAGCGACTTTAACAATTGATCATTTCATCAGGCAATCCAAAATGTAGCGGCCATTTTTCATCAACAGCGCTTTGGGATAGGTTTGTAAAGGATATAAAAGAGGTCTATTAAGGGCCCTGGTGGTGGTGCGATCTGCGAATTTTGATATACAAAACAGAAATAGCTGTTTGGGTTAATTCGGGCTGCCTGCCAAGATTTGGCACATAACAGTAAAATGCAATTCCTCCAGCCTCAGCAAGAGCCTCCACCCGGGCTGCTATATTGACACCATCACCGTAAATTCTTCCTTTGCCTCACCTTCTTTTATTCCGGTTGTATTTAGCTTATTAACTTGACATATGGGCTTTTCAGCTGAGAACACCCAAGACCACAACTGCCAATAAAATTCTGAGCTACTAAGGTGACACGTATGATGCTTTGATTCTTTTCATTTCGCCTTCCATAACAATAAAAAGCCGAACCACCTTTGATGTGACCTTTACGATGTCACTCTCGGCAACTCGGCTTTCTTAGTGGTAAACAGATGTGAGTTAGAACAAAAAGAACGGAGTTTTCTAAGAACCGCAGCTTTCCGCCCGCATCTCACGATGGGTTCGGCTTTTTTCCAACATTATTTCATCATAGGCTAAAAACCTTATAAAAGTGAATAGTTTTCAGTGTTGGAGAATAATGAGAAAGGACCGCTGAGCGGGTATCAGCGGTCTTTTCTATTCCCAAAAATAAAAGACTGTCCCGGTAACCGGAGGCTGAGGCTTCAGCCCAAAGGGCGTTGGACCTGTATCCCGAATTTTCCGTTAAAAGTTCTACAACGCCATGGCCTGTAGAAAAAGCTTGAAAGCGAATCCTCACTATAATGGGTATTATTTTGAAGATTTGATCTCACAAACCAAATCAAAAGCCACACACAAAATCAGATATAACGGTTTTAATTTCTTAATTGAAATATGAATCCTGAAATCATACCCTAAATGAATGCCCCAGCATAAAGAGGACCGTGTGTGAGAAAGGCAGAGAGGAGCGACTGCTCCTCTCTGTTTTAAATCGGGGATCACTTTTCTTTTTTGATTTGAGCGATGTGTTCTTTATTCACATATACTAATATTTTGAGCACATTCGTTTTTACACATCAGAAGCGAAATTTCACCATGCGGGGACGGAAAACGGCATGGCCGGCTCTTTTTTTGTAAATTATTTCCGGTACCCAACATTAGAGGTCTCAGATAACATCGAGATCGGCACATATCTTGCATTTTCTGGAATCCCGACTTTGAACCCGAAGGAGCTCTTTTATGCCGGATAACCTGATGAACCGATTTCCCTGCACGCTGAACAGCCTTGAAGCAATGAAAGTCCCCCTTGGTACAGCTGCACAAATGCTCGACTACGGGATCCGATCCCTTTCGCTGGGGTTCGATCTGAACAACAATTTTCAGAACATGGGATTTGCACTGGCGCGGCGATGGTGCCGCCTGCTGGACGCCAGCCTCCCAAAAGCCTTTAACCATTTGGTGACACTCCAGCATCGGGCACATAAAAATTTTTCAGCAGCCTTTGAAAACCTTTTACTGAGCCCGCTCAAAACCATGCGCCGGGAAAGACAGGGGGAGCTTGAATTTATCGGCCTGTTTACCGAACCGCTGCCGGTCCAGGATTGGGCGGAGGCCTATGACGACACCCGCATCCTGCTTGACCTGCCGAGTCTAAGGGTGATTGACATTTCCAACGATATCCAACATGACCTCCACAATTACACGGTGGTATTTGCGCCCCGCGCCGGACATCATTCCAATATTGCCGAACGGGTGGCACTCTATCTGAGAGATCAGGGGCTCACGCGCATGGCGCTCGTTGAGCAAAAATGCGCCGATGATATCCCGCTTTATGTGAATCAAAAGCGACACTGGGAAAGCTTTGCCGGCCAGATTGACCAGTACAAAAACGTATTGGCGGCTTTGACGCAACGCACCGGCCATCCGCCTCATCTGATTGCCATCTGCCAGCCCGGCCCTTTGCTGATGAGCACTCTGATTTTGAATCCCCAGCTGGCAAAAACCTTCGGCTCGGCCGGATCCCCCATGCACACCGAAGCAGAAAAAGGCGTTTTAACCGATTTTGCCCGGCTGATGGGAGAAGATTTTATAGACGCGTTAATGCGCTTTTGCGGTCACGAAATTGGCGCCCATCGCCCGGGTCATGGAAGACAATGCTTTGATGGGGCCCTTCAGGTTTTAGGGTTTTATTTTTTGGGAATGGATCAACATGCCAGGAACTTCAAGCACCTTTTGCAGGATTTAAAGCAGGGTAACACCGAATCAGCCGAACGCCAGATGGCATTCTACCGGTGGTATCATACTGTCCATCACTTTCCGGCCGGTTTTATCAAAGACACCTATAAAAAAATATTCGTTAAAAATGATCTCATCCGGGGAAAGCTCTCTGTCGGCAACAAAAACATCGGTATTAAAGATTACCCCGGCCATGTCCCTATCTGGGCGCTGGGGGGTCGCCGGGATAATATTGCCCCGCCGCTCCAGGCAACCGCTCACCTGGAATTGATCGACTCCGTAAAGGCGGGCGATAAACTGAGCCTGACCTGCAACGCCGGCCATATGGGCCTGTTCCGATCCGAAAAAATTCTCAAGTCGGTTTATGCCAGAATCGCCCGGTTCATCCTGGACCGGAGTGATCGGGGAATGCCTGCGAAAAAAGGGTTTAAAAATGGCTTCTAAAGCGGATGCTTTGATTTAAAGGTAGGTAAAAGTTGCCGGGCGGCAATACGCTCGGCTATTTTTCAGGCTTCTTTTTGGCGCTTTTTTTTTCTTTGGACAGTTCTTCGAAGACAGATTGAAAGGGGTTTGCTTTCATCAAACTTTTCTGAGCCACCTCGGAGAAATCCATTCCCATGTCCAGCCATTTTTTAAACTGATCGTCCATCGAGCTTTTGTAAGCCAGGTAGCTCTTGATGGCCTGCTGCAGATAATTCTCAAAAAAATCCACCAATACATTGTCGCCGTAGCGAATGATCATGTAGAGGAACGGCACCGGCAACAGCACGTTTCTATTTTTGGCTTCCTCCAATACGATCTGGGTCAGGATGAAGGCCGTCACATCCGCTTTGGTGTTGGCATCGATGACCTCAATCTGCTGGCCATTGCGGATGCGCTCGGCAACCTCGGTGAGTGTCACATAGCGGCTCTTTTCCGTGTCGTACAGCCGTCGGTTGGCATATTTTTTTAGCAGAATTTTTTCGGCCATTGCGCGTTCTCATTCATTGTCATATTGCAACATTTTTTTTGTTTTAAAAGACCGCCTTTTTCAAGAGGCATGTCGTAATTTAATTATTTATATATTATTTCAATAGTATATATCAAAAACCGAATTTTTTGCAAGCAGAAAAGAGATTAAAAATATTTTGTGCAATGCACAATTTTTTATTGACAAATCAAATGGGGATCCTTATGATACCAGAAAAAATAGTTAGAAACTTTTCACAAAACAGGAGGGAACCTTAACATGGACGCCAGTCGGATTGCAAAGCAAATGATGGACTTTCAAAAAACAACCTTTGACAATATGTACAATTCCATGGTTATGCTTCAGGACCACACGGAAAAATGCGCCAACACATTTATTGAGCAGGCCACCTGGGTTCCGGCGGAAAGCAGCCGTCTCTTTACTCAGTGGACCCAGATTTTTAAAAAAGCCCGCCATGATTTCAAACTGGCAATGGATGATGTCTTCACCAAATGTGACGATTTTTTTGCAGCCGCAAAATAAATGACGCGAAAATATTATAACACCCCATAAAAAGGAGGCGATAATGATGGATCAAAAACAAATCGCGAAACAGATGATTCAATTTAACAAAACCGCTTTTGACAACAGTTTCAATGCGATGACCATGGTCTATGAACAGAATGAGAAAATGGTCACGACTTTCTTACAGCAGGCGACCTGGATCCCCGAAGAGGGCCGCAAAGCCATTGAAAACTGGATGCAGTCCTACAAAAAGGGCTGTGAAGATTTCAAAAAAATGGCCGACGACAATTATCAGAAAGTTGAGGAGTTCTTTGCCGGCTCCGATGAATAAGACGCTTGGATGCGAAAACGGATGCATGCAAGGTTCATGGCTGTGTGGCCATGAACCTTGCAGCCGATTTGAATAGGAGTGGCGCCTCATGAACGAACGCACAGAACCTTCTGACTATTCCTCGTTTCTGACCCAAACCCTCGACAAAAACATATCTGCCATTTATCAACTCATCAGCATCACCCAAAACTACCTGGCCGGCCTGTCCCGGTATGCCGGCGATTTCATGATTCCCTATCTGATTTCCACCAGTTATTTCAAACAGGTGGAAAACGAAAAACTGTCGCAAACCGCCCCCCTGGACAGCCTGGCAGCCTACCTGAAGCTGCTGGATTTCAATCTGAATATTTTCAACCGCGGCTTTTTGGGCGGAATGAAATCCATCAACGGCTATGCCCAATTTGAAATGGGCAGCTTCATGGCGGCTTTCTATAATACGTTTTTAAACATGGAAGGCGAGGATTTGTACGCCTTTGTCGAGCGCCAGGCGCGCCTCATGGACCTGGTCGTCAATATTTACCCCCGGGCCATCCAGGCCATTGAGCCCGAATACGGATTTCATTTTGAGCTGGGAGAACATAAACGGGTGGCGGAAACGGACCGTTTCTACCTTTACCGCATCGCTCCGACGGATAAAACCCAACAAATGAATGAATCCGGCAAGCCCGTCATCATCATCCCCCCGTATGTGCTGGGCGCCAATATTCTGGGCTTTTTGCCCGGCGAAAACAAAAGTTATGCCCACTGTTTTGCCAACCGGGGAATTCCTACGTACATCCGAATTTTAAAAGATATCGAAACCACCGAAGCCCTTCAAACAATGACCGCTGAAGATGACGCTAAAGATACCCGGCTGTTTTGCGAGACCGTCATGCAAAGCCACGGCAAACCGGTGACCTTAAACGGCTATTGCCAGGGCGGGTTTTCCGGTTTGTGTGATCTGCTTTCCGGCGAGCTGGACGGGCTGGTGGACGCATTTATTACCTGTGTTGCCCCGATGGACGGTACGCGCAGCAAGGGCCTGGCCAATTTTTTAAAAACATTACCCCCGCGCTTTAACGACCTGGCTTACGGCACCAAGAGGCTGCCCAGCGGCAATTCAGTAGCGGACGGCAAATTGATGGGCTGGGTCTACAAACTCAAAAGCATCGAAGCCGAATCGCCGGTGGCCGCATTTTACCGGGATTTGATGATGTTTGCCCGACAGCAGGGCAAGGAAGACTTTCAAATCAGCAAAACCGCGGCCGGCCTGAATTTTTGGCTAAACAATGAACGTTTTAATCTTCCCCTGGAAATCACAAAGCTCAGTTTTGCCTCCTATAATGTCCCGATTGCAGAAGATGGGACGCTTCCGGTCAAATTGTTTGGTAAAAAGCTCAATTTAAAGCGCCTCAAGGAAATGGCCATCCCCTGGTTGATCTGCTATGGAGAGGGGGATGATCTGGTGGAAAAGCAAACCGCGCTGGCGCCGCTGGATTACGTAGAAGCCGAAGTCACGCCCTTTCCAAAAGGGCATGTGGCCATCGCAACGTCGTGGTCCCACCCCGAATCGGCCTGTGCGCTGCATACCCGTTTTGGAGACGGGAACTGGCGCGGACCGGTTCGCTTTCAGCTGGATCTGGACAGCGCATCCTCAGAATCCCGCTCTTAAAAAGGGCGGCCAACTACCGACACGAAGAAGGACAATCATGGACAGGCAGTTTCTTGAATTCCTGGGAAATTTTTTTCTCAATGCCGCCAAAGGTCAGAAACAGCTTGAGGAGTTGGCCCGCTGGATGGGCGGCGGATTCAGCGGATTTGATGATTTAACGCGCATGTTTCGCAAATTCTACGGCATGAACGGGCTGCCGCCGGCCTCGCCGGATTATGCCCGGGCCTGGGAAAAGGCCTCGGAAAATTTCAGACGATCGTATCGTGAGTGGCTCGACCTCATGAGCGTCATTCCCAAAAGCGAGTATCAACGCCTGGAAAAAAAATGTGCGGCCCTCCAGGAAAAAGTTGCCGCGCAGGATGAAACCATCCGGCAACTGCAAGGTCTGCTGGGTGAAAAGGGCCTGCCCTATGCCGATGCGGTTGATGGCTTTATCAAGATGATGGAACAGCAGGGACATCAATTCCAGGAGCTGATGGACAGTCTGGGCAACGCTTTTAAAAAGGAATGATCTTCATTTTCTAAAACCAGGAGCGGTGGCTCCAGATATCCTCTTCCAGATCTTCCTTGGCTTTTTGAAGTGAGAGATACATGGAGGCGTTCTGGATGGCCAGAGCGCCTTGGTGCGCCAGCGCTTGAACCATGGTGACCACATCCGGTGGAAACTCCCGTTCGACACCCGCATACAGCCGCAGCACCCCGATAATCTCATCCCGTGACTTTATCGGGGTAACGATCATAGAGACAATGCCTTCTTTTTTCATCTCTTTTTTGTACTGAATCCGTTTGTCTGTGGTCGCATCTTTGATCACCAGTGTTTCACCTTTGAGGGCCTGCGCGGCGCTCTGGGTTGCAGATACCGGTCCCTTGTTCAAAAATTCATCACTGAGGCCGTAGCTGGCCACCAGCTTCAAGTCGCCGCTGTCCTTATCCAGCAAGCGGATGGCCGCGCCTTTCATCCCCAGCGCCTGGCTGATATCGACCGTCAGATTGTGTAAGATCTTTTTGATATCCAGACTGGAATTAATGTTTGAAGCCAGATCGAGAAAAAGCGTGGCGTTTTTCTGAATGCGATCCAGCAGCCGGGCATGCTCGATGGCAATTCCGCCCTGCTCGGCCAAAGCGGACAGAAAATCGATCTCGTCTTTGCTGAAATCCCTGGTCTCAGCGGTATACAGCGATAAAATTCCCTTGGTCTGGTCTCTGACCATCACCGGTACGCTTAAAATCGACGCAATTCCTTCAGCTTTTTTGGCGTCATGATGTTCCAGGCGCGGGTCGGAGGTTGCATCCCGAAAATGCAGATGGCCCGCTTTGATGATCGCCTTGACCAGCCGCCGGGCCTTCAAAGGCTTCTGGTGCAGATAGTTATCCGACAAACCCTTCTGGGCCACCGGCACAAAAACATCTGCTTCGGCTTCGGCCATAAACAGACAGGCCGCCTTGGCATCCATGGTATCGATGGCGCTCTGAACGATCAGATCCAGGAGTTTTTCACTGGAAAGGGTGGTTCCGAAGGCCTTGCTGACCTTGCAAAATGTTCTGAAATAATCCTTTTCTTTTGCCATAGATACGCTCCTCACTGTCCGGTTCGTCGGGCATGCTTGCGGGGCCGCCGGGATGATTTGGTTTTTTTAGCGGCCTTGGTGGTTGACTTCTTTAAGGCAGCTGATTTTTTCTTGCGCGTTTTTTGCTCCGGTGCATCTCTTTCGGCCAGCCAGGCGGCGATCCGGGGCGCAAACTCTGCCTGGCACTTTGAACTCACATAAATACCGATATGCCCGGTTTCCAGGCAAACATCAGTTGCATCCTGACTGCCCACGCAGCCCGTCAATAGCTCACAGGCTTCCGGTGGAACAAGGTGATCGTATTTGCCGTAAAAATTGATCAGCGGCATGCTGATATTTTTCAGATCAACCCGTTTGCCGCCCACTTCGAGCTTGCTTTGGATCAGCAGATTTTTTTGGTAGAAATCCTTGATGAACTGCCGGAATGTTTCCCCCGGAAGGTCCGGGCTGTCAAAGATCCATTTTTCCATGCGAATGAAATTTTCCACAAATTTCTTATTGTCCATATTCTCAAAGAATCCCACGTATTTGTCGATCATCAGGCGGGCGGGGTTCAGCAGCAGAAAGCCGAAATTCATGACATCGCCGGATATATTGCCAAAGGTATCTGTAAGGCGGTCCGGATCGACTGCCTTCATCCATACGTGCAACAGTCCCTTGTCCGTGTCAAAATTTGTCGGGGTTACCGTGGTTATCAGGTTTTTAATTTTACCGGGGTTCAAAGCCGAATAGATCACACAGAAGGTTCCGCCCATACAGATGCCCATGAGGTTTATCTTTTTCAGATTGTGTTTCTGCCGGATGAAATTCACCATCGTATCCATGTAGCCGTTTACATGATCGTCAATGGTCAGGAATCTGTCTTTGCGGGTCGGATATCCCCAATCGATCATATACAGATCGACACCGTGTGCCAGCAATGTTTCCACCACACTTCTTCCCGGTTGAAGATCCAGCATGGTTTCGCGATTGATAAGCGCGTAAACCACCAGCAGAGGTGTGTTGTATTTGATGTCCGTCACGGGGATATAGTGCTTTAGCCTTACGCGGTCTTCCTGGTGGACAACCTCATATGGCGTTGTGGCGATTTCAGAATCCAGCGGCCCGAGAAGGACGTCCGAGGCCTTGTGTGCCCGCGCGCGCGCCTTATCGGCATCTTCGACCAGCTTTGAGAGGATAAGATCGACTGGAATTTTAGGCTCGCTCATGACATCACCCCGCAGCTTTTTTGGGATTACGATCCAATTTCTTTTCCAATGCCTTTATGCGCTTTTTCAGCAGGTAAATTTCGTGATAGAGATCATCCATATCTTTCTGGGTGGAGACGGGCAGCGCATTCAGCAGATCCTGCAGCAGATCATTTTTAGCAGCGGAAAATTCAGCCAGGGCGTCCATCGTTTTGGCGAGTGTTTCAATGTATTCGGCGGATTGGAAGAGGGTCATGTAATGGCCCTCCAGTATTTTTATCCACATTTGATAATATTGTTTTGAATCTTCCGGCAGTTCGCCTGCTTCCGAGAGCTGGCCGAGTTTTTCCTGAATAACGCTGAAAGACTTTGTCATCGGCAAATACAGCAGCCGGAAGAATTCACCTGTGGCGGCCTGAAACAAATTGAATTTATCCAGCGTCCGGTGCAATTTTTCCTGGTAAAAACGCGTCAACCCCAGCTGGGGAATATGGAAAAATTGTCTGAATTCTTTCTCATAAATCTCGGTCCAGGCTCTGAAGGCATTTTTATCGAGGTCCTCAAACGTATACGCCTCGGTTGACTTGCCAATCCGCCCGGCCCGTTCAAACCACTTCTGCAGAAACTCAAGAAAACCGGCAAGGCTCGATTGAGCCATCTTCATGAGAATGTCGGGTGTCGTACCGGCCCCCTTCAAAAGGGAATCCGTGACTTCCGGTCGCGCCATTGTTGACGACAGGACCTGCCAGGATTTCAGAACGGCATCCAGTGAGATCTGGACATGACCGGATGCGTCGCTTGAAGACGCATCGGAGGGTTGGAAGGTAGCGGCAGCATCGGACCAGACCCGGAACATATTTCCCCACAGATCACCGGCCGTCTTCATCCACGCTGACAGAAAATCTTGATCGCTGGCATTATCATCATGCTTGGCATTCATCGAGGGCTCCTCGCATGGCAAAACTGGCACCGCTTGCGTTAGCAATGACCAGCGTCACACGCATATCGAAAACAAGGCCGTTTGTCAATGCGGCCGTATTCGGCAACTGAACTACAAGCTCAAAAATGCATCTTACACTCAATAACTGCGTCAGAAGCCTCCTTAAAACGCTCACATACTGCAGGTATGCTGCGCTTTTGCGCTTGTCCCGCAATAGCCGCTTATTAAGGCGACGGCGGATCGACTTCTACCTTGTTCTTGAGCGGTATCTACTATTTTTGAGATGGCTTGTAAAAACGACAGGAAGCGGGCTGCGCTAATTTTGCCGGAAGGGCATGCTGTTTTCTGACCCCGCCGTGCGGGGGACAGAAAATGACATGGCAGTAGCGCGCGCTAATTTTGTCAATTATTTCCGGAATGGCACCCTATGATTTTGTCTTTTTAGACAGAATGTGGGTAGCGCTGCCCAGATACAACTCGGCGGCTTCGCCTTCTGTTTCTGAGAGCGTGGGGTGCGGGTGAATGCTCAAAGCCATATCCTCGGCCAGGGCGCCCATTTCAATGGCCAGAACACCCTCGGAAATCAGCCCCTCCGTATCGCGACCGCATATCCCAACGCCCACAATCCGACCGCTTTCCGGATCAACCAGAATCTTGGTCAGTCCTTCGGGCGCACCCATGGTCGTGGCACGGCCGGAAAATTTCCAGGGAAATCGCTGGACTTTTATCGGAATGTTTTGAGCCCGGGCCCCTTCCTCGGTCAGGCCGCACCAGGCGATCTGCGGATCGGTGTATACGACGGCCGGTATGGCCCGCACGTCGAAGGCGGAGGGTTGTCCGGCAATCACCTCGGCTGCAATTTTGCCCTCACGGGCGGCCTTATGGGCCAGCATCAGTCCGCCGGCCACATCGCCCACGGCAAAAATGCGCTCATCGGTGGTGCGCAGCTGATCATCGACTTTTATAAATCCGCGGTCATCCGCTTCGACCTGCGTTTTTTCCAGTCCGATATCGGCGGAAGCGGCCCTGCGTCCGATGGCCACCAGGACCCTGTCATATTGCTGCTCTGGCTTTTCAATGTCCCCCTCCAGAACGACCGTCACGCCGCTATCGGTTTCCTGTATGGAAGCCACTTTGGTCTTGAGGTGGATCGAATTGAAAATACGCGAGAGCCGCCGATGGAGCGGTTCAACCAGATCGGAATCGACACCTGGAAGCAAACGATCTTCGAGTTCAACCAGACGGACCCGGCTGCCCAGCGCCGCGTAAACCGTGCCGAGCTCCAGGCCGACATAGCCACCGCCGATGATGAGCAGGTTCTGCGGGACATCCGCCAGTGCCAGAGCACCAGTGGAGCTCATAATGCGTCCACCGGGTTTAAATTCTGTTCCCGCAAGCGCAATGGGCCGCGAACCGGTGGCAACGATCGCATGCCGAAATTTCATATGGCTGACCTCGCAATCGTACAATCGCGCCGTAGCGGAACTTTCAAACTGCGCCCGCCCCTGCAGGAGCTGAACACCGCGCCGCTTGCTTAAACTGACCAGGCCGTTGGCCATCGTGTCAATAACGGTGGCCTTCCATTCCCGCAGGGCCTTCAGATCGATTTGAGGCTTGCCAAAGGTTATGCCCATGCGTTCGGCGCGTTGCGCATCATGAATCAGTTCGGATAAAAAAAGGAAGGTTTTCGATGGAATGCAGCCTTTATACAGACACACCCCGCCGGGTCTTTGAGCCATATCCACCATGGTCACATCCAGCCCCAGATCGGCGGCACGAAAAGCAGCCGCATAACCGCCCGGCCCGCTGCCGATGACCAGCAGATCCGTTTCCTGCCATAATTCACCCATTACCATGTCATTCTCCAAAAAAAACTTCATATTTTGTCCGATGGCTGTGTTGCAATCCAATCCAAAATGCTCACGTACTATCGTGTACGCTCCGCTTTTGAATCGAATTGCGCCTTGCCCCTTGCCCTCGAACAAAATCTTAAGTTTTTAACTCAATCTAGATTGAGCCGCGTTTAAGAATCGATTTCGCAGCTCATATTTATAAGAATTTTTGTACAAATTCATACAATAAAATTCCGGAGTTCAACAAACCACACAACCCGCCGTCGCTATCGTTATGGCGCGGCAGGGGATTTTGGCCCTCAGCGTACTTGAAGTAGGTTGAAGGCTGAAATTCGCGGAGAACACCGCACAGCGAAAAAAAGGCCATTTGTAAATGCAAACTGCTAGATCATGGAGATGAGCAACTCATCCGGATCCTCCAGGGCCTCGATAACCGTCTTGAGAAACTTTATGGCATCGGCGCCATCCAGCACGCGGTGATCGATACAGAGCACAATCGGCATGATCAAACGCGGAGCAATCTCGTGCTCCCCGTCACCCTTATCGACGACAGCCGGTTGCAGCCGCCCCTGGCCCATTCCCATGATCGCTACCTCGGGGAAATTAATAATCGGTGCAAAATAGCCTCCACCCATGGCACCGGCATTGGTGATCGTAAATGTTCCGCCCTGCAGTTCTTCGAGCGCGACTTTGCGGGATCGGGTCCGCTGGACCAGATCGTGCAGTTCGATGGCCAGCTCTTTAATGCTTTTGCGATCAACATCGCGGATCACCGGTACGATCAAACCGTTTTCGGTGTTGGCCGCAACACCGATATGAAAATAGTTTTTGTAGATGATCTCACCGGCGGCGACATCTAGGGTGGCATTGAACTGCGGATACATCTTCAGAGCAGTGGCAACTGCTTTTATGGCAAATACGGTCATCGTTAATCGGCCACCCTCAGCCTCGATATCGGCCTTGTGTTTCCGGCGAAACGCTTCCAGCTTGGTGATATCCACCTCATCCTGACTGGTCACATGGGGTATTTGAGACCAGGCAATAACCATTTGTTTGGCAGTTGCCCGGCGAATGGAGCGAAATGGCATTCTTTCGATCGGACCCCAGCGGGAAAAATCGGGCAGGGTCGGGGATGGAATCAGCATATCGGCCGTCTGTGCCTCAGAGGGCATCTCGGCAGCTGCCGGCGGTCCGGCCGCATCCGGTCCCTTTCCGGCAAAAGCGCGAACATCATCGGCGCTGACTACCCCACCGGGCCCGGTAGGCGTTACGCGGTGAAGATCAACGCTGAGTTCCCGCGCCAGGCGACGCGTCGCCGGTGAGGCCGGCACCGGCCCGGTTCTTTTCCCGGTTTCGACTGAGGCAGGCACCTCCTCAATGGCAGCGCTATCCATTTGCACCGCTTCGGGCGCCGGTGCACCCGTGGTTTCGGCTTCTTCGCCGCTGCTGAAGGTCATCATGACATCCCCGACCCTTACCGTATCTCCGGGCTTAACCCGTATGTCGGCCACTGTTCCGCTAAACGGCGACGGTATCTCCACCGCGGCTTTATCGGTCTCAACCTCTAGAATAATATCGCCTTCCTTAACCACCTGACCTGCCGACACATGTACGGCAAGCACCTCGCCCTCATGAACACCTTCGCCTAAATCCGGTAATTTAAATGCTCTGGACATGTTTCCTCACAACTTTGCCTGTCAAGCTATTTGCAAATTAACCACACCCTCATTCAATATATACCTTTGCGAAGACACGGCTGCTGGCCTTGACCGGGTTGAGACCCTGTATTTATGACTCCTGTCCTTTGCTTGCCGCGGCGAAGTCACGCTTCCAGCGTGACGAAGACGGGTCTTCTGTCCTCTGTCCTCTGTCTTCTGTCCTCTGTCCCTACTAGACTGCCAGCACCTTTCTGGCAGCGCTCAAGATGCGTTCGGTATCGGGCAAATAGGCCTTTTCACGTTTAAACAATGGAATAACGATGTCATAACCGGTAACCCGCTCAATGGGGGCTTCCAGATAGAAAAATGCATTTTCCATCAGCCGGGAAACAATTTCGGCACCGGGACCAAAGCTTCGTGGCGCTTCATGAACCACGACCGCCCGGCCGGTTTTTTTAACCGATTGGACCAGAAGTTCTTCGCAAAGGGGTGAAAGGGTCAGCAAATCGATGACATCTGCCGCAACACCGTCTCTATCCTGAAGGTGCCCGGCGGCTTCCAGGGTAGGTCGCATCATGGCCCCGTAGGAAATCAGGGTTAAATCCCGGCCCTCTTTGACACGTTGTGGTTCACCGATCGGCAGCGTCTCTTCCGTTTCGGGTACTTCCTCTCGAAATGCCCGGTACAGCGCTTTGGGTTCATAGAAGATCACCGGATCCGGATCCCGTATGGCGCTGACCAGCAACGCCCGCGCGTTGCGCGGTCCGGAAGGGATGACCATTTTGAGCCCCGGTGTGTGGGCCCAGTAGGCTTCCCTGCTTTCGGAGTGGTGTTCGAGCGCTCTGACACCGCCGCCATAAGGTGTTCTGAGCACCATGGGGACACTGAACCGCCCGCGGGAACGCCAGCGCAAACGGGCAGCATGATTTTCGATCTGGTGAAAGTTTTGATAGCTGAAACCTGAAAATTGAATCTCACAAACGGGCCTGAGCCCGTAGGCAGCCATACCGATGGACATACCGACAATGCCGGATTCGGCCAGAGGTGTATCCAGCACACGCCGGTCGCCAAATTGGCTGATCAGGCCGTCGGTTACCCTGAACACCCCGCCGTCAACCCCGACATCCTCACCTAAGATGATCACCCGATCATCTTTTTCCATTTCCTGCTGCAGGGCCAGATTGAGGGCCTGAACCATGGTCATTTTAGCCATCTTTGCCCTCCTTGGCGGTTGCAGATAATACCTGCTTCAGCTCTTCTTTTTGCGCCTTCAATGAGGCGGGCATTTCAGCAAAGGTATGATCAAACATGTCAATGGGATCTCCCATTGATTCCATCTGTTTTTCAGCGCGGTCGATGGCCGCCTGAATGTCTTCCAGGACTTCAGATTCAACTTGACTGCGTTTGTCTTCGGAAAGCAATCCCTTACCGGCAAGGTATTTTTCAAACCGCGGCAATGGATCACGCCGGTTCCAGCGTTCAACTTCTTCATCGGTCCGGTAGCGCTTGGGGTCGTCTGCGGTCGTGTGCATCATTAGGCGATAGGTGACGCACTCGATGAGCGTAGGCCCTTCACCATTGCGGGCGCGCTGGACAGCTTCCTGGGCGGCGGCATACACGGCCAGGATATCATTGCCATCCACCTGAATGCCGGGCATTCCGTAGGCCAGTGCTTTTTGCGCCAGGGTTTGCGATCGGGTCTGCTGCGAAACCGGTATGGAGATGGCCCATTGATTGTTCTGGCACACGAAAACGACCGGGGCCTGGAAAACAGCAGCAAAATTGAGCGCTTCATGAAAATCACCCTGCGAGGTGGCACCATCCCCAAAGAAGGTCATGGCGATATCTTCCGTTTGCCGGTATTTGGCAGCCCAGCCCAGTCCAACAGCGTGAATCATCTGTGAGCCCACAGGAACCGATATCGGAAAATCATTGTGATCATCCGGGATCGCCACACCTTCGTTGAACCCGTTGAAATAGAGAATAATGCTTTCAAGGGATCGGCCGCGCCATAGTTCGGCCGCTGTTTCGCGGAAGGCCGGCACCATCCAGTCATTTGAGCGCAAATGCGCAATCGTGCCCAGTTGAGCCGCCTCCTGTCCCTTAATCGGTGCAAAGGTGCCGATGCGGCCCTGGCGTTGAAGATTTAACAAACGTTCATCAAATTTGCGCGCCAGCAGCATGGTCCGATGAAGCTGCAAAAGGACATCATCCGCAATACTGGGTTCAAGATCCTTATCCAGGTGACCCTTTTCATCGAGGATAGAAAGGGTATCGATTGTTTCGGATAGGGTTATTTTTTTTCGCGGCATTGCACCTCTCCTTGACCATATATCGAGCAAAAAATAGGGAGCCTGCCATATTTAAGCATTTTGCGCTTATTTCTGACGGCCCGCTTAACAGATTAAAAATGATGCGGATTTTGGCTTAGTCAAGCACCGATCACCATAAGTCATAAAAACCAATTGTTTTTTTATTGACTCAGATAATGTCTTCTATGAAAGGCTTTTGACACCATCCGGAGAGATGATTGAAAGGAATATTTGACTGAAACGGGCCGGAAGATATGCTCTGTCCTGCTATCGAAAAATAGCCCTGCCAGGCCGGTAGCAAACAGGTCTAGATCCGTTAAAGCCCGGGCGCAGATAAACATTTCGGCTGGTTAATGTGATTGCCAATTTTCGTTTGGAGGCGAATTCGCGACGAAATGGATGAACATGTCAACGTAAGGCTACTCTACGATTTCAAGGACGGTGCGTTTGTTTTCCTTGGCCGATGCGGCACCCAAAATCGTACGAATCGATTTGGCGGTCCGTCCCTGTTTGCCGATAATTTTCCCCAGGTCCTCTTTGGCCACTTTCAATTCCAAAACCGTCGCCTGGCTACCTTGGAGTGCGGTTACGGTAACCTGCTCAGGATTGTCGACCAGTGCCTCCGCAATACGTTGAATCAGATCTTTCATTTCCATAAGCCCCTCCAATGCCTCTGCAACGTGAAGATCAAAAAGTATTCAGCATCCAAAAACATCCAACAGACGCACAGTTTGAATTGCACCTTTTGGAAACTGGCTTTGTTCGTGCATTGAAATAAGGGTAACCATCCATTG
>Ga0209536_100006032_pt1 | contig 18646 bp, 17 predicted proteins | sample DeeMarSeWOR28_12_FD_187461 | JGI IMG/M metagenome (GOLD analysis project Ga0209536, IMG submission 187461) | Marine sediment microbial communities from White Oak River estuary, North Carolina - WOR-2-8_12 (SPAdes) (version 2) | ecosystem: Environmental > Aquatic > Marine > Intertidal zone >... | reverse complement strand
AGCGCGGCGGGCGGCGTCGCGCTCACGGCGTTCGTCGGCTTCGTCTCGGACCTGCTCTCGGGGGCGCTGCTCGGCTCCCACGCCTTCCTGTGGATTCTGGTATTCGCCATCGCGAGGGTCACGAGTCTGCACGTGAACCTCCACGGCGCCTTCATGCAGATGTCCCTCGCCGCCGGGCTCACGGCGTTCACGGCCGTCGGACTCGCGGCCCTCACCTCCTTCTTCGGGTCGCTGGGGGTGAACGAGCTCGTGGCCCCGGTCGAGCTGCTGCGACAGGCCATCGTCAACGCCCTGCTGGCGCCGATCGCTCTGGCCGTGGTCGCCCGAGTGGTCATCCGGCTCGGCGACGACGACGGGCGACGCGTGCTCCGACTCGATCCGCGAGGCTTCTCCCCGTGATCGGCAGGGAGCAGCGGACGCGTCTCGGGGGCGGCGATTCCGTCATCCCGCGCCGGATCCCGCTCATCGCCACCATCATGGCCCTCGTCTTCTGCGTGTTCTACGCGCGCCTCTTCCAGCTCCAGCTCATCCAGAGTGACGACCTCCGGCAGCGGTCCCAGCGCAACTATGTACGGACGATCCGACTCGAGGCGCCCCGTGGAGACATCCTCGACCGCATGGGTCGGGTCCTGGCCACGACGCGCCCGGCCTTCGGCGTGCAGGTCGTGCCCAACGACCTGAGGGAACCCGAGCTCGTCTTCGAGGCCCTCGGCATGCTCATCGACCGCGCTCCCGACTCGCTGCGGGAGCAGGTGGGCACGCCGCGCGGTCGCGCGCGCTTCCAGCCGGTGCGCCTGGCGGGGGATCTCTCCCAGGACCAGCGCGGGCGGGTCGAATCGCACCTCTACGCGCTCTCCGGCGTCTTCACCGACGTCCGCCCACGTCGTTACTACGTCGAAGGGGCGCTGGGATCGCACATCCTCGGATACATCGGCGAGATCCAGCGCGGACAGCTCGAGAAGCGACGCTTCGCCGACTACCGCGCGGGCGAGGTGATCGGCCAGGCGGGCGTCGAGTCGCTGCTGGAGTCGAAGCTCCGCGGTCGCGCCGGCGGCCGCAACGTCGTCGTGGACGTGGCGGGCCGGCTGCTGCGCCAGATCGAGAAGATCGAGCCGAAGCGCGGTGGCGACGTGGTTCTCACGCTCGACCGCGACCTGCAGCGCGCCGCCGAGGAGGCGCTGATGCCCGAGGTCCTGGGCGAGCGGGGCAAGATCGGGGCGGTGGTGGCCCTCGACGTCCGGACCGGCGACGTCCTCGCCATGGTGTCGAAGCCCGACTACGACCCCAACGCATTCGCCGGGGGGATCGATTCCGAGACCTGGGAGGCCCTCACCGAGGACGAGTGGCGCCCGATGCAGAACCGCGCGATCGCGGGGCAGTATCCGCCGGGCTCCACCTACAAGGCGTTCGTCGCGGCGGCGGCCCTCGAAGAGGGTCTGGTACCGCCGGGGAAGAAGATCTTCTGCCCGGGCCACTTCCGCCTCGGGCGTCGCACCTACCGCTGCTGGAAGCGGGCGGGGCACGGCTGGGTGGACCTCCACAAGGCCCTGGTCCAGTCCTGCGACGTCTTCTTCTACGAGACGGGGCTCGCGCTCGGCGTCGATCGTCTCGCGTTTTTCGCCCGGGGCTTCAACCTCGGTCGCCGTAGTCAGATCCGCCTGCCCCATGAGCAGCCTGGGCTGATCCCGACGAGCGCGTGGAAGGAGCGGCGCTTCTCGGAGCCGTGGATGAAGGGTGAGACGGTCTCGGTGGCCATCGGGCAGGGCTTCAATCTGGTGACGCCGCTCCAGCTGGCGCTCTCCTATGCGGCGATCGCCAACGGTGGAAAGATCCTGCGACCGCGCCTCGTCCTGCGCAGCAGCGATGTGGACGGCAACGTCACGCTCGGGCCGGAGCCGGAGATCCTCGGCACCGTGCCCGTGTCGGAGCGTCACCTGGCCACCGTGCGCGCGGCCCTCGAAGGCGTGGTGCACGAGCCAGGCGGCACCGGGGGGCGTTCCCGCGTACCGGGCATCCGGGTGGCGGGGAAGACCGGCACCGCCCAGGTGGTGGGTCTCCAGCACACCGAGGGGATCGAGGAGGACGAGATCACCTTCCGCCATCGCGACCACGCGTGGTTCGCGGCGTTCGCGCCGGTGGAGACGCCGGAGATCGCCGTCGCCGCGATCGTCGAGCACGGCGGGCACGGGGGCTCCGCGGCGGGTCCGGTCGTGCAGCGGGTGCTCGCGGCCTACTTCGGCGACACCGAGGATCGACCGGAGGACGAGCGGATCGAAGCGTCGGCACAGCCGGCGCGGGTCGCCCGAGTTCCGGGGGGCATCGATGTTCGGAATTGATCGCCGGCTGGTACAGAACTTCGACTGGATGCTGCTCGGGTTGATCGCCCTGCTGGCGTGCATGGGCATCGTGAATCTCTACTCAGCGACCACGGCCGCGGGGGACCCGCTCTCGGACGAGGTGCGGCGCCAGCTGTTCTCGCTGGGGCTGGGGACCGCGGCGGCCCTGGTGGTCGCGGCCATCGACTACCGGCACTTCGAGCGGCTGGCGCTACCGGCCTACCTGGTGGCGATCGGACTGCTGGTCCTCACCCTGGTCATCGCTCCCGTGACGCGGGGAAGTCAGAGCTGGCTCTTCGGCGGGCGCTTCCAGCCGTCCGAGCTGGCGAAGGTCGCCATCGTCCTCGCGGTCTCGCGCTACTTCCTGCGCAACCCCCCGGGCGAGACCCGGCAGCTGCGCGACCTCTTCTGGCCGGTGCTGATCGTCGCCGCACCGGTGGGGCTGATCGTCGCCCAGCGCGATCTCGGGGTGGCGCTGCTGACGCTGCTGATCGGCGGCACCTACTTCGCCCTGGTGCGCATTCCCTGGAAGGTCTGGTTCGGGATCGCGGCGCTCGGAGTGGCGGCCCTGGCGGCGCTCTGGACGTTCGGTCTCGCCGACTATCAGAAGGAGCGCATCCTGGCGGTGGTGGACCCGGGCCGCGATCCCCTGGCCTCGGGCTACCAGGTGAACCAGTCCCGGATCGCCATCGGTTCCGGTGGGCTCACGGGTACGGGCTACCGACGGGGCACCCAGACCCAGCTCCGCTTCCTGCCCACCCAGCACACGGACTTCGCCTTCTCCGTGGTGGCCGAGGAGTGGGGCTTCCTGGGCAGCTCGGCCGTGCTCACGCTCTACGGGACGCTTCTGCTGTGGGGGCTCGTGGTGGCGCGCAGCTCGAAGGACGAGTTCGGGGCGCTGCTCGCCATCGGTGTGGTGGGGTGCCTCTTCTGGCCAGCGGCCTTGAACGTGGCCATGGTGCTGGGCCTCGCTCCGGTCATCGGCGTACCGCTGCCGCTCTTCTCCTACGGGGGCTCGGCGCTGGTCACCACCCTGGCATTGACCGGCGTGCTGCTCAACGTGTCGATGCGGCGCTACGTCTTCTGAGCCCGCCCCCGGGTCGGTGCCGTCCCGCGTGCGTCTGATACGCTCGGGCCATGGCGATGACCCGGCCCACCCCCGGCGCGCCGCGCGTCGGGGCCTTCTTCGACATGGACAAGACGCTGATCGCCGAGAACTCGGCCAGCCTCTACATGCAGTACCGCTATCGCCGCGGCGAGATCAGCGGCGTGGACCTGCTGAGGGGCCTCGGTGCCTACATCCAGTACAAAGTGGGTGTGCTCGATATCCGCAACTGGACCCAGGCCACGATGCTCCAGTTCCGGGGCATGAGCGAGTCCGAGCTGGAGAAGCAGGCGCTCGAGTGGTTCGAGGAGGAGGTCGGAGCCACCCTCTACCCCGAGGCCGAGGCCCTGGTGCGAGAGCATCTCGAGGCGGGCCACTTCGTCGCGATCGTCTCCGGCGCCACGAAGTTCGTGGTGCGCCCGCTGGCAGCGCGCCTCGGCATCCAGCACATGCTCTACACGCGTCTGGAGGTGGAGGGCGGGCTCTTCACGGGCCGGGTGATCGAGCCGATCTGCTTCGAAGAGGGAAAGATCTACTGGCTCCAGCAGTTCATCGAGGAGCACGGCGTGGATCTCGCGAAGAGCTGGTTCTACACCGACTCGATCACGGATCAGCCGCTCCTGGACCTGGTGGGCCATCCGGTCGCCGTGAATCCGGACCCCTTCCTCTACCGCGAGGCGGTCCGCCGGTCCTGGCCGGTCCGCTTCTTCGAGGCCCCGTAGAACTACGAGGGACCGCGCCTGTCCGGCGCGGCCCCTCGATGCTTCGGGTTGGAGTGCCAGGGCTACGGCGTCAGGCCGCCCAGCAGGCCCTGCGTGCTGTCCTCGGCCTTGTTGCCTGCGCTCATGTCGGCGTTCATCGGCGAGATCGTGATGTACTTCTGCCGATGGGCGTCCACGTCGGCGTTCTTCTCACCGTCCGGGAAGGGTGAGAAGCCGATGCCGACGCCGACGAAGCAGACGGGGCTCACGTCGCAGCCCGGGAAGGGCAGCGGCGGGAGGAAGGGCGGGAATCCCTGGCTGACGTCGAAGAGGGGCAGCTCGAGGTCGGCGCCATCGCCGAGCTTCGTGACCGCCACGCCGACGATGTCCTCGTAGGGCACCGGGAAGTTGACGTTCAGCATGCGGGTCTTCTCGGGGAACCCATTCGCCTCGATCGTGGCGATCAGGCTCACGATGAAGGCCGAGGCGGGCGCGAGGGCGGCGACCGTCGACGGGAAGTTGGCGCCGCTCTCGGAGATGTCGAGCGCCACGCTGCCGGCGATCGAGGGGATTCCCGCGAAGGCCGCCACCAGGGCTGCGCCTTCGGTGCCGGACGTGTTGCTGCCGGGCTTGCCCAGGTTCTGGCCGAAGTTCAGCCCCGAGACGACCAGGTCCGGCGGGTCGTCCTTCATCAGGATGTCGAGTCCGGCCTTCGCCGAGTCGGCGGGGGTGCCGGCCAGCGACCACAGGGGGTTGGGGTCTCCCGGATTCTGGTTCACGAGCATCATCAGCCCGTCCGGGATATCGAACACGTCGGTGTTGATCGAGCCGCCCTTGCCGCTCTGGTTCTCGGCCGGTGCGACCGTCGTGACCGAGTGGCCCGCACCGATCAATGCGGCGCGCAGGGCCGTGATGCCCGGGGCATCGAAGCCGTCGTCGTTGGTGAGCAGGATGTCGAGTCCGGCCGACGCCGGTACGGCTGCGATGAGCGGCAGCACCGTTCCGATGAGCGCGAGAGCTGACTTGTGCAGCATGGGGTGGTCCTCTCCGTGGATCGAGCAGTCTCGGCGCCGTGCGTGCGCGCCGCGGTTGGATCGGCCCCCGGACCCTACCGGGGGACGCCGGCCAATCATAGACCGGGCCCGAGCCTGCGATCCATTCGGTTTTGGTGCGCTCTGACGGAGGACCAACCCACCGTCTCGATTGAAAGAACACGGCCCGGAGCCGATGGCCCGCGGGGACTTCGTGTCCTTCACCTCGGTTGAGTCGCGGCGGGAGGCGGGCTCCCGCCAGGAGGCTAGAGCAGGCCCTCGACCATCGAGTCGAAGTCGCGCTTCGGTCGCGCGCCCTGGAGCTGCTGCACCACCTCGCCGTTCTTGAACGCGAGCACCGTGGGGATCGCGCGGACGCCGTAGCGGCCCGGCGTTCCCGGGCTCGAATCGATGTCCATCTTCACGATCTTCACCTGCTCGCCGTGCTCCGCGGCGAGTTCCTTGATGATGGGAGCGATCTGGCGGCAGGGGGCGCACCACTCGGCCCAGAAGTCGATGATCACCGGCTTGTCGGACTGGAGAACCTCGGCGTCGAAGGTCTGATCGGTGACGTCGAGCACATCGGCCATGGGAGTCGCTCCTTGGAGTGGGGTTCGGTCGCGGGCGCCCTGATCGGATGCCGGGGACCCCGCGGCGTTACGGTGTGCACCCACCGTAGCGGATCGCAACGGGGCCTCGGGACATCCCCTTGTCTTTCCAGGGATTCTCGCCCACGTTCTGGGCTTGGGCCCAGGGGAGCGCCTTCGATGAGCGAAGTCGACGACGCGCGCAGTCGCCTCGCGCTGCTGCGCCACAGCTTCGAGGCCAGCGCCGAGGTCAAGCGTGCCACGGTCGAGGCCTGCGGGGACGCGATTGCCCTGGCCGCCGACCTGCTGATCGAGACCCTGCGGGGCGACGGCCGGGTCCTGGCCTTCGGCAACGGCGGCTCGGCCTCCGACGCTCAGCACTTCGCGGCCGAGCTGGCGGGCCGCTTCGACGGCGACCGACCGGCGCTGCCCGCGCTCGCGCTCACCGCCAACACCTCGGATCTCACCGCCATCGGCAACGACTACGGCTTCGACCGCGTGTTCGCGCGGCTCGTGGCCGCCCACGGCCGGTCCGGCGACCTCGCCGTCGCCATCTCGACCTCCGGCAACTCGCCGAACGTGCTGGAGGCGGCCTCGGAGGCCCGGGCCCGGGGGCTGCGCAGCGTGGGCCTCATCGGCCGGGGGGGCGGCAAGCTGGCCGGGGCCGTGGACGTGCCGATCGTCGTCCCCTCCGACGTGACCGCCCGCATCCAGGAGGCCCACATCACGATCCTCCATGTGCTCTGCGAGCTGGTGGAAGCGGCGCTCTTCTCGGAGGAAAAGGCTTGAGCGGCCGGATCGTCCTGCGCGAGGGCGACATCACGGCCGAGCCGGTGGACGCCATCGTCAACGCGGCGAACAGTCGGCTCCAGCTCGGCGCGGGGGTCGCCGGCGCGATTCGCGAGCGCGGCGGCCCGACGATCCAGACCGAGTGCGACGCCATCGGTCCGATCGGGGTGGGGGAGGCCGCGGTCACCGGAGCCGGCGATCTCCCCGCGCGGTTCGTGATCCACGCGGCCGGCATGCCGCCCGGCGGACAGGCCAGCGAGGAGAGCGTCCGCAGCTCGGTCCGACGGAGCCTCGCCCTCGCTGCGGACCGGGGCTGTCGCAGCATCGCCGTGCCGGCCATCGGCGCCGGGATCGGCGGGCTGTCGCCTCAGCGCTGCGCGGAGATCCTGATCGCCGAGGCGCGAGAGCATCTGGCGCGCGAGACGTCTCTCGAGGAGGTGCGCTTCGTGCTCTACGGCGAGCCCATGTTCCGCGTGTTCGAGATGGCCAACGACGCCGCGAAGATCGCGGAGCAGATGGCGCGCATCCGCAAGCGCTGAGCCCGATCGCGCCGGGGGCAAGCCAGCGGGTGCCGCATGCACGGGCTTCCGCGAGAGCGCTACGCTTCCGCACCTCCCCGATCTTCCTGGAGAATCCTGGCGTGGACGCCCTGCTCCTCCAGCTCACGGCCCTCGTCTACCTGGCCGCCGGCATTCTGGCCGGCGCGGCCCGGGTCCTCTCCCATGGCTGGCTCTCCAGGGCGGCGGTGGTCGCCCTGGGGGCCGGAGCGCTGCTCCAGGGCCTGAAGTTCTCGCTCCTCCACACCGCCGACAGCCCGCCGCCGCTCACCGACGGGCCGACCGCGGTCTCCTTCATGGCCTGGATCGGTACCGTGGCCTTCCTGGCGCTGCTCTGGCGCTTCCGGCTCGTCGGGCTGGTGGCCCTGGTGGCCCCGCTCTCCTTCATCGGCGTCTTCTACGCCGCGCTCAGCCCGGCGGCGGTGGCCGAGGCGGAGGTCGGAGCTGGCAGCCTTCCCCACGCTCACGTCCTGCTGGCGAGTGCCGGGCTGGCCCTGCTCGGCATTTCCGGCATGGCCGGCGCTGCCTTCCTGGCGGAATACAGCCGCCTCAAGCGCAAGCGTCACCTGGTGGGCTCCCCGGCCTGGCCCTCCCTGGAGGCCCTCGATCGGGTGAACGCCCTGGCGCTGGCGCTGGGCTTTCCGCTGCTCACCCTGGGTGTGGTGACGGGAGCCCTCTGGGTGCGCTCCCTGCACGGCGCCCCGTGGACCGGCAGTGCCCACGAGACCTGGTGCCTGCTGGCCTGGCTCGTCTACGCGGTGTTGGTGACGCTGCGCTTCGGGCTGGGGCAGGGGGCGCGGCGCTCGGCCCAGACGGCGCTGGCCGGCTTCGCATTCGCGGGCTTTGCGGTGGTCGGTGTGGAGCTCCTGCTGTGAAGCTGCTCCTGATGGGGATGAATCACCGCTCCGCGCCGCTCGAGATCCGTGAGCGCATGGCCGTGGACGACCCGGTCCCGCCGCTTCGGAAGCTGGTGTCCAGCGACGAGATCGACGAGGCCGTGCTGATCTCGACCTGCAATCGGGTCGAGGTGGTCGTGCTGACGCGCGAGATCGAATCGGCGCGCCATCGCCTGCGCTCCTTCTTCCGCCGCGACCTGGGAGATGCCTCCCTCGGCGAGCGCGAGCTCGATGGCTGCTGCTACGTCCACCGCGAGTCGGAGGCCATGCGTCACGTGCTGCGCGTCGCGTCGGCCCTCGACTCCATGGTGGTGGGCGAGCCGCAGATCCTGGGGCAGGCGAAGGAGGCCTACCGGACGGCGGTCGAGTGCGGTGCTTCGGGTCCGATCCTGGACCGCCTCTTTCAACGGGCATTCGCGACCGCGAAGCGCATCCGCACCGATACCCGCATCGCCGAGGGCCCGACCTCGGTGGCTCGGGTGGGCGTCGGGCTGGCGCGGCAGATCTTCGAGGACCTGAGCGGGAAGCGCGCTCTGATGATCGGTGCCGGAGAGATGATCGAGCTGGCGCTGACGGCGCTGCGCAAGGAGGGACTCGAATCGGTGTGCGTGGCGAATCGCACCGCCGAGCGAGCGGCCGAGCTCGCCGGACGATTCGACGCCAGCGCCCATGGGCTCGACGAGCTTCCGGCGCTGCTGAGCGACGCCGACGTCGTACTGACCTCGATCGGGGGGAGCCGCCCGATCCTCACCCGCGAGCTGATGCAACAAGCGCTGAGTGCTCGGCGGAGCCGTCCGATCTTCGTGATCGACATCGGCGTTCCGCGGAATGCCGATCCGGCGATCGACGCGCTCGAGGAGGTCTTCCGCTACGACATCGACGACCTCGCCTCCCTCGCAAGCGCGAACGCCGAGGGCCGCCGCCAGGAGCTCGTCCTGGCGGAGGCGATCGTGTCCGAGGAGCAGCAGCGCTTCGAGGGCTGGTTCGTCGCGCTGCGTGCGGTGCCCACGATCCGGCACCTGCGATCGCGGGTGGAGGAGATCCGCAACCGCGAACTCGAGCGCGGGCTCGCGCGTCTCGACCTCGACGATCGCTCGAGGGAGGGGGTCGAGGCGCTCACCCGCTCCATCGTGAACAAGATCCTGCACGCGCCGCTGTCGCGCCTACGCCGTGAGGCGGAGCGCGAGGAGGGCATGGCCTACCTCGAGCTGGCGCGCATGCTCTTCGGGCTCGACGACGACGAGACCTCGGACGAGTCGAGCGAGCGGTGAGCACGCTGCGGATCGCGACCCGGGGCAGCGACCTCGCGCTCTGGCAGGCGCGAGAGGTTGCGAGCCGCATGCAGAAGGCGCTCGGGGTCGGGACCGAGATCCTTCCCCTCCAGACCACCGGCGACCGGCTGAAGGGCTCGCTGGCGAAGGTCGGGGGGAAGGGCCTGTTCGTGAAGGAGATCGAGGAGGCGCTGCTGGCCGGGCGAGCGGATGTGGCGGTCCACAGCGCGAAGGACCTCCCGGCGGCCCCACACCCGGACCTGATCCTCGCCGCGTTCCTGGAGCGGGCCGACCCGCGCGATGCCCTGGTGGCGCCCGCGGCGGACGCCAACCTCGTGTCGCTTCGACGTGGCGCCCGCGTCGGCACGGGCAGTGTGCGGCGGGCCGCCCAGCTCCGGCGTCTGCGCAGCGACCTCGAGATCGTGCCGCTGCGCGGCAACGTGCCCACGCGTCTGCGCAAGCTCGAGGATGAGCACCTGGATGCGATCGTTCTGGCCTGCGCGGGCCTCGATCGCCTGGGCTTCGCCCACCGCATCTGCGAGCGGATCGAGCCCGAGATGCTGCTGCCGGCGGTGGCCCAGGGCAGCGTGGCGATCCAGGCGCGGGCGGCGGACCCGCTGGTGCAGCAGCTCGCGGCGATCGACCATCGCGAGACGGCGATGGCCGCGACGGCGGAGCGCGCCTTCCTGGCGGCCCTGGGCGGGGACTGCAGCGTACCGATCGCGGCGTTTGCCCAGCTCCGGGGGCGCGAGCTGCGTCTGCGAGGGATGGTGATCTCGCCCGACGGGGATCGCCGGGTGTCGGCGGAGACGTCCCTCGACGTCGAGGATGCGGAGCGGGGCGGCGCGCAGCTGGGGGCCGCGGTCCTGCGGGACGGCGGGGACGCCATCCTCGACTCGCTTCGGGTGGAGGCCTCGCCGTGAAACGCGGCAGGGTGATCCTGGTGGGGGCCGGACCGGGCGCACCGGATCTCATCACCGTGCGCGGTGCGCGCGCTCTCGCCGAGGCGGACGCAATCGTCTACGACTCGCTCGCCTCGAAGGCACTGCTCGACATGGCGCCCGCGTACGCAGAGCGGTTCGACGTGGGCAAGCGCGGTCATGAAGCGCCGACGCTTCCCCAGGAGGAGACCACGGCGCTGCTGCTGCGGCTGGCATTCGAGGGGAAGACCGTGGTGCGCCTGAAGGGGGGGGATCCCTACGTCTTCGGCCGTGGAGGCGAAGAGGCCAGTGCCTGCGCCGAGGCCGGTGTGCCCTTCGAGGTGGTGCCCGGCGTCTCGTCGGTGTTCGGGGCGCTCGCCCATGCGGGCATCCCGATCACCGACCGTCGCCACGGCGCGTCCTTCGCCGTGGTGACCGGCCACAAGGATCCGACGAAGGTGAGCGCCGAGACGCGCTGGGAGCTGCTGGGCGAGGCGGCCGACACACTGCTCGTGCTGATGGGCATGCGCAACCTCGCGGAGATCGTCACGCGCCTGATCGAGGGCGGTCGCGCCCCGTCCACTCCCGCGGCGGTGGTGATGAACGGCACCCTGCCGACCCAGCGCGTGGTCGAGGCGCCGCTCTCGGAGCTGCCTGCGCGGGCCGCCGAGGCTGGGGTCACGGCTCCCGCCGTCGTGGTGGTGGGCGACGTGGTCAGGCTGCGGGACCGGCTGGCCTGGTACGAGAAGCAGCCGCTCTTCGGGCGTCGCGTGCTGATCACGCGCTCGGCCGAGCAGTCCCCGGAGCTGGCCCGCGCCTTCGCGTCGGCCGGCGCCGAGCCGGTGGTGGTGCCCCTCATCGAGCTGCGCGGTCCCGCAGACCCGTCCTCCCTCGACGCAGCCCTCGAGCGCCTCGCCGAGTACGACGCACTCGTCTTCACCAGCGCAAACGCGGTGCGCTTCACGGCAGAGCGGGCAGGAATGCGGAAGGTCCCGCTCTCCGCGGCGAGGGCGGTGATCTGTGTGGGGCCCCGCACCGCCCAGGCCGCGCGGGACGCCGGAATCCCGGTCCACCACATCCCGCCTCACCGTTTCGACGCAGAGGGCGTGCTGGAAGAGATCCTCCGCGCGCTGCCGCCGCAGGGGCGACGCTTCCTGCTGCCTCACTCCGACCTTGCACGCGAGACGCTGGCCCTCGGCCTGCGCGAGGCCGGGGCGCAGGTGGATGCGGTGGTCGCCTACGCCAACGCCCCCGCCGAGGTCGACGCGCCCGCCCTGCGCGCCTCCCTCGAGGGCGGGGGGCTCGACGTCCTGACCTTCGCAAGCCCCTCGGCGGCCAGGCGCTTCCGCGAGCTGCTGGACGACACCGCCCTCGCCGCGGCCCGACGCTGTCTGGTCGCCGCGATCGGACCCGTCACGGCGGATGCGCTGCGCGAGGCCGGGCTGGCTCCGAACGTCGTCGCACCTCAGTCCGGCGTGTCCGGGCTCGTCTCCGCGATTGCCGACTCCGTGGCCGCGGCGGCCGAATCCCGATAGCGTCTGCGCCGTGCCGATCCGCTACAAGGTGGTCGAGACCAGCTCCGTCACCGACGCCGAGCTCGAGGAGATCCTCAACGAGTGGACCGCGCAGGGCTGGTCCCTCGAGGGGATCCACTTCGCGATGCGCGACGCATCGAAGCGCCCGAGCATGGCCTTCGTGACCTTCACCCGCGAAGGTCCGGTCTCCGAAGACGGGTAGCGACGTCGCGCGCAACGAGATCCCGCTTTGCGCGTATCGTGGAAGCATGCCGTGGTGGATCCGGGCGGGTGGGTTGCTGGGCCTCGTGCTGCTCGGCTGCGCCTGGGAGGCCGGTGAGGCGGAGCTCCCGGCGATGGCGGGCGGCCGGGGGCAGGGCGGGAACGACCGGGAGGAAGTCCTGGGGGGATTCCTCTCGGAGCATTGGCGCCTTCCGGTCCCCGCCCAGGGAGGGGCTCCCGCGGACCTCTCCGCACTCGAGCGCTCGCTGCTCCCGAGCGATTGCGGCGCCTGCCATCCGAAGCAGTACCGGGAGTGGCAGGGCTCGCTCCACGCTGGCGCCTTCTCGCCCGGATTCGCCGGGCAGCTCGTCGAGGGACGCCTCGCCGAGGCACCGCAGCTGCGCCGCTGCCAGACGTGTCACGCGCCGCTGGCCGAGCAGCAGCCGATCCTCGAGTCGGGCGAGGCCGAGCCCGCTTACGACGCCTCGCTCCGGGCCCAGGGCATCGTCTGTGCCGGCTGTCATCGGCGGTCCCACCGCGTGTTTGGGCCTCCGCGTCGGCCCGAGCTCCCGCCTCTCGCGGCCGTGCTGCCCCACGCGGGCTTCGAGGAGCGCGCGGAGTTCCAGGAGAGCCGCTTCTGCGCCGAGTGCCACCACTTCTTCGACGACGAGGGGGTGGCGGGCAAGCCCCTGCAGAACACCTGGGCCGAGTGGCGTGCGAGCCCGGCGGCGGCGGCCGGCCGCACCTGCCAGAGCTGCCATATGCCCGATCGCGCCCATAGCTGGCGCGGCATCCACGATCCCGAAATGGTGCGCTCGGGAGTCCAGGTGGGGTGGGACGCGTTCGAACCGGATGCGGAGTGGGTCCGTGCGACGCTCGTCCTGACGAATCGCGACGTCGGCCACGCCTTTCCCACCTACGTCACGCCCCGGGTCTTCCTGGAGGCGTGGCAGGTCGATGCGGAGGACGGCGAGATCGCCGGCACGCGCTCCCGCGCGACGATCGGTCGGGAGATCGACTTCTCCGCCTGGCAGGAGCGCTTCGATACGCGGGTCCTGCCCGGCGAGTCGATGAGGCTCGATTACGCGCAGGCGCGGCACTCCAGGGCGCGCACCCTGATCGGCCGGGTGACGGTCGATCCGGCCTACCACTATCGCGGCGTGTTCGAGTCCCTGCTCGCGTCGCTCGAGTCCGGAACGGCACGGGACCTGATCGCCCAGGCGCTCGAGCGCGCGAACGAGGCGCCCTATGTGCTGACGGAGACGCGCCGCGCGCTGCCGGGCGTGAGCCCCACCTCGCTGGAGTGATCCCGCTCCGAGCCGGTCAACGAGCGCACGGGTTGCAGGGGTTCGTCGTATCGGGATCGCCGAGGGCGATCCCCGAGACGGGGAGCGCCGGGGCGCTCACGGCGAGGGCGTGACCTCCGACTCGTAGCGGGATGCCCATTCCATCCTCCATTCGAAGGTTCATCCGAAGGCTCGGGGTCGCAGCCGATCGGGGCGCGACCCGGAAGCCGTCCCTCGCTACGCGATCGTCTCGAGACCGGTTAGAGCGCGGCTTCGCGGGGCGGGTCGGGGGGCGGGGAGGGCGGGCGCGGGAGCACGAAGGGAAGGATCGCCTGGACCAGGTCGATCCGGGTGCCGAGGGTGCGGGTCAGGCCGGAGAGCAGGCCGATCACGCGGGCGATCAGCACCAGATGCGATGGGATGCGCACCACCGGGTTCTCACGGATGCGGTCGGGGATCTCGTGTCGCAGCCGTTCGGCGAGCTCCGGGTCGAGATGGGCCTGACTGCGGATTCGCTGCGCCGTAGCGAGGATGAACTCGGCCAGCTCGGCCAGGGACGAGACCCTGCCGTCGCGGGTCTCGAAGCCGAGATCGACCATCGCCGTGGCCATCGCCGTCGCATCGCCCTTCAGCAGTGCTACGGCGAAGGCGACCACGCCCGCGCGGAAGTCCGGCGGCAGCTCCTTCGCGAGCCCGAAGTCGAGGAACACGAGACGGGGGCCGTCGGCCGCGGCTTGCACCAGCAGGTTGCCGGGGTGCGGGTCGGCGTGGAAGAAGCCGCGCACGAGGATCTGCTCGCAGTAGGCCTCGACCAGCACGCGCGATACGTCGTTCGGGTCGATCTCCGCGCCTGTGAGTGCCTCTGCGTCGCTCACCTTGATCCCCTCGACCAGCTCCATGACGAGCAGCCGCTCGCTGGAGAGATCCCAGTGGATGCGGGGCGTGGTCACGTCGTCGCGCTCCTCGAAGAATCCGGCCACGCGCTCCGCGTTGCGACCCTCGTTGACGAAGTCGAGCTCGAGAGGGACCGCCTCGGCCAGCTCGTCCACCAGGGGCATGAGGTCGAAGTCGCGCTCCACCCGCGCGACGGTGCGAAAGAGCAGACGCAGATTGGACAGGTCGCTGCGGACGAGCCTCGCGATCTCCGGGTACTGCACCTTCACGGCGACGACGCGACCGTCCAGGGTCGTCGCACGGTGCACCTGGGCCAGGGAGGCGGAGGCGATCGGCTCGCGCTCGAAGGACGAGAACACCGCGTCGAGGGGCCTGCCGAGCTCGGCTTCGACCATCTCGCGGACCGTCTTGAAGGGCTTCGGAGGGACGCGATCCTGGAGGGCCGAGAGGACCTCCACGTACTCCGGCGGCAGGACGTCGGCCCGGCTGCCCAGGAACTGGCAGCCCTTGAGGATGAGGCCGCGCAGCTCGACCGCCGCTTCGTAGATCGACTCCGCGCTCTCCCGGTGGAAGCGCGACCAGCGCTCGCTCATGTCCGCCGGCGCGACGCGCTTCGCCAGGAAGCGGTTCACCCGTACGCCCATGTAGATACGCGTGAAGGTGGTTCCGATGCGGCGCGCCCTCGAGATGCGCTCGCCCAGGCCCGGCTCCCGCACTACCAGAGCTCCGGTGGGCGAGAGGGGCACGACCAGGACTCCCCGAGCCGCTCGTCCTCCAGCGCCTCCGCCTCCTCGTCTTCCTCGTAGATGGGAGCGGGGGTATAGGCGCACTGGACCCAGCGGGTCGCGGTGAACTCGAGCAGATAGCTCGCGCCGAAGCTCTGGTAGCGGAAGGGCTCGCGGCTTCCCGGACCGAGGCCGATGGCCGGGAGCGGAATCCCCTCCAGGTCTCCTGCCTCGACGAGGGCCTCCAGGGTGTCCGGGTAGAGCGACTCGCGTTCCACGTGGCGCTCGAGGGCATCGATGATGTCCCGCGCGCGCGCCTCTCGAGTGAGCTGGTAGCCGGTGAAGGCCCAGGCCTGGCCGGCGCAGACGGGAAGTGCGACCAGCGCTGCGCCCACCGCGATCCGCCGGGCCCGCCGGGTCAGCGCGGGCCCGCGATCGGCAAGGCGGAGCGTCGCAGTCGCTGCCGTGGCGACGGCACACGCGATGGTGACGCCGACGAGCAGACCCGACGGAAGCCGGAAGGGAAGCAGGGTGAGCTGGGAGCCTGCCAGCAGCAGGAGAGCAGGGGTCGCGACCCCGGCGCCGAGTGCCAGGGCGGCGCGGCCGCGTCCCGGGGCGTTGGCGAGACCGGCGATGCCGATGGCCGTTCCGAGCCAGCCCACGGCCACGAAGAGCGCGAAGGTCTCTAGACCGAAGACCGGCACGACCGGCCACGGGGAGACGGCGAAGGGCAGAGTGGGGTCGGTCCCCGTGGCGTTGCAGAGGAACGCCATGGCCGCGGCGGCGAAGGGAAGGTAGACCGCGCCGCGAAGCGGCCAGGACAGACGCAGCCAGCTCGCGGCCAGCGCCGGTGCGGTGACCGAGCTACCGATGCACAGCGCGATGAGCGCGAGCGCGGCAGATCCCCGCCACCCGAAGAACTGCCAGGGGGAGGGGGCGTACACGCCGTAGAATACGAAGAGCAGGACCGCGCCGAGCGCGGACACGGCGACGGCCTTTGCGATGGCGGAGTGCGCAGCGAGGAGCACACCCGTCGTGAGGAGCAGCGCCGGCATCCCCAGGCTCGTGAAGGCGAGGCCCGGGGGATCGACGAGGAACGCGAACAGATCGCTCTCGAAGAAGAAGCGGGTCGGTGCGTACCACGGCGTGTTCAGGCCGGCTCCCCTCGGCCCGATGCCGCGGTGGACCACGGCCGCGAGGCAGAGCAGTACCACGAGCAGCAGCCATCCGAGCCATCGCAGTCCACCGGCGGGAGTTCCCGTTCGCTCGCCGTGCACCGACTCCGGCGAGGCGAGGCTCACTTGCGGTCGCTCTCCCCGCCCGTGTCGATGCGCAGCCGGGGGCGGTCTCCCGGCGCTCCGTCTTCGCTGAGACGGATCGTCGCATTCACCTCCAGCGCTCGCCCTTCGAGGAGCTGGGTCAGGATCGCAGCGTAGTCCACGTTCTCGAGTGCGCGACCGATCTCGTAGCTCAGCCGCTCGAAGAACTCGGAGCGCGCTCGCTCGCTCTGGTCCGCGGCGAAGTCCGCCCAGTCCCTCGGCAGCGTGTCGCCCAGGGCCTTGCGGATCGTCTCTTCGGTGAAGAAGAAGCTCGAGAATCCGGCTGCGATCGCCTTGCGAACGAAGTCGGGGATCGGGTTCTGCGAGCGCTCGTCTTCGATCTCGTCGGACGGGACCTCTTCGGGCGGCGCGCTTTCTTTCCCTCGGCGCTGGGCCATGGAGTAGAATTCGTCCCCGTCATGGGAAGCCGCGTGAGCGACATCATGGGCGAGAAGCTCGTCACCATCAGCGCGGACGACTCACTCTCGACCGTCGAGGATATCATGACGCTCGGGGGCGTGCGTCACATGCCTGTGGTGCGCGGCGGCCAGCTCGTCGGCGTGGTCTCCCAGCGCGATCTGCTGCGTGCCTCCCTCTCGAATCTCACCAGCTTCGGCAGCGACCAGCGGCGCGCCTTCCTCCTGGCCGTGGAGATCGGTCGGGTCATGTCCGCACCTCCGATCGTCATCGAAGCCGAGGCGTCTCCCGAGGAGGCGGCGCTGGTGATGGCCGATCGGAAGATCGGCTGCCTGCCCGTACTCGATCGGGGCGCCCTGATCGGGCTCCTCACCGAGACCGATCTGCTGCGTTACTTCGCCGGCGTCGTGGGCTGAGACGGGTCCGGTTCGCCGGCGCCGGGCGACCTGCCTGTGCCGCGGGCGAGTCATCGTCGGGGCTCGCCCCGAAAAGGCGCCTCGGGGCGATTGATCTGATTGACATGTCCCGCGGGGGTCTCGTACTCTCGATGGTCACCTGGGGGGACTTCCCGGGTGCCACGCGGTTTCGATGCGATGCACGGGCCTGAGCCGGCGAAGCAGCCGCGATCCGGCGGGGAGACGGGATGGCCGTCGTCGAACGAGTCGAAGCGGGATCCGACGGGCGGCGCCGCCTGCGCCTGAGCAGTCCTGCGAGCCTCACGCCGCTCGGCGAGGTCGAGGTGTGCGGCGCCGGAGACGTGCGGGCTGCCGTCGAGCGCGCTCGCAAGGCCCAGCCCGAGTGGGCCGCGTCCTCCTTCGAGGAGCGCGCGCGATTCATGGAGCGGGCCGTGCGGGTGCTGCTCGACCGCCAGGACGAGTTCCTCGAGCGGATCATCTCAGAGACGGGGAAGCCGGTGGCCGAGGCACTCGCCACCGAGATCGTGACCGCCTGCGATGCCATGCAGTTCTACGCGAAGCGCGCGAAGCGCATCCTCTCCGATCGCGTCCTGCCCCTGCACCTGATGAAGACGAAGAAGCTGCGGATCGTGTACCGACCCATGGGCGTGGTCGGAATCATCACGCCGTGGAACTTCCCGTTCCTGCTCTCGCTGAACCCGACTGTCCAGGCCCTGATGGCGGGGAATGCCGTCGTGCTCAAGCCCTCTGAGGTGACCCCGCTCTCGGGGCGTCTGGTCGAGGATCTCTTCCAGGCCGTCGGACTCCCGGAGGGCGTGCTCTCCGTCGTGGTGGGCGATGGCGAGACGGGTGCCGCGCTCCTCGAGAGCGGCGTCGACAAGATTGCGTTCACCGGCAGCGTGGAGACCGGTCGGCGCGTCGCGGAGATCTGCGGCCGCAACCTCGTGCCCTGCACCCTCGAGCTCGGCGGCAAGGATCCGATGATCGTGTGCGCGGACGCGGACCTGGATCGCGCCGCTCGCGGGGCGGTGTTCGGGGCATTCAGCAACTCCGGCCAGGTCTGCACGTCCACGGAGCGGGTCTACGTGGTCGAGGACGTGGCCGACGAGTTCACCCGCAAGGTGGTGCAGGAGACGGCGGCGCTTCGCCAGGGTGCCGAGGGCGAGTTCGACATCGGAGCGATCATCCGTCCCGAGCAGATGGAGGTGATCGAGGCCCACGTGAGGGACGCCGTGGAGCGCGGTGCCCGTCTGCTCGCCGGGGGGCGACGCAACCCGGACCAGGCCGGCTACTTCTACGAGCCCACCGTGCTCGCGGACGTGAACCACGAGATGCTGGTGATGCGCGACGAGACCTTCGGTCCCGTCCTGCCCATCATGGTCGTGCGCGACGAGGACGAGGCCGTCGCCCGTGCGAACGACTCGCGATACGGACTCAACGCCAACATCTGGACGAAGAACAAGCGGCGCGGAACGCGGCTGGCGAAGGCCCTGGAATCCGGCTGTGCCGTCGTGAACGATTGCATGGTGACCTACGGCGTGGCCGAGTCGCCGTTCGGGGGGACGAAGGAGAGCGGGATCGGGCGAGTGAACGGGGATCAGGGGCTCAAGGGCTTCTGCCACACGCAGTCGATCGTGATCGATCGGCTCGGCGGCAAGTC
>Ga0209536_100006031_pt1 | contig 18649 bp, 16 predicted proteins | sample DeeMarSeWOR28_12_FD_187461 | JGI IMG/M metagenome (GOLD analysis project Ga0209536, IMG submission 187461) | Marine sediment microbial communities from White Oak River estuary, North Carolina - WOR-2-8_12 (SPAdes) (version 2) | ecosystem: Environmental > Aquatic > Marine > Intertidal zone >... | reverse complement strand
GGATAAAAACGAGTAAGGCGGCGGCCTTCAGCATGGCCTTGCCGCGATTTTTCGGCCCGCCGTTGTCGGTTGTTTCCATAGGATTTCGCTCTTAACAAAAAATTTAGGTTTCAGGTGTCAATACACCGCCAATCATGGCCCTGACTTCCTGATTTTACGGTGCCTCCGCAGTGCTGAATAGCCTGCTAACTGCCGCCGGCCCCGCGCTTCCGGCCTCGTAGAACTCCAGCATGTCCTGTTGATCATCACAGTCTTCACAGCGGTCTAATATGGGGGTTAAAAACGACCAGCACCTTTTAACGCTATCCTGCCGCCAGAAGAGCATTTGATCGCCGAGCATGCAGTCGATTAATACCTTTTCATAGGCTTCCAGCACCGGCCCGGCGTAATTCTGCTGATAATTAAAATCCATGGTAACCGTGCGCAGGCATACCCGGGCCCCGGGATTTTTGGTCTGAAACGTCAGGGTTATCTTTTCTTCCGGGTATATTCCCAGAATTAAACGATTGGCGACAATGGTTTCACCGAGGATGTGGCGAAACAACGAGTGCGGCACGGTTTTAAACTGAATTGAGATTTCGGTCAGTTTGCGGGCCAGCCTTTTGCCGGAGGTCATGTAAAACGGTACACCCTGCCAGCGCCAGTTGTCCAGAAAGACTTTCATCATGGCAAAAGTCGGTGTCAGTGAATTTGGGTCCACATCCGGTTCTTCGCGATAGGCGGCGACCGCATTATTGTCGATGACCCCGGCACGGTACTGCCCAAGGACCAGGTATTTCTTCAGGTCGGCTACCGGAAACGGGCGGAGCGCGCCAAATACCTTGTTTTTTTCGTCACTTACCAGATCGGCTTTAAAACGGACCGGCGGTTCCATCGCGGTCAGCGCCAGCAACTGCATCATATGGTTTTGAAACATATCCCGCAATACCCCTGTTTTTTCATAATAGCCGGCCCGATGTTCCACCCCGAGGGTTTCGGTGGCCACGATGCTGACCTGATCAACATAGCGCCGATTCCAGATGGGTTCAAACAGTGAATTGGCAAAACGAAACATCAGCACATTTTGAACCGTCTCTTTGGCCAGGTAATGGTCGATTCTGAAAATCTGGTGTTCGCTGAAATGTTCGTGCAGACTGCGGTCCAGATCCATCGCCGTCTCCAGGTTGATGCCGAAAGGTTTTTCGACCACGATACGGGCCCATCCGTTTCCGTTGGTCTTTTCAGCGCTCAACCCTGCCCGGCCGATCATCTGCGCCACCGTTTGGTATAAAAACGGCGGCAGCGCGATATAGAAAATTCGATTTCCCCGGGTATTGTGGCGGGCATCAAGCTGCTTTAAAGTTTGGGCCAGTTTGTCATAGGAGGCCAACTCCTCGTAATCGATCGGCTGATAGTGCAGGGCGGCCGCAAAAGCCGGCCAGCGGGCCGGGTCCATGGTTCCGCCGTCCAGCAAGTCGCTTTCCATTTTATTTCTGAATTCATTGTCGTCCAGCCGGGTGCGGGCGCAGCCCACAATTTGAAAAGTTTGCGGCAGACCGTCATTGAGATACAGGTCAAAAAGAGCTGGAATCAGCTTGCGGGCCGTCAGGTCTCCGGTGGCCCCCAAGATGACAATGGTGCAGGGCTCGCTTGGCTCGGGCGCGACGCATTCTCGGGGGTCGAGGTCCAGATCCGGGGCTGTGGCCAAAGCTTTGGCCACAAATTCTGCCGGCTTATTGTGATCGTTACTACTTTGCATATCAAAATCCTTAGTCGCATTTATTAAAAATTTCAAATCACAAATCACAAAAAATATCCAAATTCCAATGACCCAAAACCCAAACAGCGAGATATTAGTGAAAACACCAATCACCCGTTTGGGTCATTGGGATTTTGAATTTGTAATTTATTTGGAATTTGGTGCGTGGGTTTTGGTGCTTTAATCTGAAATACTTGAATAATTAGTATAAAGTGCGCAGACGTTTCAAGCTTTCCTCATTCGCTGCAGGTTTCCTCCGCGCAGGCCCTGCCTTTCAGGTTGAAGAAGAACTTCAAGCCTTTTTGTACTTTTTCTGAAAAAATTTTCGGTGAGAAGTAGGCGCCGGCAACTTTTTTGTTAATCTCTCCTATGGACGGATAGGGGTGCACGGCGGCCGCCAGTGTGGAAAGCTTCACTTTCCCGTTTAGAACAGCCACCCATTCGTTCAACAGGTCTTCGGCATGGGGGCCGAGGATCTGAACCCCGATCGGCTTTTCCTTGTCGTCCAGGATCATCTTGATTTTACCGGCTGTTTCTCCTTCAGCCAGGCTGCGGTCGTTATCCTTGAATTCTTCCGTCCAAACCTGATAGTCGATACCGGCTTGCCGGGCACTTTTTTCATTCAGGCCGATGCTGCCCAGGGGCGGGTCGGTGTAGGTGCACCAGGGCAAAAACGTGTAGTCAGCCTTGCGCGGCAGGCGAAAGATGGCATTGCTGACCACAATGCCGCCCTCGTACCCGGCCGCATGGGTAAACTGAAAGCCGCCGTTGACATCGCCGGCGGCATAAATGTGCTTGAAATTCGTTCTGAGCCGGTTGTCGACGATTATCCCCCGGCGATTGAATTTTACGCCAATATCCTCCAGCCCGAGATCGCCCGTGTTGGGCTGCCGCCCCAGAGCGACCAGGATCGTTTCCGCTTTCAGGCTGATGATGCCCCCCGGACCCGTTTTGATCTTAACTTCTTTTTGGCTGCCCAGATCGTTGACTTCCTCGATTGAGGAATTGAGATAAAATTGGACCCCTTCTGAACCGAGAACCTCTTTGAGCGGGTCGGCCAGGTCCGGGTCCTCTTTGATCAGGATCTGCGGGGCCATATCCACCACGCTAACCGTGGTCCCCAGCCGACTGAAGGCCTGGGACATCTCACTGCCGATGGGGCCGCCGCCCAGTATAATCATGGACTCCGGCAAATGGTCAAGGTAGAAGACTTCCCGATTGGTAATATAGGGCGTTTTATCCAACCCCCTGATGGGCGGTGCGCCGGCCGAAGAGCCGGTGGCAATAACCCAGGTTTTGGCCGAATAGGCTTTTCCATTCAATCGAATGCTGTGGTCATCGGTAAATGTCGGCTGGCCGAATTCTACCTGGGCCCCAAGCCTGCAAAAGCGTTCCCGGGAATCATGGTGCTGGATGGTGCCGATCACGGATCTTATTCTTTGGGAGACCTGTTTAAAATCCACCGGCGGCACCGCCACCGGCGGCAGACCGAATTTGCCCGAATTTTTCATTAAGTGGTACACATGGGCCGATCTTAAGAGCGTTTTGCTGGGCACGCAGCCAAAATGCAGGCAATCGCCGCCCAGCTCCGGCTCCCTTTCGACCAGCAGCGCCTTGGCCCCCAGTTGGGCCGCTCCGGAGGTCACCGTCAAACCGGCGGCACCCCCGCCGATGACGCCGATATCGTAGTCATAAGTTGCCATAGGTAGTTCCTAAATTCATAGATTTTAAATTACTTAAAAGTTTGGATGCCTTGTCCTGAATTGAAAATTCAATATTCAATCGAAAATATTCAATCATCACATTGTATTCTAAATATTTCAAATTAAGCTTTTTGCATCAAACGCTTTAAAATGAAGCACGAGGGACTATTCCCCGTTCAGCGACCAGTCGTACTCCAGGTACTCGATATTGATTTTTCCCGGACTGTTTTCCAGTTTATTTTTTAACTCCGGATTGGCATACTTCAGATAAAAGCTTAGCGGGTCGTCGTTAAAATCCTCTGAAAACCATTTGAAAATCCGGCTGACGTGAAGATTGCGCCCCTCCAGCCGATAGCTAGCCGGGTTGTTGATAAATGCCCGGGTGGCGTCATCCAGCTGTTGATCCAGTTTCTCCGCCACAAAAGGCTCGGACCGCAGCGGGGGACAGCTTAAAGCCGCACAGTTGATGGCAAAATGAACCCGGGGATCCTTGTAGCGGGGCCTGAGAATGTCATGCTCGATATGGTCCAGCGAAACCGTCTCCCCGTTGAGCCGCACAACATGTTTCTTCCAGGGGCCGGTGTTGAAAACGCCAAGCTCTTTGATGGAATCGATGCCCGGGTATTTCGTCAAAATCAGTTTTATGGTCCAGGCGTTGTAGACGTTGATATAGAAAGCAAACTGTTCATTGCGTGAAAGGGCGTTGGGGTCGACCTTTTGCAGTCGATCGAGATACCGGTCCAGCTTGGCCTCCTCGGATTTAAACCCCGCATAATTGACCTTGCCGTCCGCAACGTATTGATGCAGCAGTTCGCTGAAAAGCCCGTGGCTGACGCTGGAATCGGTCGAAGCCGAAAAGGCCGTACCGACCAGCGCCACCGTAACCACAAGCGTTAAAATTGCTGTTGCAAACATCTGTTTGATCTTCATTTCATGACTCCGTTGGTTATATCGAATTTTTAAGGCAAACAAACTATTCTTATTCAGGCAAATTATTTTAACTTTAGGTCGTGTCTTTAAGCCAAAACTTACAATTTTTGCTGCCCTGATAATGCGACCGAGTATAACCGGCTGTCAATCCGACGGATAACCGGTTTGCGGGAGTTATTTTAATACACCGGGCCAGTTCCGGTTCGCTTTTTCGATGTATCCCGGGATGTCTTTTTGCCATTTCTTTTGACAGATTACTAATGTGTGATTAACTAAATCTATGGTTGGAATGGCAACAGTCAAGACAGCCGCAGTGTTTTTGTAAGGAATCGGAATTTCCAACGACCTGAAAATACATACTGAGCGGCTCAAATGAGTGCTGCCGTCAAGCCGGTCCTTTTTTGATCAGGGGCCGGGTAAAATTCGGCAGAAGACTTTTTTCAAAAGAGGTGTTCAATTGAAGGTCGCCCTGGTAATCCACAGCAATATATTGGAAAAAGTCGATGGCATGGCCTCTTATTACAAAAAGCTGTGCCGATATGCCGTGGGTGTGGACCAGCAGCTGGATGTTTTCATGCAGCATCCCGACCCGGGCAAAACGCTGCAGGATAAATCAACCCGCTTTTTCTTCGTCCGGGTAAAGACTTCCTTTCAGGCCCTGCCCGGAGCCTATCTATCATTCAACCCCTTGTACTATGTCAAGCTGGCCTGGTATTTTCATAATGTTTTCAAAAAAGAAAAATATGACTGCCTGCAAGTCGCCTCAGCGCATCCCATGAGCCTGTCGGCGATAGCCGCTGCCAAAAGGCTGGGTATCCCGGTGATCGGGTCTTATCATACGCTGCTGCCTGAATACGCCCGCTGTTGGTCATTTAAGAAATACGCATCGCAGTTCGGCGGCCGTCTCATGGCCCGGGGATTGACGGCATTTGTAAGCGGCTGGACGAAACTTGTGTACGGCGCCGCCGATATCATCCTGGTGCCGACTTCAACGGTGAAACAGGGCCTGAGAAATATCTACCGCCGCAAACGCATAGAGGTTATTGGAAGAGGGGTGGAAACCCAACTCTTTAAACCGCAAGAATCCGCCGGGCCGAAATTAACCGCGCTGTATGTGGGAAGAGTTTCCGTTGAAAAAGATATTGAGAAACTGGCCTTCTTCCGGCGCCACAGCGATATTCAGCTCAAGATCGTGGGGGATGGCACAGATATTGGCGAAATTCGGCAAAAACTGTCGTTTGCCGATTTTAAAGGCCGCCTGCAGGGCCAGGATCTTGCGCGCGAATACCGCCGGTCAGATTTGTTTGTATTTCCGTCTAAAACCGATGCCTATGCCAATGTCGTATCGGAGGCGCTTTGTTCCGGCCTGCCGGTGGTGGCCTTTGAAGCGGCGGGTGTCGAAGATCGGGTGAAAGACGGCGTCAATGGCTTTTTGGTGAAAGACGACAACGAATTCGAAAAGGCGGTTTTAAAATTAAAACATTCAGCGCGGCGGGCAAAAATGTCATCTGAAGCCCGCCAAACGGCGCTGGGACTAAAATGGGAGCTCGTGTTCGAACAGCAGCTTAAAGCATTTTCGATCGCAATGCTTGAACGGCAGCGCAGACTGAAGAAATTTTTTCCAATCTTGCGGCAGGTATGGTACGCTTTTAACTTTTCACACGCGCTGTTGGGATCGGCTCGCATGGGGTTTTATGTGTTTCTGGCCAACGCCAGTGCCGGATTGGCGGCCGGCTTCGGCGCCGGTCTGAGACAATCGTTCATCTCTTTTCTGATGGTCGGATTTAATACCAGCTTCTTTGAATTTCTTTACTTTCGCAGCCGCACACTGGCCATCATCCTGCCAAGCCTTCTGACAACCACCGTGGGGACGTCCATCCACTGGTTTTCAGGCACACCCAACATTTTTATGACGGCCGGCACCATTTTGGGGCTGGCGCTTTTCAATTTCTGCATGCTGTCTGAAATTCACCGGCGCCATGAAACGATATCTCCCTGGGAGTTGACCAGAATTTTTACCCACTATATGATAAACACGCCGGGGCGAATCAGGCGCTTGCTTAAAAAGAGACTCGGCGCATTGGCACCCCAGCTGCAGGCGATGCGGACCCGTTCTTCAATTGCAAAACTTTCGAAATAAACTAACCCAGCATGTTCAGATGGCACTACATTAACAGCAAGTATATGTACATCGGTATTCAATTGATGAGCACGGCGCTGGCTTTCTCAAAAGGCCTGACGCCCTCGCAGATTATCCTGGCCAATCCATCTCTGCCCTACGGCGGCCTGTCGATCGCCTCCAAAACCAAAATTTTGGAGCGCTTCCAAGCCTGCAGGCAGTTTTTGCAACAGCAGCTGATCCCCCAAAAAATGAACCTCGCCGATCGAAAAGCGCTGGCGTTTTCATTTCTTGAAACCAACCCTTACCCGATCATCGCCAAACCCGATCGCGGTGTTGTCGGAATCGGCGTGCGCAGGCTTGACTGCGAAAAAGATTTAAACGATATCCTCAGCATTATGCCATCGGATTACATGCTTCAGCAGTACTGTGATTATCCGCTTGAATACGGCATCTTTTTTTGCAAACTTCCCGATGAATCCCGCGGCCGCGTGGTGTCGCTGACCGAAAAAATTGCGCCCTTTGTTTTCGGCGACGGCAGGCACAGCTTGCAGCAGCTGGTGCAGATGAGTCCTGATTTCAAATATAATAAAGGCGCCTTGCTTTCCCATGCCCGGAACCTGGATTATATCCCGCAAAAAGGCGCCTGGCACCAGGTGATTATCCAGGGCAGCCACACTTACGGGTCGATCTTCAAGGATCGCAACGACCAGATCAACCAACAGCTTGAATCCTGGTTGAATGAACTTTGCGCGGCAGATGATGAATTTTACTTCGGCCGCTTTGATATGAAAGTCAAGGATCGAGAAGCATTGAAAAGCGGATCGGCTGTTAAAATTATCGAACTCAACGGCTGCTGGTCGGAACCGATTCACATCTATGATGACCGCCACAGCTTTTGGTTTGCCGCCAAAGAACTCTTTTTGTCTTATGCCCGCGCCTATCATATTGCCAAACTCAATAAACGGCGTCTTCAGATAAAAGCGTCACAAAAAGAGCTGCTGGCAGCCTATCGCGTCTATCTGCAGGAAAAAAAACAAATAATCCGCGTGGTCGGATAATTGCTGCCTTCTGCCCCCAACACGGCGGGTGGTAAATTGCAGTGACACAAAATTTGGCTACCCAGATGCCTTGATTTGAGCCGAATGGTTATTACCTTGATTTAAACCATTCAATCGAAAAGGAGGCTTAATATGCAAGAACGCAGTGGAGTTATTACTTTTCAGGGAAATCCGCTAACCCTGCTCGGGGCTGAACTTAAGGTCGGAGATTCAGCGCCGGATGCCACTTTATTGGCAAACGATATGAGCCCGGTCCAACTTTCTTCCTTCAAAGGAAAGATCTGTGTAATTTCGGTTGTGCCGTCGCTGGATACACCGGTTTGCGATATGCAAACCCGCAAGTTTAACGAGGCCGCCGGCAACCTGGGGGATAATGTCGTTGTCCTGACCATGAGCATGGACCTGCCCTTTGCACAGGCACGTTGGTGCGGCGCCGCCGGGGTCGATCAGGTTACCACGTTGTCCGATCATCGCGATGCTGATTTCGGTAAAGCGTTCGGTGCATTGATCAAAGAACTGCGTTTGCTGGCGCGGGCGGTGTTCGTCGTAGACAGCGATGGCACGATTCAGTATATCCAGCTGGTCAAGGAAGTTACGGAAGAACCGGATTATAATGCCGTGCTGGAGGCCGTTAAGAAATTGGTCTAGCCTCGGCCCGGATCCGTCGGAGGTGGAGTGGTCTTGCTCCCGGCCGGCCTGGCTGTTTGCGCGACGAAGATTCGCTCTGCCTCTTCTATTTAAATAAAGTTTTCGGATCATTAGGAATGAACCAAAACCGGACTGCAAAATCTGCTCAGCTCGATGATCCCGAGAGTTGGGTTGATCTCTACGGTGGTCTGCTTTACCGCTTTGCCCTGTCCAGGGTTAAAGATCCTTTCATTGCCGAAGAGCTGGTCCAGGAAACATTTCTGGCGGCTCTAAAATCCCGCGCTAATTTCCAGGGACGCTCCACGGCCAGGACCTGGCTGATCGCAATTTTAAAACACAAGATTGTCGACCATATCCGCAAACGGGTCCGGGAACCGGCTTCTGATAAAGTCGAATCACTATCCGATGCCCTGGCAAACGACCCCGTTGAAGCCAATTTCAAAGATGATGGCGGGTGGCTCAATCGTCCCGCCAAATGGGATGTCGATCCCACGAAAATTTATGAGCAGAAAGAATTTATGGTTATTTTGTACCGTTGCCTGGCAGATCTGCCGGAACGCCAGTCTGAGGCGTTTATGATGCGCGAGTTCGATGGCTTGAGCACGGAGGAAATTTGTAAGTCCTTAAATATTTCTGCGACGAACAGCTGGGTTATGCTTTACCGGGCGCGCATGTGGCTGCGACAATGTATCGAAAAAAATTGGCTTGATTCGCAAAGTTAGAGATTTGACTATGTCACACTGGATGTTTAACTGCAAAGATGTTTCTACCAAGGTTTCCAGATCGATGGACCAAACCCTTCCGCTTCACGAGCGGATGATGATCTCCGTTCACCTTTGGATGTGCAAATATTGCCGGCGATTCAGAGATCAAATGCTGATATTGAGATATGCCCTGCGGCTGGCGGATCTACCCGCAGACGATGCGGACCCCTCGCCGTCAATGCCCAAGGAAATCGCAGAACGGATCAAACAAGCAATGAGAAATTCTTTATCCCACCCGGTAAAGTAGACGCCCACCGACTTGGCCTGCTGCCGCCATCAGAGCGGGATTCCCGTTGACTCGATTCGGACGGGGATCCACCACGCTTGACATTAAAAGTAAATACCTGTAAGCATTGTAGTATAATAATTTTTTCAATTTTCATGTCTTTTGATTGCCGGATTAATGCCGGATTCAGATGGCCAGGGCGCAATAATGATAGAGTCTGAAGATTCCAATGGTTTAAAGGACAGGGGCGGGCGGCGGCGTCTGGCGGATCGCCGCCAATTTTCCTCATCAGAGCATTTTCCGGAAAGAAGAAATCTCAGGCACCGTCGCAGTGGCGGTGATCGTCGGACGCTGCATAATCTGAAGATGAGAAAAAAAATTGAACGCCGGCGAATTTTTAAAGAAAAATATTCCAGATAGATTATAGGAGGTTGCCTATGCGCACCGATCTTGAAAAAAGGGAGTGTGCGCGCTTTTATCACGAAGCTCCGGTGGTGATTGAGAAATGTGGCTCCGGGCTTTTTTTTGAGGCCATGATGTATAACTACAGTTTGCATGGCATGTATTTTGAGTCAGACCTTGCGCTCGTTCCCGGAACCCGGCTGAACCTGTGGCTGTCAGATTTGCCGGAGGAATCTTTGCCGGAGATTACCGCGGCCGAGGTCAGGTGGAGCGAAGAGATTCCCGGCGCCGTGGTCTTGCACAATTACGCAACGGGCATCAAATACAGCCGCCCCCTCAACCACAAAGACCTCCCCCGACAATTCCGAATCATCCAGGGGGGGCTGGGTCCAACAAATCCTACCGATAAATAGGCTCTTCGGGGCGTTTTTCTGACAGCATGTTTTAAGAAACTGAAGGTTTTCCGCCGCAGGCGGATCAGGTTTTCTGCCGGAGGCAGATCGGGGAGGGTAGGTGCTGAACACTGACACCTAAAATCTGCAAACTGCGCCACTGTTGCCCCGCGGGGCCACTTTATGCGAGCGTGGTTCCGAAAAAAGCCTATAGCGTTATCCCCGCTTGATATTGCCGTTACCGCCGATTATTTTGTGAATTTCCGCGGTAATTTTCATCCTGGCAATGATATTTTCCAACGCTTTAACACTTTTTTCAAGGCGCTCGCCGGTTGACGTCATTTCAAGAAACCGCTGTTTTTCGGCGTGGCTGAATCCTTCGCACCCTGCTATTAAAAACGAAAGGGACTTAAAATCCAGCTCCGCGGAAAAACCATACTCTTCCTGGGATTCCAGGACTGAGGTGAATTGTTTTAACAGCACGATGCCCTTGTCAGCCAGAGCCTGACATGCGCTTTTATCCAGCCGCCCGTGATCGTCGAAGAACGTGACCCTGGCTTCCAGATAAGACTTGTTGTCGTAAATTTCCTGGATTTGAAAGCGTCTTTGACCTTGTGTCAATATATCCAGGCGGCCGTCCTCATAACGCTTGATGACTTCCAAAATTTTGGCCGTACAGCCGACCGATTGAATATCGCTGGCATTATAATAGACGATGCCGAATTCTTTTCCCTCTGCCAGGCATTCGCCAATCATCAATTTGTAGCGCTCCTCAAAAATGTGCAGCGGCAGCGGAATTTGCGGCATCAAAACAAGCCCTAAAGGGAACAGCGGTATTGTGCTTCCGGTTTTCATCTCAAACTGATAAGCCTGTCCGCAGTCATAGTCAAGGGTGGATGGAACAAAAACTCAGTTCTCCGGAATAGAATTTAAGAATCTACCCCGCATCCGCCGCAAACGGAAAATAGAAGGCTGTAAATGGATTATTTGAGGAGTTTGAAAACGCCATCCGGATGGTTTTGTGGTTGGACGGCCCTGCCCTTGCTCGGTTGAGCTGCCACCCGGATGGCGCCTGGAGGGGCTGGATTTAATGGCCTGGCGCCGATTAATTCGTATCCATAGAAAATTGGCCATACTTTCTAACGAGTGAAACGAAGCAAGCATCATGCCAATAAATCGAGAAACTCAGAACTGTAATTATATAGAGCGGTTAGCACAATGGTGGGTCAAATGGAACTGTGGTGTTTGCGTGCTGTGTGAAAAAATTTACAGCTTTTTAGAACCTTTTTTTCACAGCTGTGCAGGTGTGCGCTTGATATGCCGCCTGTTTCCAGCTTGTGCGGCAACAAAATTGGCACTATCTATTCCAGGAGAAAACCCCTAAACCCGGCTTGCGCTGCGAAGCCCCAAGGGCGAAGAAGGGAACCGTTGAACCCTGAACCTGGAACGGTTCATTTACAGCCCTCGCTCCTGTTTTATCTGCCGGTGCAAATCCGCAAAGGATTCGGGAGCCTGATTCGCCAGGCGGCGTTTGATGGAAATAACTTCAGCCGGACAGGCCACCGCGCATACACCGCAGCCGATGCACCAATTCTGATCCACTTCGGGTTTGTCCGCAACCATTTTGACGGCATCCACCGGGCAGATATCGGCACAGGCGCCGCAACCAATGCATTCAGCCAATTCGGTTTCGCGGATAAAATAGACTGCCATCAACATGTCGCGCGGAATTTTGCGACGCCGTAAAATTCCTACATTCCAGCAGTAGTGACCGCAGCAGTTGCAGGTGTGCTTTATCTGTCCCCGGGCATTGTCGACCATGTGCACCAGGCCTTCTTTTTCACTGTCAGCCAGGATTTGATGGGCTTCGTCTTGCGAGATCTCACGCGCCAATCCTTTGGATATCACAAAATCCGCCAATTCGTCGTACTTAAGGCAGACCTCCAGGCTATGCCGGCAGTCGGTGCGCCCCAGCAGGCTGGCGGACATGCGGCACGGGCAGTGCGCCACGGCAATTTTGGCGGCGGCTTTGACAATTGGTCCCATCTGTTCATTGGGCATCACGCCCTGCATGGCAATGTCTAAACTCATCCCGGCCGGTGCGTATTTATAAGTTTTGGTCGGCACCGGTCCATAAACTTTTTGGGTCGTGGGTACGCTGAAATAGTTTAGGACCAGTTTGGCCATGCGCCGCGCCCGCTCATCTTTGCGGCCGGACCAGAAAAAGGTTTGGGGCACCCCATAGCCGACCTGCAGCAGGGCATATCCCATGGCTCCGGTTCCAAGCGGCCGGGTGTATACCATGTTGCGGTCGGCTAGCGACTGCAGCGCTTCAAGCACCGCGGATTCCGGCAGATCGCAGCGCTCGACGATACGTTGTTGGTCGACAACTTCCAGCGGCTGCAGGTCGTTGGGAATCGCCAAAGCCACTTGCGCCTCAAGCGGGGAATACATTTCTTTGAGAAGGTCGGTGAGGGCCTCATTAAAAGGATAGCCCATAATCAGGTCTTCAAGATGCTTGGCCAGACGCAGATAAATATCTTGCATGGTTGTCGTCCCTTATTTGGATTTTGCCGGTATTGTGAAAACGGCGGCTTGCACAGTTAATAGGCGGTCATGGGTATCGGTTCCAAGGTTCAGCGTTCAAGATTCAGGGTTGAATGATTCAATGTTATCCAATCCTTTAGTTGCCATGCCGCTTGGCCGCGTTTCTTTTGGCATAATAAACCATATTGTCTATGAGTTTTCGATGTCCTTAACCTTAAACGGTGAACCCCTGAACCCAGAACTTTATATTTATTTCACTACCCGGAGTTTATATGTCCGGCGCAGTTTTTCCCACAGGGCCTCTATGATGATGGCGGCGGCATCTTTTTCATGCGACAATGAGCGGTCAGTTTCCATGCGGCAGGATTCCATCAAATTGGGGTTGCCGGACAGCAAACCGAAGTTCTTCAGGATATAATCTCCCAGGCTTGAATAAAGATTAGGCAGCTCATCCGGCGACATATTGGCCACCAGCGCTTTATCCTTGAGCGGCATTTGGGAAATTAAAATTTCAACCGCCGCATCGACGTTTTGCGGCAGTCGCGACGCCCGCCCTGGGGTTTCAGCTGTCAGATTGTCACCGGCCGCACCGCCCTGGACCAAACCCAGATAGTAGCTGCTCTCGATAATATTTAGCGCGTCTTGATAAATTTTCGGATCTTTGCTGGCCCGCGGACCGGCCACATTTAAAATTGCGATCCCCTTTTTTGAAATCCAGTCATTAATGGCAATGGCTGCCTGAAAAGCGGGCATGGTTTTTAGGTCGATGTGAAGCCAGAGGCGCGTGTGCTTGACTGCCATTTCACGCGTGTATTCCGACCCGCCGGTCAATGGTCCGCGGGATATGATCAGGGTTGCATCGGCTTCCAGGACATTTTTTTCGGTTCGGTCAGCGTAGCTGGTGCTGCGGGTTTCCTGCAATTGATATTTGGGCGGCAGCGGACCGTCTTCGGTCAGTCGTCCTTGCGGGATCCAACCACCGTGAGGAATCGTCAATTTGATCGCCGCATCAAGGGCGGCCCGATCGACTCCTGTTTGTCCCCCTGAAATAATTTTTTGTATCATAATCCATGATCCCTCAATATCCGATCCCGGATAAAACGCCCGATTGGTTCTGCGCCGCCTGTCAACCGCTGTTGCTCGCGGTTTAGTTGCAACAGGTCCTGGAGTTTAGCGAGCCACCGCCCGCTGCTGAAATCCGGTTCCTCGAGATGAAGGCCCGGCATTTTTTTTTCGATAAAAGCCGCCATCGGTCCGGATTCGCGAAAATTTGTACGCGTCACGTATCCGAACGGCACCCCGGCCCGGTAGACTTCGGCCAATGTGCTGTACCCGACTTTACCGACCACCGCGTCGGCCGCATTCACCAGATCCGGGTGATAAAAATCTGATCGATGCGGCAGGATAACACAATTTTGCCGGATATCCATTTTCGAACCGGCCCCCGGCATGACAAACCGGACGCCCGCAATTTTTTTCAGCGCTTTCATAAAGCCATAGCGTTGATTGATGCCTCCGGTGGTGATTAACACCATCCTGGCGGTTTGCGGTATTGACAGGCGCTTTCTGATCCGGCCGGCCGGGGTTTTTATTTTCCTGCTGACCGGCGGGGTTGTAAGATCTGCCGAACTGCAGCAGCAGAAGGGTTCCGTTTGTATGTGAAAATCGGCTGTCTGAAACAGGGACCGCAAATAGGTTATATGCCGATTGAAACGACTGTCGGCCGCGGCATATTGCTCGTATAACCAATCCCAGGTAAAATTTTCAATCAGCACCGTGGGGATTCCGGCTTTGGACCCCACCGCAATCCCCAGCGGGGAGATGTCACAGATGATTAAAACACAATTTAAAGCCGTGATGGTTGCGCTGACTTCGGAAATCAGTGACTCCGGCAAAGGCAGGAAGTCGTCTAAACTGCCGATGGTTTTATCCAAATCGGCCTGAAACGCTGTTTTTTGCACCAGGCCGATGTCGGTTAACAGCGCATGGCAGTTAAATCTCGCCGCCACTGAATCCTGAAAAAACCAGGCCGGTACGGTCGTAAAAATTTCAAATTCAACTGCGGCGTCAATATCCGTGATGGCCTGCATCACGGCCGCCGCCCGGGCGGCGTGGCCAAACCCGTGCGGTGAGACAAAATAGGCTATTCGTCTGGTGCTATTGGTATCGCAACGTTGATCCGCCATTCAAAAAAAAGTTTGGCCTACAGCAGCAATAAGAAAATTATTCAATAATTACGAAATGGGCCCGTCGATTTTTGGCCCAGCCCTTTTCGGTTTCAGCGCGATCGATTGGCCGTTCCTCGCCATAGCTGATCGTGTTCAGCCTGGATGATTCGATTCCCAAATCAACCAGATACGCTTTGGCGCTCTGGGCCCGACCTTCTCCCAGCGCCAGGTTATATTCGTTGGTTCCGCGGCTGTCGCAGTGTCCCTCGATGGTGATTTTCGCTGCGGGATTTGCCCGCAGCCATTTTGCTTTTTTAGTCAGTATTTCCTGGGCCTGCGGGGCCAAGCGAATACTGTCGAATTCAAAGTAAACATCTTCGTTCTCAAATATGGACTTGGCGGATACCGTTTTCTGTTGGGCCAGCTCCTCGGAGAGTCCTTCAGCGCTGAGGTCTTCTTCTTTTAGGGTTTTCTGCCGCTCCAGTTCTCTTTGTCTGGCTTCCTCGGCGGCCCGTCTTTGCGCTGCTTCTTCCGCCGTCGGTGCTGCCGGTTCGGAACTGATTCTTTTCTTGGCGCATGAAGACACAGAAACGGTTGCCAATAACGCCAAAACGAGCGCCAGGGCCAAAATAGTCCAATTTTTTTGCATCATTTGCATCTCCCGGGGAAATAGTTTGCGAGTCTAAAATAGCTGTTTATATAAGGTATTAGCTAACTTCAACCTTATATATCATCAAAGGCGGTTTGTCAAAATAGGGGATATCAGCTGCATAAAAAAATTGGCGGCTCACGGGGATATGAGCCGCCAGAGGGGAGAGGCATTGAGATACTTTAAGAAGCATTCTTACAGGGGAATTTCACCCTACACTACCACCATGTAGCATGTCAAGTCTTTTTTTTAAAATTTTGAAAAAAAAATTATGGTCAGTGCCGGGCTGGCCGGGACAGCGTGGTTGACATCCTGAAATCCTGTGGTTAAAAGTTGAAGATGATCAAAAGCAGAATCTCAATTATCCTGGCGACATGCGTTGTAATTTTATTTGCAACCGCTGGCTGCAACCCCAATATCGGGGATCGAACTGCGCCGCAAGCCGTTGATGGCGTGCTCGATCTGCGGGCCTGGAGTTTTGCCAAGGATGGACCGGTAGCGCTTAGCGGGCAATGGGAGTTTTACTGGAATGCCCATTTGGCGCCGGAGGATTTCAGCGGCGAAGATCCCCCCGCCCTGAGCGGGCTCATCAACGTGCCCGGAACCTGGAACGGATACAAGGTCAAGGGCGAGAAAATCAGCGCTCAAGGATACGCCACCTACCGTTTGAGAATTCTTTTGGCAGATGCCCGGCCCAGACTGGCATTCAAATTTCTGGACATGGCCGTGGCCTTTAGCGTGTATGTCAATGGCGGGAAGTTGCTTGCGGTCGGACAGCCGGGCAATACTTTCGAATCGACAAAGCCTCAATTTCATCCTCAGGTCGTGGATTTTCAAGCGGCCTCCGACCGCCTGGAGGTGGTTATTCGGGTATCGAATTATCACCACCGCAAAGGCGGTGCCTGGGAGCCGATTCTGCTGGGCCTGGCGCAGGATATGCGGCAAATCCGCCAAAGCACCCTGAATGTCAATTTTTTTCTGTTTGGCGGCATCCTGATCATGGGCATCTACCATATCGGTCTTTTTATTTTCAGAAGGGAAGAAAAATCGACGCTTTTTTTCGGCATCTTCTGTTTTCTGATCGCCGCCCGGAGCCTGGTGACGGGGGAACGGTATCTCATTCACATTTTTCCTGATTTCAACTGGGAGGTGCATACTAAAATTGCCTACCTGACATTTTATGCCGGGGTTCCCGTATTTGCGGTGTATGTCAAAAACATATTTCCGAAGGAATTCTCAAAATACGCGATGGGTGCCGCCATTATGGTCGGGGCGATTTTTTCGGCGATTGTGATTGTTACACCGGCGCGGATCTACACTTACACGGCACCGTTATTTCAGCTATTTACAATTGCGCTAGGCGCTTACGGACTGTTCGGGCTCTTTTTGACCATCCGGCATCAACGTCCGGGCGCGTTTATCTACCTGGCCGGCTTCCTGATTTTATTTTTGACATTGATCAATGATATCCTGTATGCCAATCTTCTCGTTGACACCGGCTACATTCTGGCCTACGGTCTTTTGGGCTTCATCCTTTGCCAGGCATGTCTTTTGTCTCTTCGGTTTTCAAAGGCGTTTACAACGATTGATTTGCAGCGACAATCGCTGCAGGAAATAAACACGGACTATAAAAAAGAAATCCTGGAGCGCCGGCGCTCCGAAGAAGCGCTGCGCGAAAGCGAAGAAAAATATCGCTTGCTGGTGGAAAATGCCAGTGAGGCCATTGTCGTTGCCCAGGATCGAAGGCTGCGATTTATCAATCCCAGAACAATTGAGTTGTCCGGCTATTCGGCGGAAGAGTTAAAATCCAGGCCGTTTATTCAAACGGTGCACCCGCAAGACCGGGATGAAATTTGCAAGGATTATGCTAAAAGGATTAACGGTGATGCCGTTCCCGCGAGATCTACCTTCAGAGTGATCCACAAGGATAACAGTGTCAGATGGGTGGATCTAAGCACCGTGCGGATTTCCTGGGAGGGGGCGCCGGCAACCTTGAATTTTTTAAGCGATATTACTGAAAAACGCCGGCTGGAAGAAGAACTCGTGAATGCCCGCAAACTAGAGTCCATTGGCGTTCTGGCCGGCGGTATTGCCCATGATTTTAACAATATTTTAGCCGCCATACTGGGCAATATCTCGCTGGCAAAATTGGATGCCAGCCTGCAGGATACAACCTACAATCTGCTGGACAATTCCGAGAAGGCAACCCAGCAGGCGACGGCGCTGACCCATCAGCTGCTCACTTTTGCCAAAGGAGGCGCTCCCGCCAAGCAAATCGCAGGCATCGGCAATGTCATCATGGATTGTGCGGCATTTGCGCTGAGCGGCTCGAGGGTCAGATGCGATTTTAACCTGCCGCCCGATTTGTGGCCGGTGGAAATCGATGTCGACCAGATCAACCAGGTTATCCATAATATCATCATCAATGCCGACCAGGCCATGCCGGATGGCGGGGTGCTGAAGGTGAGCGCCGAAAATATGACCCTGGATAAAAACCATGGTCTGCCGCTGCCACCCGGCAGATATGTGAAAATCGCCTTCCAGGACCCCGGCAGCGGCATACCGGATACGGAGCTGCCGAAAATCTTCGATCCTTATTTTACTTCCAAACCGGAGGGCCACGGTTTGGGGCTGACCACCGCCTACTCGATCATAAAACGGCACGAGGGCCACATTTCCGTTCAATCACAGGTGGCGGTTGGAACAACCTTTGACGTCTATTTGCCGGCGGCCGCAGACGGGATTCCCCAAAAAACGGCCGCCACACCCCCCGGGTTCAGCGGCACGGGGAAAATCCTGGCCATGGATGATGAGGAAATGATTCGAGACCTGCTTCAGATAATGCTGCCGCGCCTGGGCTACAGCGTTGAAGTGGCGCGCGACGGCAAGGAAGCGATTGAATTGTACCGGCATGCCATGGATTCGGGCAAACCGTTTGATGCCGTAATTCTTGACTTAACCGTGCCCGGAGCCATGGGCGGAAAAGAAACGTTAGATAAATTGCGCCGGATGGATGCCGCGGTGAAGGCGATTGTTTCCAGCGGCTATTCCAATGATCCGATCCTGTCCGACTATCGAAAATACGGTTTCAGCGGGGTTGCAGCCAAACCCTATAGCCTGCAGGCGCTCGGCAAAGTGCTGGCAGAACTGTTTTAAATTGATGGAATAAGCATCGGAGCTGCTATGTCTGTTTGGATAGTATCCGCAATTTTGATCGTTACGCTGTATCTGTTTATCACTGAAAAGGTTCCGGTCGATTTGACTGCGATCGGCATTATGGTGGTCCTGGTGATATAGCGCAT
>Ga0209536_100006030_pt1 | contig 18652 bp, 18 predicted proteins | sample DeeMarSeWOR28_12_FD_187461 | JGI IMG/M metagenome (GOLD analysis project Ga0209536, IMG submission 187461) | Marine sediment microbial communities from White Oak River estuary, North Carolina - WOR-2-8_12 (SPAdes) (version 2) | ecosystem: Environmental > Aquatic > Marine > Intertidal zone >... | reverse complement strand
GAATACGACTACGGCGACATAGCCAAGTGGTAAGGCAGAGGACTGCAAATCCTTTATCCCCCGGTTCGAATCCGGGTGCCGCCTCCATTATTTTCAGGGACCCGGCCGTCTCCGGCCGAGTCCCTGTTTCTGCATTTCCTGCCGGACAATCGATCGGGGAGCGGGACGGCATGGCGTTTTTTCTGGGTGCAGGCGTTGTAATGGGACTGTCGGCGGGATTCGCTCCCGGACCGCTCCTTGCCATGGTTCTTTCCCAGACGATCCGGCACGGGGCCCGGGAGGGGATCAAGACCGCGGCAGCCCCCCTCCTGACGGACCTGCCGATCATCCTGGTTTCGACGTTCCTGCTGGCGAAGCTGTCGGGTGCGGGAGCCCTGCTGGGAACGATCTCGATCCTCGGCGGGTTCTTCCTGCTGCATATGGCCCGGGAAACGTTCCGGGCGAGAATGCAGGACCCCTCCGCCGGTGCGGCCGGACCGCAATCTCTCCGGAAAGGAGCGATGGTCAATGCGCTGAGCCCCCACCCCTATCTGTTCTGGCTGACCGTCGGGGCTCCCACGGTCCTCAAGGGATGGAAAACCGGACCATCCGCCGCCGCGGCGTTCGTCGGGGGTTTTTACATCTGCCTCGTCGGCTCCAAAGTGCTGCTGGCGGTGCTGGCCGGCCGGTCGAAGCATCATCTGGGGCCGAGAGCCTACTCCGGCATCATGCGCGCCCTCGCCATGCTGCTTCTCCTGTTTGCGGTCCTGCTGTTTCGGGACGGTCTCGGTTTGCTCGGGATCGTTCGCTGAGGTTTCATGGTATCGTACGGGGAAGCGCCCGGGTGGCGGAACTGGCAGACGCACGGGACTTAAAATCCCGAGGCTGAATAAGCCGTGGGGGTTCGATTCCCCCCCCGGGCACCAACCCGTTCTCCCGCTGCGGCGGGGCCGGAAAGGGGTCCCGCCGGAAATTCTCCGGCAAGGCGGCGACACGGGGACAACGAGAAAAACCCCGGATCCGCTTTCGTCTCCGGGGTTTGGTAGGTCGGTGGAGCGGGCGAGGGGATTTGAACCCCCGACTTCAACCTTGGCAAGGTTGCACTCTACCACTGAGTTACGCCCGCGTCAGGATCTCGATTCTATGAGAATCGCCCGATCATTGTCAAGGAATCGGACCGGGTGAGCCGCTACTTGAAGATCTCCTTCACGAACCGGAAGAAATAGTCCATTCCGGACCACGCCGTGAGGACCAGGCCGGCGACCAGGAACAGCATCCCCAGGAGATGGACGTCGATTCCCAGGATCGGGTAATTGAGGATAAGCGCCCCGACCCCGATGGACAGCAGGACCGTCTTCGCTTTCCCCAGGGAGGAGGCGGCGATGACGAGGCCTTCGGTGGAGGCGACCCCCCGGAGCGCCGTGACGCCGATCTCCCGCCCGACGATGATGACGACCATCCAGGCCGGCACCCTGCCGGAAGGGATCAGCATCACGATCGCGGCGCAGACGAGAAGCTTGTCCGCGAGGGGGTCCAGGAGTTTCCCCAACGAGGTGACCATCTGGTACCGCCTCGCGATGTACCCGTCGAACAGGTCGGTGAGCGACGACACCGTAAACAGGATCATCGCCGCCAGGGACCGGGAAAAGGGGATGTCGCGCCCGTCGGGCGTGTACAGCAGCAGGACGACGACCGGCACGGTGAGGATACGGAAAAGGGTGAGGATATTTGGCGGGTTGAACCGGCTGTTTCCGTTCATTCGGCGGCTTCGTACTGCGAATAGTAATCCATCACCCTCTTGACGTAGATCCGTGTTTCCTCATACGGCGGAATGCCGCGGTACTTCTTCACTGCGGCAGGACCGGCGTTGTAGGCGGCGACGGCGTGAACCAGGTTCCCCCCGAAGGTCCCGAGCAGCTCCTTGATGTACCGGATCCCCCCCTCGATGTTCTCGATCGGATCGAAGGGGTCGGAGACGTTCAGCCGCGTTTGCGTGAACGGCATGAGCTGCATCATCCCCTGCGCTCCCTTGGGCGACTCGGCGAACCGATCCCCGTTGGATTCGGCCCTGATGATCGCCTTCACAAGCGCGGGGGAGAGGTTGTTCGCCCGGGAAACCCGTTCGGCGTATTCCATCATCCAGGTCTTCTCCAGGCCCGAGGATCTTCCCCGGGGGCGGCGTTTCGGAGCCTCCCGGAGGTAGAGTTCCCCCTTCGAGTCGCTCGGCGTGTTGGTGAAGTGGGCGACTCCGTCCTTGTCCACGGTCCGGTAGATATCCGCCAAAATAACCGTTGGACAAAGGAGGAAGGATATGATTAAAAATATGCGTAAACACTTCATATTTCCGTATCTTAGCGGAATCGCGTTTCCCTTGTCAATCGGCACGGGATCCCGCGGGAGGCAACGGATGGAACGGCGCTCCCAATTCCTGGTCATCGGAAGCGGCATTGCAGGCCTCAGTTTCGCCCTTCGCGCGGCACGCAAGGGATCGGTGGCCATCATCACGAAAAAGGAGGCCTTCGAGTCCAGCACGAACTACGCGCAGGGCGGCATCGCCACCGTGTGGAGCGGCGAGGATTCGTTCGAATCCCACATCGAGGACACGCACCGGGCAGGGGCCGGGCTCTGCCACCCCGACGTGGTCGACCTCGTCGTGCGCAACGCCCCCGCGCAGATCCGGGAACTGATCGAGTGGGGGGTCCGGTTCTCCCGCCTGAAGGGGGGGCAGGAGTTCGACCTCGGCCGCGAGGGGGGGCACTCGAAGAGGAGGATCTTCCACGCCAAGGATCTGACCGGCCGGGAGGTGGAACGCGTTCTCCTCTCCCGTGCCCGCGCCAATCGCCGGATCCGGATCTACGAGAACCACGCCGCCGTCAACCTCATCACACGCCGAAAAGTGGAATCGTTCGAGCGACCCAGGGAGGACGAGGCGATCGGAGCGTACGTCCTCGACACCAGGAAGGGAACGATTCACACGTTCCTGGCGGACGCCACCATCCTCTCCACGGGCGGGTCCGGGAAAGTCTACCTGTACACGAGCAACCCCGACATATCCACCGGGGACGGCATCGCGATCGCTTACCGGGCCGGGGCGACGGTCGCCAACATGGAATTCGTCCAGTTCCACCCTACCTGCCTCTTCCACCCGCACGCCAAGTCCTTTCTCATCTCGGAAGCGGTCCGGGGCGAGGGGGCGGCACTGCGCAACCGGGCGGGCAAACAGTTCATGGCGGGGTCGCACCCGATGGGGGAACTCGCCCCCCGGGACATCGTCGCCCGGGTCATCGACGCGGAGCTCAAGCGCACGGGGGCGGAGTGCGTCTACCTCGACATCACCCGCAAGGGAGCCTCGTTCATCCGGAAGCGGTTCCCGAACATCTACAAAACGTGTCTGTCCTTCGGGATCGACATGACGAAGGAGCCGATCCCGGTCGTTCCGGCGGCGCACTACCAGTGCGGCGGGGTCCGGACCGACCAGAACGGGGAGACCGACATCCGACGGCTGTTCGCCATCGGGGAGAGCGCCTGCACCGGGCTGCACGGCGCCAACCGGCTCGCCTCCAACTCCCTCCTCGAGGCCCTGGTCTTCTCCAACCGGGCGGTCGCGCGGGCCGCACAGGCGTACGTGGGGAAACCGGGCCCCAGGGTCCGCGTCCCCGAATGGGATCCGGGGAACGCGCAGGACTCGGACGAGGCCGTCGTCGTCACCCACAACTGGGACGAGATCCGCCGCCTCATGTGGAACTACGTCGGCATCGTCCGTTCCAACAAGCGCCTCGAACGGGCGCTCGACCGGATCGAGCTCCTGAAGAAGGAAATCTCGGAGTACTACTGGAACTTCAAGGTGACGGGAGACCTTCTGGAGCTTCGGAACATCTGCACCGTCGCGGAGCTCATCGTGCGCAGCGCCATACAGCGGAAGGAGAGCCGGGGGCTCCACTCCACGATCGACTACCCCTACCTAGACGAAGAACACGGGAGGAAGGACACCCTTATCCGGCGGACGTGGTTCTAGTCCCAGACCAGCACGGCGCGCCCCTGGACCCCGGAGAGGACCAGCTTGAAGCGGGGCGCGGGGATCGACGTGTCCACCTTCTCCCCCGCCTCCTTCGGGAAGGCGACTTCGTAGGCCCGGTAAAAGGTGTCCGAGTAGGGGAAGAACTTGGACACCTCCTCGGGGCGCAACGATGTCTTTCTCACGTAGACCGGCTCGAAATCGACCTCGTCCGCCCGCACGAGATGGAGAGTCCACAGGGTCTTCCCTTTGTCCAGGTCGTTCGTCCGGGTGTCGGGTGTGAAGAGGGCGACGAAGAACCGTTCGTACCGTTCGGACTCCCGTATCCACACGCCGACTCTCTCTTCCCTGCGTTCCGCGTCGAGGTAGTAGATGTTCGCATACTCCTCCGAGAACGCCCGGATCCATTCGGGGGAGAGCCACGTGGAGGAGAAGATGAACCTCGTATCCAGCCCGTCGTGGACCTCCTTGGTGCGCGTGAACGTCTCCGTGGTGCGCGCGTACTGCTTCGAGCGCTGGACCTGTTCGTAGAGGGTCATCGCACGGGTCCCGCAGCCAGCGCACAGGACCACGCCGGACACGATCACAGCAGCGAGGAGCCCGGCACCCTGGCGAACCCTGCCCTCAGGCATTTTCCACGTCCTCCTTGCGGAACAACGGCTCGAGGCGGTATCCCTTCTCCTGCAGGAACTCCGCCCCGCCCTCGTTCCGGTCGACGAGGCAGATCACCCGGGAGACCACCAGGCCCGCTTCCTCGGTTCTCTCGATCGCCCGGAGGGTGGACGCCCCGGTGGTGACCACGTCTTCCACGATGGCCACCTTCATGCCCGGCCTCAGGTTCCCGATCCCCTCGATCCACTGGGCCGTGCCGTGCTTCTTGGGCTCCTTCCGGATGATGAAGGCGGGGATCGGGGTTCCCAGCAGCGCGCTGGTCAGGGAGACCGCGGTCACGATCGGGTCCGCCCCCAGCGTGATGCCCCCCACCGCCTCGGGCATCCCTCCCTTGTCCAGCATCTCGCAAAGGAGCCTCCCCGTCAGGACCGCCCCTTCGGCGTCGAGCGTCGCCTGCTTGCAGTCGATGTAGAAATCGGACTCGCGTCCCGAGGAGAGGATCACCTTCTTCTTTTCGTAGCTCTTCTCCCGTAACATCGCGAGGAACCGCTCCCGGTCGCCGGTCATTCGCTGTGCCCTCCGGTCGAGGTAATCTCTTCGTATTCGTCAGATCCTGACGGATCCGCGGAACAGCGGGAGTTGTTCCTCCGTGTCCTGGACTTCGAGAGGCACCATGTAATCGCCCGTGAAGCAGGCGTCGCAATACCCCTTCCCCTCGTTGGGGACGCAGGAGTGGAGGCCTTCGACGCTCATGTACCCCAGACTGTCGGAAGTAAGGTACCGGTTGATCTCGTCCAGCGTGTGGGTCGCCCCGATGAGGTCGCGTCGCAGGGGCGTGTCGATGCCGTAGAAGCACGGGGAGGTCGTGGGCGGCGAGCTGACCCTCACGTGGACCTCCTTCGCCCCGGCGTCACGGATCATCTTCATGATCTTGCGCCCCGTGGTCCCGCGCACGATCGAGTCGTCGACCACGACGACGCGCTTTCCTCCCACCACGTCCCGGACCGCGTTCAGCTTGATCTTCACCCCGAAGTGCCGGATCGACTGCTGCGGCTCGATGAAGGTTCGGCCCACGTAGTGGTTCCGGATCAGCCCCATCGCAAAGGGGATCCCCGAGGCCTCCGAGTATCCCAGGGCCGCGGGCACGCCCGAGTCGGGCACGGGGATGACGATGTCCGCGTCCGCCGGGCACTCCTTCGCGAGCTGACGGCCGAGGCGCTTGCGGACCTGGTAGACCGAGGCGCCGCCGAACACCGAATCGGGCCGTGCGAAATAGACATGCTCGAAGATGCAGAACCGGGGCGAGGCGGGGAAGAAGGGATGGGACGTCCTCGCACCGCGCTCGTCGATCACGATCATCTCGCCCGGCTCCACCTCCCGGAGAATCTCGCCTTCGATGAGGTCCAGGGCGCACGTCTCGGAGCAGAGGACGTACCCCCCCTTGATCTTCCCGAACACGAGGGGCCGGATCCCGTGCGGATCCCTCACCCCGATGAGCTTGTCCCTGGTGAGGAAGACGAGCGAATACGCCCCCCGCACGCGGGACAGGGCGTCCACGATCCGGTCCTCGATCCTCTCGAGCCGCGACCGGGCGATCAGATGGACGATGACTTCCGTGTCCATTGTCGACTGGAAGATCGACCCCTCCACCTCGAGCCCTCTCTTCAGCCGTTGGGCGTTGACCAGGTTCCCGTTGTGGGAGATGGCGATGGAGCCGCTTTCGAAATCCACGACGAAGGGTTGTGCGTTCTTCAGCTCGGAGGTCCCGGTCGTGGAGTAACGGACATGCCCGATGGCGAGATTGCCGGGAAGCCTCGCGAGGGTCTCTTCGGAAAAGATGTCGGCGACCAGTCCCATCCCCTTGTGGAAGATAATGACCTCCCCGTCCGAGGAGGCGATCCCCGCGCTCTCCTGTCCCCGGTGCTGGAGAGCGTACAGGCCGAGGTAGACGAGGTTCGAGGCTTCCGTGTGCCCGTACACCCCGAAAATCCCGCACTCTTCATGTATCTCCGGAATCATGCCCCTCACGCTTTCCCGTCGCATTCCCTCATTGTAATACGGAACCCGACTTCGGCCGCCAGCCCGCGGACGGGGACGGGTCAGGCCCCCCTCCGTCCGGTCGGTTCTCCTCGGAACACGCGGTCGAAAATGGCGTCGACGGCTCTCAGGTACTGCTTCCTGTCGAACAGTTCCCGGAACTCCTCCTGGCTCAGCCGTGACCGGACTTCACGGTCCTTCCACAACAGGCCTGCGAGGTCCTTCTCTTTCCGCCACGCCTCCATGGCCGACTTCTGCACGATTTCGTACGCACGCTCGCGCGACAAACCCCGGGCGGCGAGCGCCAGCATGACCCGCTGGGAGAAGAGCAGGCCGTGGGTCCGGGCAATGTTCTTCTCCATCCGGTCCGGGTGCACGACCAGCGTCTCCATGAGGCCGCGGAAGCGCGCGAGGGCGAAATCGAGCACGATGGTGGCATCCGGCCCGATCACCCTCTCGGCCGAGGAGTGGCTGATATCGCGCTCGTGCCACAGCGGTACGTTTTCGAGGGCGGTGAGGGCGTATCCCCGGAGAAGCCGCGCGAGACCGCACAGGTTCTCGGACAGGATCGGGTTCCGCTTGTGGGGCATCGCCGAAGACCCTTTCTGTCCTTCCGAAAAGAACTCCTCGACCTCCCGGACTTCCGTCCTCTGCAGGTGCCGGATTTCCGTGGCGAATTTTTCGAGGGAGGATCCGACGACGGCGATCGTGGCGAACGCCTCGGCGTGACGGTCCCGCTGGACGACCTGGGTCGATACGGGGGCGGGCCGCAGGGAGAGCTTCCGGCAGACGTACTCTTCCACCGAAGGGTCGATGCTGGCGAACGTGCCGACGGCCCCGGAGAGTTTCCCCACCGACACCACCTCCCGGGCGCGCCGGAGACGGGCGATGTTCCGGCGCATCTCGTCGGCCCACAGGGCCATCTTGAGTCCGAACGTCACCGGCTCGGCGTGGATCCCGTGCGTTCGCCCGATCATCACCGTGTCCTTGTGCTCGAACGCCCTCTTCTTGAGGACTTCGAAGACCTTCTTCGCCTCCCGGATGATCAGCGTGAGGGCCTGACGCATCTGCACGGCGAAGGAGGTGTCGAGGACGTCGGAGCTGGTCATCCCGACGTGGAGGAACCGGGAGTCCTCCCCGACGTGCTCGGCGACCGAGGTGAGGAACGCGATGACGTCGTGCTTCACCACCTTCTCGATCTCGTCGATCCGCGCGATATCGAACGCCGCGCTCCTCCGGACCCTCGCAAGGACGTCGGCGGGAATGAATCCTTTTTGGACCATCGCCTCCATGGCGAGAATCTCGATCTCGAGCCAGATCCGGTAGCGGTTCCCGGGCTCCCAGACCCGGCCCATCGCGGGCCTTGTGTACCTCTCGATCACGTCACCCCTCCCTTATCCGGTATGCCCGAATCCCCCCTCGCCCCGAGGAGTCGGATCGAGGGTTTCCACCTCCCGCCATGTCGCCCGGGCGACGGGGGTGAAGACGAGCTGCGCGATCCGGTCTCCGCGTCCGACGGAAAACGGCTCGGCGCCCAGATTGACCAGGATCACGCGGATCTCGCCCCGGTAATCGGAGTCGATGGTCCCGGGCGAGTTCAGGCAGGTCACGCCGTGACGGACCGCCAGACCGCTCCGGGGACGCACCTGTCCTTCCACCCCGGGGGGAATCGCCACCGAAATTCCGGTCGGGACGAGCGCCCGACCCAGGGAGGGGATGATGAGCTCCCCCTCGATGTCGGCCCGCAGATCCATCCCCGAGGCCCCCTCCGTCTGATAGGCGGGCAGCAGGTCCCTGCCGCTCTCGCGAACAAAACAGACAGGAATCGACAGGGCGGCCGCCATCCGTCAGAAGGAAAGCGCGGACGCGTCCGCGAGGTCGCCCACTGCGGCAAGCGAAAAGTGCTCGCGTCGAAGCATGGTGGCGGCGAGCTCCCTCACCCCGTCCGGAGTCACCTCATCCACCCGCCGGATCTCCTCCTCGACCTCCTCGTACCTGCCGAGGAACATCTCGCCGACCGCCAGTCTGGTCATGCGAAACGCCGCGTCCTCCATGCTCAAAAGAATGCTCCCCTTGATCAGCTCCTTGGCCAGGACAACCTCCTCCTCGCCGAACCGGCCCGCCGCGAGATCCGAGAGGATCCCGCCGGTCACCTCCAGTACATCCCCGGCCTTGTCGGGGGTCGTGCCGGCGCAGATCTTCAGGATTCCCGTATCGGCATAGGCGGAGAGGGAGGAAAAGACGGAATAGGCAAGCCCCCGTTTCTCCCGGATCTCCTGGAAGAGCCGGCTGCTCATACTGCCGCCAAGAACGGCGTTGAGAACGTGTGCTTCGTATTTCCGCCCGCTCACCCGGGAGACCCCGGGGGCGCCCAGACACAGGTGGATCTGCTCGATCGGCCTCTTCCGGAGGAACACCCCGCGCTTCGGGACCGGAGGCGGCTCGGGGACATGGCGCTCCCCGAGATTCAGGAATCCGATCGCCCGATCGAACTCGCCCACGACACGCTCGTGGGGCACGTTTCCGACGACGGAAACGATCACCCCGCGCCGCCAGAACCGGTCCCGGAAATATTCCGTGACGCGCTCCCTCGTGAATGCGGCGATGTTTCCGGACGTCCCCTGGATCGGCAGTCCCAGCGGGTGCCCTCCCCAGTAGGACTCGTGGAAGAAGTCGTGCAGAAGCTCCTCGGGGCTGTCCTCGACCATGAAGATTTCCTGGAGGACGACGCCCTTCTCCCGGTCAAGCTCCTGGCCGTCGAACAGGGAATTCAGATAGATGTCCGAAAGAAGGTCGGCGACCAGGGGGAAATTCTTCGTCAGGACCTTCCCGAAGAAGAAGATGTACTCCCGATCGGTATAGGCGTTCATCGTCCCGCCGACGGATTCGATCTCCCGGGAGATGTCGAGGGCCCTGCGTCGCGCGGTCCCCTTGAACAGCATGTGCTCGATGAAATGGCCGATCCCGTTGTCGGGGGGGGATTCGGCCCGGGAACCCACGGAGATCCAGATCCCCACGGTGGCGGAGCGGAGATGCGGAACGTTCTCGCTGAGGATGGTAACGCCGTTGTCGAGGACCGTCTTCGCGACCGTCATGACATCGCGCCCGCCGGCACCTACCGCCTCCCTTGCCTCCGGCCTCCACGCTCCCGGTCGCGATCCCCGCGATCCCCTCCGCCGGTCCGCTTCTCCGGGCGTCTCGCGCCGCTCTCCCCGCCGGTCGGGCCGGCATCATCCGCGGCCTCCGTGACGGGGTTCTCTCCTTCCTTCTCGAACTCCTTGTGCGTCAGGCGGATCTTCCCGTCCCGGTCGATCTCGAGGACCCGCACCGTCACCTCGTCACCCTCTTTGTAGATGTCGGACACGGCCCGGACCCGGTTCCTGCTGATCTGGGAGATATGGAGGAGCCCGTCGGTGCCGGGGAAGAGTTCCACGAACGCGCCGAACTCCATGATGCGCCGCACTTTTCCCTCGTAGACCTTCCCGACCTCTGCCACCTGCACGATCCCCTCGATGATGGTGATGGCCGCCTTCGCGGACTCCGCGTCCACTGCGGCGATCTTCACGGTCCCGTCGTCCTCGATGTCGATCTTGACCCCGGTCTGCTCCTGGATGCCGCGGATCACCTTCCCTCCCGGTCCGATGATCTCCCGGATCTTATCGGGCTTGACGTGCATCACGTAGATGCGCGGCGCGTACGGGGAAAGCTCGGGGCGTGGATTGTCGAGGACGGCGTTCATCCGGTCGAGAATGAAAAGGCGCCCTTCCCGGGCCTGGCGAAGGGCCGACAGCATGATTTCCCGGCTTACGCCCCCGATCTTGATGTCCATCTGGATCGCCGTGACCCCTTTTGCGGTCCCGGCCACCTTGAAGTCCATGTCCCCGAGGTGGTCCTCGTCCCCGAGGATGTCGGAGAGAACGGCGACCTGTTCTCCCTCCTTGATCAGCCCCATGGCGATCCCGGAGACGCCCCCCTTCGTCGGGACCCCCGCGTCCATCAGCGAAAGGGACGCTCCGCACACGGTCGCCATCGACGAGGAGCCATTGGACTCGAGCACCTCGGACACGATGCGGATGGTGTAGGGAAATTCGAGCTCGTCGGGGAGAACCTTCGACACCGCCCGCTCGGCGAGCGCTCCATGTCCGACCTCGCGGCGCGCCGGCGCGCGAAGCATTTTCACCTCGCCCACGCTGAAGGGGGGGAAGTTGTAGTGGAGCATGAAGGCTTTCGTGGAATCGCCGAGAATGGAGTCGATCCGCTGCTCGTCCTGGGAGGTTCCCAGCGTTGAGGTGACGAGAACCTGTGTCTCCCCGCGCGTGAAGATGGCGGACCCGTGGGTGCGCGGGAGCACCCGGACCTGGCTGGTGATGGACCGGACATCCTCGAGGCCGCGTCCGTCGATCCGGCGCCTCTCGGAGAGGATCTTCCCGCGGACGATCTTCTTCTCGAGGTCCCGGAAGGCTCCCGCGATGAGGTTCGCTTTCTCCAGGCGCTCCTCCTCGGAGAACGCGTTGCGTGCCGCCTCGGCGATCTCCTCGATTCGCTTTCGCCGCTCCTGCTTGCCCAGGATCCCGTAGGCCGCCACGAGGTCTCTCTCCGCCACCTCCGCGATCTTGCGCAGGTCCTCCTCGCCGAGCACCTTCTTCTCGAAGGCCAGCTTCGGCTTTCCCCGCTCGCGGGTCATCGTCTCCTGGAGCTCCAGGACGGGCGCCAGGGATCGGTGCGCAAAGAGGATCGCGTCAAGGACCTCCTCTTCGGACACCTCCGAGGCCTCCCCTTCCACCATCAGGATCGCGTCCCTGCTGCCGGCAACGAAGATGTTGAGGTCGCTCCGCGCCAGGTCGGGAATCCGCGGGTTGAGGACGAGTTCCCCGTCGATCCTCCCGACCCGGGCCCCCGCAATGGGCCCCTCGAAGGGGATCTCGGAGAGGGAAAGGGCCGTGGAGGCCCCGATCATGGCAAGCACCGCGGTGTCGTTTTCCTTGTCGGCCGAGAGGACCGTGGCGATGACCTGGATCTCGTTGGTGAACCCTTTCGGGAACAGGGGCCGGATCGGCCGGTCGATCATCCGGGATGTGAGGATCTCGAACTCGGACAGGCGCCCTTCTCTCTTGAAGAAGCCGCCGGGGATCTTCCCGACGGCGAACGTCTTCTCCACATAATCCACGACCAGGGGGAGGAAGTCGATGCCGGGTCGCGGCGTTTCGGAGGCGCATGCGGTCACCAGGACCACGGACTCCCCGTACGTAACCACGGCCGACCCGCCCGCCTGCTTGGCCAACTCGCCGGTTTCTATCGATAACGTTCTTCCTGAAAGTTCCGCTTCGTACACGTTTCCCACTTGTCGTTATGTCCTTCCTGGGGGCTCCCTGCGGAGCGGATTCTTGTGGATAGGATTCCCTGACTACTTGCGCAGGCCGAGCGCTTCCACAACAGCTTTGTACCGGAGCGACTCCTTCGACTTCAGGTAGTCGAGCAGGCGCCTCCTCTGCCCGACCAGCTTCAATAATCCCCGACGCGAATTGAAATCCTTCGAGTGCGTCTTCAGATGATCCGTGATCATGTTGATCCTCTCCGTAAGGAGCGCAATCTGCACTTCGGGTGAGCCGGTGTCCGATCCGTGCAGGCGGAATTTGCCGATGACGTCCTTTTTCTTCTCCGTCACTACGCTCATTTCTCCCCTTCCCTCTCTTTTTCCATGATCACGGATACCTGATTTCGCTTTGATTTTTCTATTTTATACCATATCACCCGGGGGAAGTAAATTCATATGCCCCGAAGGATTTTCCAGGTGCCGGGAGCGACCCGCTCCACCAGCGCAACAGGCCCTTCCTCCCCGGAGGTGAGGACCACGACACCCTCCTTTTTCCCCTCTTCTTCCTCCTCGAGCCAGGGGGCGGGCGATCTTCCCTGGCGGACGGCCGAGACCGCCTCGGCCGGGATCTCCCGCCGGGGAAATCCGGCAAGCGCGCTTCCGATCGGAACCAGAGAGCCGTGCGCCTCTCCCCGCTTCCCCGCTGCAACGAGGTCCGCAAGCGTGATCGAGTCCTCGATCCGAAAGGGACCGCTCTTCAGGCGACGGAGAGCGGAGACGGTCATCGAAACCCCAAGGACGATCCCCAGGTCCCTGCACAGGGCCCGCACGTAGAACCCTTTCGAGCAACGCAGGAATGCCCGGAATCCCTCCGTCGACCACGAGAGGACCCTGGCCTCGTGCACGGTTATCTTCCTTCCCGCGAGCCTGACCTCCTTCCCCTGCCGTGCGAGCGTATACGCACGGGTCCCGGCTACCTTGATCGCCGAATAGGCGGGGGGAATCTGCTCCCACGCTCCCACGATGCCGGCGATGGCGGCCTTCACGGCGTCCTCCTCCGCGATCTTCCCCGGCGTGCCGCCGATTTCCCTGCCCGTGGAGTCGCCGGTGTCCGTTTCGACCCCGAACCGGAAGAAGACGTCGTACTCCTTCTCCTGGGCTGCGAGATATCCCGCTATCTTGGTGGCCCTGCCCACGCAGACGGGCAGCACGCCGGTGGCGAGCGGGTCGAGGGTCCCCGCATGGCCGCACTTTCTTCCCCGGAACAGGCGCCCCACGCGCTCCACGGCCTTAAAGGAGGTGATCCCGGCCGGTTTGTCCAGGACGATCACGCCGTCGGCCGGCTTCACGGAAGGGCGGCCTCCAGCAATCCGAAGACCCGGTTCCTGACCTCGTCCAGGGACCCCTGGACGGTGCAACCCGCTGCGTTGCGGTGCCCGCCTCCACCGAGAGCGGCTGCAACGGCGGACACATCGACCCTCCCCTTGGAGCGGAAACTCACACGGAACTCGGCGTCATCCTCCTCCCGGAACGCCACGGCGACTTCCACGCCGGCGATGGAGCGGGGATAGTTGATGAACCCCTCGAGATGGTCCTTCGTGGCGGAAAAATCGCGGAGGTCCTTCTTTCTCGTCGTGACCACGGCAACCCTGCCCCCCGCTGCGAGTTCCAGGGTTCCGAGAACCCGCCCGAGCAGTCCGAGTTTCCCCGCGGTCTGGGTCTCGTAGACCTTTTCCGCAACCTCCCAGGGGTCGACCCCGATCCGCACCATTTCGCCGGCGACGGAAAACGCTTCCGGGGATGCGTTCGAGTAGCGGAAGGAGCCGGTGTCCGTCAGGATCGCGACGTAGATGTTCGCCGCGATGTCCCGGTCGATTCCGATCCCGAGAGCGACGAGGAGGCGATGGACCAGGACCCCGGTCGCCGCGGCTTCGGCGTCGATCAGGCAATATTCCCCCTGTGCATCGTTGGTGGAATGATGATCGATGTTCACCAGGATCGGACACTTCCGCATCTCGGTCTGGACCCGCCCGGTTCGTTCGAGTGACCCGCAGTCGACGACGACGGCCACGTCATGGGTCGACCCCTCCGCATCCGGCACGACCGTGTCCGCACCCGGAAGAAACGCCAGGTTCCCGGGAACGGGGTCCGAGTTCACCACCGTCGCCGTCTTTCCCATCTTCCGGAGGGCAAGGGCAAGCGCCAGTTCCGACCCGATGGCGTCCCCCTCCGGGTTCTCGTGGCACGCGATCAGGAACCGGTCCTTCTCCCGGAACAGGCGGCAGATCGCTTCCAGGTCATTCCTCACCGGAGCTCTCCTCCGCAGCCTTCCGCAGAAGGGCATCGATCCGGATCCCTTTCTCGAAGGAGGTATCGTAATGGAAGGTCACGTCGGGGGAATACCGCATCTGCAGGGCTCCGCCAAGCTCTTTCCGGATGTACCCCCGGGAACGGCGAAGGGCGTCCCGGGCGGCGATGCGCTCCTCTTCCCCCCCGCGAACGGAGTAGTGGACCCGTGCGATTTTCAGGTCGCCGGTCATGGTGACGTCGGTGACCGTGACCCCTTCCAGGCCGGGGTCTTTCACTCTGTGCTGGAGGATCAGGGAGATCTCTTCCCGGATCCTCTCCGCCACGCGTGCCAGACGGTCTCCGCGTCCTTTCATGCGTCCTCGTCATCCATATGGAGGATCTCGATCCGGCGCCCGGTCAACTCGATTTCGCCGTCTCTTCCGACCATGTCCGTGATCCGGTCCAGGATCGACTGGGCCAGGCGGGAGTCCGTCGATACGAGGGCGACCCCGATCCTTCCCCTCTGCCTCAGGTCCTGGAGCCCGACCTCGGCCACGGAGACCGGGAACCCCGCCCGGATCCGTCCCGTCAGCCCGCTCAGCCGCCTTCGCTTGTCCTTGAGGGATTCGGACGCGGGAAAAACAAGGTCGGCCACCAGCACCGCGACCAGCATGCCTCCGCCGCCCCGTCCCACGGCAATCGTCTACGAAAGGGTCTCGGCAACCTTCTCCATCACGAACGCCTCGATCTGGTCGCCCACCTTGATGTCGTTGTAGTTTTCCAGCCCGAGGCCGCACTCGTATCCTTCGGCCACCTCGCGGACGTCGTCCTTGAACCGTTTCAGCGAGGCAAGCTTTCCCTCATGGACGACCACGCTGTCGCGAACCAGCCGGACGATCGCATTCCGGAGGATCTTGCCGGAGAGGACATAGCACCCGGCCACGGTGCCCAGACGGGAGATGTGGAAGATGTTCCGCACCTCCGCACGCCCCACCGACATCTCCCGGAAGGAGGGTTCGAGCATCCCTTCCATCGCTTTCCGGATATCTTCCAGCACGTCGTAGATGACCGTATAGAGACGGACGTCGACACGCTCCCGTTCGGCAAGGTCCGTCCCCTTCGCCTCCGGCCGCACGTTGAACCCGATGACGACGGCCGTGGAGGCCGAGGCGAGCATCACGTCGGACTCGGAGATCCCTCCGACTCCCGCGTGGATGATGTTCACCTTGACCTTCTCCCCGGAGAGCTTGTTCAGCGAATACTGGAGCGCTTCCAGTGACCCCTGCACGTCCGTCTTCAGGATGATGTTGAGCCCCTTCAGCTCGCCCTCCTCGATCCGCCGGTGGAGTTCCTCGAGACTGAACCGGGGCCGGGCGATGATTTTCTCCCGCTCTTTTTCCAGACGGTGCATCGCGATCTGGCGGGCGGTGCGCTCGTCCTCGAGGACGGCGAACTTGAGACCGGCACCGGGAAGCCCGTTGAGCCCCTGGATCTCTACCGGCGTCCCCGGGAGGGCCTCCGTAAGCCGTTTTCCCATGTGGTTGATCAGGGCGCGCACGCGCCCGTAATGCGTCCCGGTAACCACCGGGTCCCCGACCTTCAGGGTCCCGTCCTGCACGAGGACCGTGGCGACGGCACCGCGCCCCTTCTCGATCCGGGACTCGATCACCGAACCACGGGCATGCTTTCGGGGATTCGCCCTGAGCTCGAGGATATCCGCCTGGAGGAGGATGAGCTCGAGAAGGGACTCGATCCCGGTCTTCATCTTCGCGGAGACGTTCGCGTACAGCGTCTGGCCGCCCCATTCCTCGGGGACCAGCCCGTGCTCGGAGAGCTGCTGCCGGATCCGGTCCGGCTGCGCCCCGGACTTGTCGATCTTGTTCACCGCGACGACGATCGGGACGTTCGCCGCCTTGGCGTGGTCGATCGCCTCCACCGTCTGGGGCATGACGCCGTCGTCGGCCGCCACGACCAGCACGACGATGTCGGTAACCTGGGCTCCACGCGCCCGCATGGAGGTGAACGCCTCATGCCCGGGCGTGTCCAGCATGACGAGGGACCGGCCATTGTGCTCGACTTCGTATGCGCCGATGTGCTGGGTGATCCCTCCCGCCTCCTGGTCGATCACGTTGCTCGCCCGGATCGAGTCCAGGAGCAGCGTCTTCCCGTGATCGACGTGCCCCATGATCGTGACCACGGGCGGCCGGGGAGCGAGATCCTCCTCGCTGTCGGCATCCTGGTCGATGAGAGTCTCCATCTCGGGGGAGACGTTCTCCACCTCGAACCCGTACTCCTGGGCAAGAATGCCCGCTGCGTCGGCGTCGAGAAGCTGGTTCACCGTGGTGGGCATCCCCATCTCGATCAGCCGCTTGATCACCTCGCCCGCCTTGACCCCCATCCGGTGGGCCAGATCCCCGACGGTAATGACTTCCTCGATCTTGAAGACGCGCTTGCTCGCCTTGGGCGGGAGGCTGGAGGGGGCTCTCTTCTCCCTGGCGGGCCGTCCCCTCCTCTTCTGGACACGAGTCGGCTGGAACTGGCGCACCACCGCCGCCTCGGGCGGCGGTTTCTCGTCGACGGCGACGGGGCCCTCGGGTTCCTCGACGATCTCCTGGATGATGTGCTTCTTCAGCACCCCCTTCTGGACCTTCTTCTCAAGAGGTTTCGCCCTCTTCCACTTCTTCTCCTTCTCTCTCCGCTCCTCCTCGGCCTTCGAGGGAGGCGGAGCTTCCACCACGCGGATCGCAGGCTCCGCCGCGCTCTCTTCCGCCGCCACCGGGGCCTGCGGTTCCGCAGGAACTCCGGGGACCTCTTCAGGGGCGGGGGCAGAGGGTAAAGCGGTCTCCTCCGCTGCGGTCCCCTCTTCCGGGGAAGGGGGTGGCGGTTCGGCGGGAATTTCCGGTTCGGGCGCGCTCCGGCGCAGCACCACCCGGCTCGACTTGCGCTCGATCGTCCCGTCCGCGTGGGTCACCTCGAGCGGCTTTTCCCTGGGGGGGGGAGGCGGCGCTCCCTTCCGGAAGTGGCCCCTCACCTTCTCGATCACGTCGCCCTCGATGTTGCTCGACGCAGACTTCCCCTTCTGCCCGATGCGCTCGAGGAACAGCAGGATCTCCTTGCTGCTTTTCATCCCGAGTTCCTTGACAAGATCCCTTACGCGAACCTTTTCCATCCACTCCCCCTGCGGGTTTGCTTCTCCTTCATGATGCGTCACATCCCCGGCGGAGACAAGACGCCTCATCGGACGGCTCCGGGAAACGGCTCCCGCCCCTCAAGATCTTTCCCCCAACTCCTCCAGGGCATCCGCAAGGGACGCTGCGGACGCGCCCATCCGGTAGCGCCGGGATCCTTTCTGCGTGCGGATGCTCCGCGCGAATTCCCCGATGCAGCCCGTGCTCCGGCAAAGATAGAACCCCCGTCCGGCCCGTTCGGCCCCGGGATCCGGTTCCCAGCCCTTCCCGGATCGCCCCGCGACCCGGAGGAATCCGTCCTTGTCCCCTTTCGCCCTGCACTGCACGCATGTCCGTTGCGGACGGTGACCCCTACGCCCCGGAGCCATCCCCCGGCTTCTCCTCGGGAATCTCCTCGGCATCCGGTACGTCCCCGGACCCCTCGTCCGGCGAAGGCGCTTCCGCCTCGTCCCCGGTGGTTCCGGGAGCATCAGGCTCCGCCGTCGCCACTTCCTGATCCGGGACTGGAGGCGTCTCCTCTCCGGCCGCCTCCTTTGGTGCAAACAACTCCTCGGCCTTCTTGAGCGCGTCCTCGACCTGTCCTTCCGCCCGGACCTCGATCCTCCACCCCACGAGCTTGGAGGCCAGTTTCACGTTCTGCCCCCTCTTCCCGATCGCCAGGAGGAGCTGTTCCTCGGGGACGATGACCTCCATCATCTTCTCGGACTCGTTCACCAGGACCCGTATGATCTCCGCGGGCTGCAGGGCGTTGCACACGAATTTCGCGGGATCCTCGTCCCAGGCGATGATGTCGATCCTTTCCCCCCGGAGCTCCTGCACCACGCTCTGGACCCGGGACCCTTTCATCCCGACGCATGCGCCCACGGGGTCCACGTCCCTTTCCTTCGACTTCACAGCGATCTTGGTGCGGAATCCCGGCTCCCTCGCCACGCTCAGGATGGAAACGACGCCTTCGTAGACTTCGGGGACTTCCTGCTCGAACAGTTTGAGGATCACCCGCGGATCGGATCGGGACAAAAGGATCTCCGGCCCGCGCGTCGTCTTGGTCACGTCCTTGATGTAGGCCCGGATCCTGTCGCCCTGCCGGTACCGTTCCCTCGGAATCTGCTCCGAAGGGGGCATCACGGCCTCCGTTCTCCCGAGATCGACGATGATGGTGTCCCGCTCGTACCGCTGAACGATGCCGTTGAGGATCTCCCCCTTGCGGGTGATGAACTC
>Ga0209536_100006028_pt1 | contig 18664 bp, 20 predicted proteins | sample DeeMarSeWOR28_12_FD_187461 | JGI IMG/M metagenome (GOLD analysis project Ga0209536, IMG submission 187461) | Marine sediment microbial communities from White Oak River estuary, North Carolina - WOR-2-8_12 (SPAdes) (version 2) | ecosystem: Environmental > Aquatic > Marine > Intertidal zone >... | reverse complement strand
GGGATGAATCATGCGGCTATGGAAGAATATAAGTTTTTAAGCCGCCTTCTCCCGGCACGCAATGCATGCATGGTATATGTCGCCTGGTTCTAATTTTTTTGCAATAACAACACACAACATTTCAAATGGTACCTGTCAGCACTGACTCCAGTGCCGTTCATCGATACCAGAATGATACCACTGTCTGAAGGGCACCAGACCTGCAGCAGCACTGTGCCCAGGTAACAATTCCATAGAGGCATAGGAATGTATGAAATGGATTATTCACTGGATTTCTTGTATTCCTCAGCCCAGTTCCAGGTGTAATGAATCATGCGACCGGACAGGGAAAACCACTCAATGGTTCTATCGGGCAGGCTCAACAGGGCACAGCAGTGGTTAAACCGTGTACTGCCGGGATTGATTACCAGCGTGTTCCCAAGCTGGGCTGCAAAAACCTGGTGGGTATGTCCAATGATCAATACATCATAAGTAAATTTGGTCAAATGTTCCGTCCAGGCCTGTTCTTCCTCTTTAATGATATTGCCGTTTTCATCCAGCAACCGTATGCCTTTCATCACTGATCGTGGCGGGCTCCCGTGCACCATGTAAAGGTGTTTGCCTTCCCTCTCTTCCTGAATGAACGGAGGCAGACTGTTTATATAGTCATTTGTCGGTGGTGCCGCCTGATAACTGGCTTTCTCAATATACCACTGCTCATGGTTGCCGTAAATCGCCCGGCATCCGCTGTCTTTCAGCAACATCACTGTTGTATCTATCTGTGTCCCGTAGCCGGTAATATCGCCAGTGCACCAGATGGCGTCAGCCTTTTCCTTTCTGAATATAGCCAGGGCTTCAGCCAGCGGTTCAGGCGTAGCATGGGGATCGCCGATTAAGCCAATCCTGGTCGACATATTATCCTAAGTACGAGGTTACTGAACGGGGTCCAGTCTTTCATGTTGGAATTCATCTATCCTGCTCATTTACAGCTATCCAAAGGGGGTGATCATTCTCAATCACCGTTCCAGAAACTGGTAATGATTATATAGATTATCCGCATAATAAATGCAAACTCTGCTCTCATACTGTCTGCTGCGTGGGGAAGCTTAGGGCCAATTTATTACTCAACCCCCCGTTGTCCTCCGCCCACGAGGGGGAACCTGATTATTGAATGAAACATTTTTCATTAGAAAATCCTCCCTCTTTCCCCGTATCATCAACAGAGGAATTGATACATGATATTCAATGAACAATTCAGATCGGTTATAATGCCTGTATGGTTACAAAATCCAGACGAATGCTTAGTGTGACAGGAATACATCATAACGTCGCCGTTCGTTCCATAGTGATCATCATTTTACTTCTTGCGGTTCTCTTCCTTATTTCAGATCAAGGCTATGCTGAACAGGAAGAACCTTCAGCAACACTTCAGAAAGACGATGCTACCGGTATAGACGCCGGTCGGATTGAGAGCAGATTAAAAGAGATCAGAGAGTTATTACTAGTTGTTGAAGCTGCTGAAAATGAACAGTCAGCCAGTCAGCTTGGTACCACACTGACCGGGCTGAAAGAGAGAAATGCACTTCTGAAAAATCTGAGCGCTGTGTACATGCGACTTCTTACCTCTCTCAATAAACAGGTATCGTTAATGAAAGAGGAGGAAAGCCTGGGTCAGGCGTCTGAAACTGAACGAGAGAGTCTGATTTCAGAGTCACCACCCTTCTCAGTATCAGTGTATGACCGGTATCTTGACCGGTTGAATGAAGCAACGCAGAATAAGGAATCGGCAATTACCATGTCTTTTTTTTATAAAAAGCATGTTGACGATACACGTGCCGAAGTTGACCGGGCCACAAAGCAGCAGCGTCTGTTGAAGGAAGATCTCGCATCATACGGTACGAAGCCAGTTCCATCATCCGTGAAGTGGAAGTATGAATTTGCAAATGTTGAAAGAGAGCTGCATCAGGCCACGCTGGATCTGGCACGGATTGACCACGAGAATACACTGACGGAGCAGCGGCTTGCCGAGTTGAAGATTAATATTGCACGGAAACAGGTGCAGTGGATCAAAGATCGGCTCATCTTTGATGAGAATGACCAGAAAAAGCGGCTCGAATCAGTCGACGATCGCCAGAAGGTAATGGAAGAGCGTATAGCTTCTCTCAGGAAAGAAAAGATTTCCGTAGATGATAAGTGGGTGGAGGCGCAGCGGGCTTTTGAAGAGGCCCAGAATGCCGGGGAGCTTGTGAAGGGACAGGCGGAAGCATATCTCAAGGCCCGTGAAGCATGGCGGGATACCTATCAGAGGGTCCTGGATCAGAGCGAATTGCAATTGCAGATAATGAACCGGGAAAAACAACTGTGGGAGCACCGATATTCGCTATTAGGGAATGAGATAGAGGTCGGCGGGCTTGATTCGTGGAAAGAAGAGGCGAATTCCTTCATTGCCAGAGCAGAGAGAGGATTAGAGGTGATGCAGAATTATCAGACGAACCTGCAGTCTCAGGTTGCATCTCTGAAATCCCGGCTGTCAAATGAAAAACTGGACCCCGTTGTCAGGGAACATACAGAAAACCGCCTTCAGGCCCTTCAGAAAGCAACAGAACGGGATCTGGAATTTGTCTCAACCGTTCTCGGAATTCGAGAACTTACACAGAGACTTATTGATGAGATTAACGAAAGGCAGAAGGCCATACCGGTTGCGGAAAAACTGCGGGGACTTGGAGACAGGATAGGGTCATTCTGGGACTTTGAATTGTGGGTTATTGATGACCGCGCTGTTACGGTCAGCAAGGTTGCCCTTGCCCTGGTTATCTTCATTATTGGAATGGTCCTGGCACGGGTGGCCACCAGGTTCATCAGGAAACGTCTTGCGACCTCTGATCGCCTGGATCAGACAGCATCATCAGCAATTGAGAAAATCCTCTATTATTTTACCTTGTTGATCCTCCTCCTTTTTGCCCTGCGGACAGTCAATATACCCCTTACCGTTTTTACGGTCTTTGGCGGTGCGATTGCCATCGGATTGGGCTTTGGGGCGCAGAACCTGCTCAATAATTTTATAAGCGGGTTTATCCTGATGATAGAACGGCCGGTAAAGATCGGTGATCTGATAGAAGTTGATACTCATTATGGAATTATAGAGGAAATCGGCACACGCTGTACCCGTATCCGCACTGCCGGGAATATACACATCCTCGTACCGAACAGCAGTTTTTTAGAAAAGAATATCGTTAACTGGACTCTTGCGGACCAGAATATCCGTACCCATATTGCAGTCGGTGTCGTCTATGGGTCAGACACCCGTAAAGTAAAGCAGCTGATGCTCAAGGCAGCAGAGGAGCATGGCAAGGTGCTGAAAGATCCTGAACCCTTCGTCCTGTTCAATGATTTCGGGGATAATGCACTCATATTCGATCTCTATTGCTGGATAAGCATCAATAGGCTCATGGATCGCCGGATCATAGAGAGCGATCTCAGGTTTATCATCAATGAGCTTTTCCGTGACTCAGGCATCGTTATTGCATTTCCCCAGAGAGACATTCACATTGATACTGCGAAGCCCCTTGATTTGAGAATAGTGAAGGATCAGGAGGGCGAGATATAAACTTCTTCACTTCGGGAACAGGGGGTCCCTGCCTCTACCTGCGGCAGACAGGTGCCGGCCGGCAGGTCCGGTGAGGGGGTCATTTCACAGGCCACCCACGCCGTAACGAGCCTATAAATGCACTACTCTGTTTCCCCCGCCCTTTTTAGCAAGATAGAGGGCCTGGTCAGTCTTCTCAAACAACTCCGTTATGGACGACGCATCATCCGGAACAGTAGCAAATCCTATACTCACCGTTACCGGCATCTCTTTGTCAGACTTGTCAAAGGACATGGTAATTTTTTCCTTTAAGCGATTTGTCAACTGCATGGCATCCACCTTTGATGTGTGCGGATATATTGCAACAAATTCGTCGGCACCGCACCTGGCCGCTTTATCTACAGCCCTGATAGATTGCTCAATAGCTTTCGCCACCTTCCTTAACAGATTGTCCCCCGCGACGTGACCGAATGAATCTGTGAAGATCTTAAAATTATCCACATCAAGCATTATCAGACTGAAAGGCTGCTTATATCTGTTGTAACGGGCAAGTTCCTCTTCCAGGGCTTCATGTATCAATTTACGGTCAGAGATTTTTGCAATGTCATGTTTCATTATCTTTCCCTCCCGCCGATGGATGATAATTAAGAATAATAGCTATCATTTTTCAGATCATGCAAGAATAAAAGTGTATTTTCTGAATTATGTATCACAAATCCTTTGCCGAGTCAATGAGAGGAAGAGCGGGAGGCACCTCACGCTCTTCCTGCACCTTTAAAAACGAACATGCAAGACCTGATCTCAGGGCCGCTCCTCTACTTTTTTATCAGACTGTTCATAATCAATAACGTCACACCATCGGCCAGCAGCAGTAGGTTCAGCGCTGCGCTGACTGCATGTAATGTACCGAACCTCTTCCTGAGGGGAGCATCCGGTGCCAGGCTCTCAAAGGAGTGGATCTCCTGCTTGATCTGTTTAATGTCAGGATGAAGTTTAAAGGCAACGAATATATTTATGATCAGGGCAATGACAATGAATGCAAGAGATAAGGTAAAAGCGGAGGAGGCGATAACATGTCTTCCTGCCAGAATGAGTACCAGGGCAAGAAAGGCGAGGATCAGGAGGTACAAAAAATAACCGGGGAAGAGCTTACCAACGATCTTCCCTGCCATGTCCCGATCAAAGACCCTGAATATGACAGGCGTAATAAGGAAGGTAAAAATAGCTATCCCCCCTATCCACAGTGAGAGGACAATATTATAGAGGACATTCAATGTATTATTCATAATGCATATCCCTAAGGATATTATACAGCCTGAAGGAGCTTAATGGCGTTTAAAATCCGCATTGGTGATAAGGTTCCCCTTTGTCTTTCAGAGAGGGCGGGAACGATAGCTAGTTGTCCAGGCGGACAACATTCGTAAGTTTTGTGATAATAGCGGGAATAACTGTCATCTGTTTTTCAGACATTCGGTTCCCCAGATTGTGCAATTGCTGGATATAGAATTCCTTCGGGACATAAGGACAGGTGATGATACAAAAAAACACGAGTAAAACGGCAAGAGTTTTTCGCTTAATGATGGGCACCAGTGTATTCTTCCAGCCATACATTTGAGTATGCATACGGAATCTGTTTGCTGCATACTTAATCCTTATTGGGAGGGGCTCTTTTTTCGTATGATTAATGCTTACCTTTGCAGCATCAAAAACATTCAATATCCATATTATGAAGATAAACGGTAAGAGGATGATGCTTATTGAGAAGATCCATTCAATGATGAGTCGTGATCGGGATGCTTCAAGTACGGGCCATACTAAAAATATAAAGAGATGAAAAGAGAATGCAGCAAGAGCAGTGAAAGCGAATACCTGGAAAAAAAGCCCCTTTTTTGTCTGACCGTTTAGTAATTGTCCCCAACCCGGCACCAGGAGAGAACAAAAGGCAGGGAGCAATGCTATCCTGATGCCTTTATGAGTGCCGGGGTTGATCTTGATATTTTTAAAATATGCCTGCCAGGCATTGAAATACCAGACAATGAGTCCCAGGAGAGAGAAACAGGCAATCATAAGAATTATTATAGAAAAATCAACTCCGATTGATTCAGAGAGGGATTGAACACGTTCCCAGTATGTGATGAAGATTCTCATGAATAAGAAGAAATTTATCATGAAGAGAAGAAACATGATGCCCAGCTTCCATTGTCTATTGTAAAACTGCCCGCATCCCCAGATAATGATTGATAGACTGTAAGCCAAGGAAGGATTACTCCCTTTGGTGCTCTTCTGCTGAATTGCAGAGGGAATGCTTTGATTAATCGCTGGGGTCGAAACCTGCTTTTCGGTACTATCCCCGATGACCCAGACTTTCTTGTTCATCGTACCTGCCTATAAGCCTGTCACACATATAGTTTATGAAGACATGTCGACTGTTCTCAGTTGCCGCATATATCATGTAGTCCCCGAACTCACGAGAACCTTTATTACTATAATATGTGTTTTTTAATTACAGTATATGTGATGAAAATCACGAAAAATGTATCCCTGACAACATACCTGCCTAAGTCCTTATTTATTCCTTTCTCACCCTCTCTTATCGGGGATATTTGCAAATTCAGAGGGTTACGCATGTGCCTGGCCCCTTTTGTTATCCCCAGGGTAACCGTTTTCCCCTGCATAATCTACGGCAGGAGAATTCAAATCCGATGATCTGCCCTTTGCGGGCACTGCATTTTCAGGACCGGACGCGATTGCGGGACCACTCTCCCCCGGCCGGGAACGTATCGGCCAGGGACAGGGTACAGGCTATTTCTCCCCGGGAATGACATTTTAAATAGACCGGTAAGGTATTATAGAAATCTACGAGTAATGCAAAGGAAAGGACCAGGGTTCGAGGAGCGGAAAGCGGGCATTGATATGAAAGAGGATTCTATTCTCAAAGATTTTTCTGATAGCAGTAGTGTGCTGGTAACAATTCTGAACAGCATGTTCGATGCAGTGTATGTTGTCGACAGGGATCGCAGGATTATATTCTGGAATCAGGGTGCAGAAGAACTTACAGGCTATGGTTTTGAGGACGTTCGGGGATGCCGCTGCAGCGATGACATTCTCAATCATATTGATGAGAATGGCACATTGCTTTGCCACACAGATTGTCCCCTGGGGGAGACACTCAGCACTGGCAGGAAAACCCAGGCCAAGGTGTATCCGCTGCATAAAACAGGAAGACGTTTTCCTACACAAACGCATGTTGCCCCGATTCGCAACGACAACGGTGAAATTGTGGCTGCTATCGAAGTTTTTCGAGACATTTCTGAAAGTGAAGAATTACGCATCCTTCAAGAAAAATTCAGCAAGCTCATAAAAAAGTACCTATCCTCAGCAACACTCACCGAGGTTATGAATCAGCTGGAAGGCAGTAAAGAAGAAGTCGCTATCCGGGAATTAACCATTCTCTATGTGGATATTGTGGCCTTTACCCGTTTCTCGGAGAAACATTCACCGGAAGAGACTGCAAAAATGCTCAATGATTTATTCGGTATTTGCGGAGTAATCACCAGGGAATGTCATGGCGATATTGATAAGTTCATCGGCGATGCTGTCATGGCCACCTTCATTGACGCAAATGACGCAGTTTTGGCAGGAATCAAAATTCTGAATGCATTAGCAGAACTGAATACAATGAGGGAGGAAAAAGGCCTTGAAGGAATCCAGGTCCGCATTGGATTGAATTCGGGTCTGGTCATGCAGGGAGAGATCGGCACACCTGATCGAAAGGATATAACCGTGATCGGTGATGTGGTAAGTACTGCGTCCAGGATAGAGTCAGTCACAGATCCCATGGGTATCTGTATTTCTGAGGCCACATACTCGCGATTAAAAACCCCTCAGGAGTTTCAATTTTACAAGAAAGTGAAGGTAAAAAACCGGAGTGAGGCCGTCCCGATATACAGGTATGCCTCAGATCTTTCTTTAGACGAGGCAAGTTGAGAGGGAAGGGACAAAAAAGACAGGAGCAGAGGAAGACATTATGAAAAGAATAGTCAAAATATCTCACTGTGTTTTAACCGTCTGTGCATTCTTTTTTACTTCATGTGCAACAACAACGATAAGCGATGTCTGGAAAGACAAGACCTATACAGGCAAGGCAGAGAAAATTGTTGTGCTCATGGTTGCCAGAAGTCCGGATTTAAGGAATATGTTTGAGGGCAGGTTCTTTGCAGAACTCCGGGCCCGGGGCAATGAAGTCCTGAAGAGCAACACCTTTATTGCTTTTGACGAGTTGCCGGACAAGGAACTGGTAAAGAAAAAGATAAAAAGCACAGATGCGGACACCCTTCTCATTTCAAGACTGGTTTCATCGAAGACAATTGAGAGCTATGTGTCCGGCCAGGTACATGGCGTGCCAAATTCCTATTGGGGCTGGGGCACCTATTATGAGGTTCTCTTTATTGATTATGGGTATACAGGGAATATAGAGGTGGCTTATGTGGAGACAAATCTTTACGATATAAAGACTGAGAAATTAATCTGGTCCGGTCATTCTAAAACAGAAAGATCAGAAGGTGAACAGCAATTGATAAATACATTTATCAAAAAAATCACGAAGAAGCTGTCATCAGACGGGATTATTCAGTGAATGGCATTCTGACTAATACAGTTACACTTCTTTATTTCGCAGGGTCACCCGGAGTATTTCTCCGGGACGCCACAGGCGCATGCGGGGGCCCCATGTGCCCGTACCCCGACAGACGATGACCGTCATACCATCCACTACATACTCTCCCCCGAGAAGGGGATAGATACGCTGTGTAAGGTAGCCAAAGGGCCATATCTGCCCTCCATGGGTGTGAGCAGAAAGCATGAGACCAACACCGTCACCGGCGATTCGCTCAGCATGCCAAGGTGTGTGGGAGAGAAGGACCGTTGCACCCGGGGGCCTGCCTTCAAGTGCTTTTGCAACAAGATCGTCGTCCCTGCCGGAGCGGTGGTTTGCTGTAAGGTCGTCTACACCTGCAAGGACGAGAGATGGACTGAGTTCTGCCCATGAGTTGTTCAGCACCGGTATCCCGTCATAATAAATCCGGGAAGACCCAGGATTGTTCCGCCCATGAAATTCATGGTTGCCCAGAACAGCCCAGACGCCCAGAGGTGCAGACAGGCGTCGCAAAAGCGCGATCAGTTCATCCCTGGGCCGATCATGTCCTTCAAAGATATCCCCGAGCAGGACGATAAGGTCCGGCTTTTGTGCCTCCACCTGGGCAACACGCGCCTCAAGCCATTGCCTGCCGATGAGCGATCCTACATGAAGATCGGAGAGGGCAACGATTACTGTTCCGTTCATCTCCTGTGAGAGTCCAGGGAGATGAACATCGTAGTTTTGAATAACCGGAGACCGATGGCCCTGTACAAGTGCGATCATGGAAAGCACGAGACCGGAAAGGAGGGCACACCCCCTCAAGAAGGGGGCTATACGGTGCAGAATAAGGCCGAACACGGTTACGATATCCACTATGAGCAGAGTGACCGAGAGCAGAAATACAACGGCCATCCAGTTCATACCCAGATATTCAAGTATGGCAGCAGGGGTACCGGCGCCACCATGACCAATGACGCGGCCGAGAAAGAAGACCACCCAGAGAACCATGCCTGCACCGATGAGGACTTTTCTGGAGACAGCGCCTTTGAAAAGGGGCACTGTCGCAGCACGCCAGAGGACATATGCGTGCATCACGGTAATAAGAGTAATTAAAATACTTCCGAACACAGTGCCTCCCTGAGAACAATACTCGCTGGTTCTCTATTGTACCATCAGTTATCCAGGGTTGGGGCAGCGCCTTATAACGATGTGGTATTGATTATTAGTATTTCAGAGCACCTCTTTAAGAAATAGGATGGCAATTCATTTCAGCTTTACTCATAACCGAAAATCCTCCTCCTTGGAGACTGTGACGTAATCATGATTCTGTCATCGCGAGACACCGAAGGTGACGCGGCGATCTCTTTCTTGAAATGACTGTGAGAGATTGCTTCGTCGCTGCTCGACTCGCAATGACAACGTATAAATCCCCCATAATCCCCGCCTGCCTGCCTGCCGGCAGGCAGCCCCCCATGACACTCTTTGTCATAGCCTCTGCCGGACTGTTCAATTCACATCGTCTGCCCCTTTGTGATATGTCTTTGTCTTCCTTGTCAAAATGACAACATAATTGTCATAAAGCGCAAAGTATATTTACATATGTACTTCTAACCGTATGAATTATAAAGATTCATGAATTGGCATATTTATTGCAAAATAAGGGATATCTTAAAGGAAAGGATAAAAAACAATGACAAAATTAATTAATTTCCTGCGTTATCTTGTCTCGACAATGCTCTTACTCATGCTTATTACGATGACAGTATTCATGATGACAAGCTGATTCCCTCCACAGTCCGCTGATAGTAAATACTGCAGCGCTCAAATAATTTTCATGTACGTTGGCCGCCGCTGAAATCAAGACACCGTAGAGCGGGCATTCTTTCACGCCTCAACAGGTGCGGCAGGGAATGAAAAGCAGCCTGTTAAAATGCTGCTGCCCGCCTGGCAGATCATGATAAAGGGGATCTGCTTATTCAATTCATAATAGATGTTCAGCAAGATTTATCTTGTATTTGTGGGGTTCGAGTGTTTTAAGAATATTTTTTGTGTAGTTTCCTGCATGGTCTCTCTCTCTGAGGTCAACGGTTACTCCATCGACGTTATTTCCCTCTTTATCAACAATAATTGAGACCTTTGGCCTTTCGGTGCATTGAGGGTTACCTTCACAGACAATGCCCATCTCTCCGGAATTAAGAAGAACCAACGAACCTGCAGGGTACAATCCAAGCATGTGAACAAATAATTTCAGCAGACGGGGATCATAAAAGTGTGATGTTTCCATCATTCTGCGGACTGCTTCATCCGGTGATAGGGGAATTCTCTGGTAAACCCTCGAAGAAGTCATTGCATCATACCGGTCGGCAATGGTGACAATATTTGAGTAAAAGTCCAGCTCCATGGGATTCCTCATTTCCGGGTAGCCTGAATGCTCAGAGCTCATATGGTGTTCCATGGAAACGATCGCATTCGATATGAGTGACGTATCGGGTTCTTTCAGCCTGAGCATTGAAAGAGCTCCTAAATAGGGGTGCCTTTTCATAACCTTCCACTCTTCTTCAGTAAAGTCAGACGGTTTGTTTAAAATTGTGTTCGGGATAGATGTCTTTCCAATATCATGGAAAAGAGCGGCAAAACCCAACTCGACAAGGGCCTTGCGTTTTAATCCTATCCTCTGGCCCATTGCTATTGAAAGGACACTGACATTAACACAGTGATGATAGGTATATTCATCAAAGTCTTTTATTGCACTTAATCCGAAGAGCAGCTGTTCCTCATTAAAAATAGCATCTATCATTGTTCCAACGACCCTCTTTGCTGTTTTAACACTGATCTTTTCTTTAGACTCCAGTTTCGTGGTAAGCGCTTTTACAAAAGATACCGCATTGAAGTACGACGTTATAACAGTCCTTCTTTTATCTTTTTCTTCTTCCTTGATATGTTTCAATCGATCTACTTCGATTCCCTCTATGTTTGTAAGTGAGGCTTTTATAGACTCAAAAGAATCACCCTGATATACTGCATCGGTAAATATCTTAAGGAATACTTTGATATCATCTATGCTGAGTTGGGAGGTAAACGCTACGCTCCCCAGGTCCCTTTTTATAAATTCCCTGGAAAGATCATCGAGGATGACTGAGGATTTGGATGAGTATTTCACCCTTGCATTATTGAGATAGAAAAGATCACCGATCAAGTCTATTTTCTGGCTTCCATCATGTTCTATAAGCTCATTGATAAGCTTAAGAAATACTTTAATTGAAGTCATAACAAGAGCATTATCAACATCATGGAATTGTCCCTGTTTCAGAACAATCGCAAGTTTCTTCAGAACATCTTCGATAATTATGCCGTTTACTTTTTTATTCATGATTTATTTTTTTAATAGCCTCCAATACATTTTTCTGCAAGAGAGTGTTCCTGGAATGCTGTAACTTCATGAGGGGATCAAGCGCTTCAGTAACTTCCATCACTCCCAGCGCATAGGCTGCAGCCGCCCTGGTCTCATTGTTCTTCGTTTTTTTGAAAAAGGCTCTTTTCCTGAGTGATCTCAATGCCAGGTCAATAATATCGTCACCTTTCCATTTTGCAAGGGTAAGAAAGAGCTCTCTTTTCTCGCTATATCCCCTTTCATGAAAGTTTTTGCTCTTTATTTCATCCAAGATGATCTTTTGGGAATCAGGGGTCCCGAGATTCCCTATTGCAGAAATTGAAGCAAGCCGTACCACAACATCCGGGTCAGTGAGGCAGTCCCTGATTACCGGTAAGTTTTTATCAGATCCCATTTCGCCGAGTACGTTCAGGGCTTCTACTTTTACATGCTTGTTCGGGTGTCTAACGGCTTTCTCTATAAATTTCACAGAGGTCCTGTCCCCGATCTGCCTGAGTATATGAAGAATATTCCTGACCAGATGCCACTTGCTGTCATTCAGACGATGGGCGAGAAAAGGGATATCTTCCCTGCCGAGTTCAGACAGTATACTGATTAAGATCTTCTCAGCAGGATTAATTTTCTTCTCCCCGAGGATGTCGACAAGGTGAGGAATTGCACTCCTGCTAAAAAAACCGGCTAGCTCGTAAATGGTGTCATGTCCCCATCTGCTTTCTTCCTCAAGCCCGAGGCCGAAGAATCTGATGAATTTGTCTGAGTTGATAACGTCCAGTGCAGTCTGCATAAAGGGATTTACTTCCGGACCGTAAACATTTCCCTCAATACTGCTCTTTATTCTATTAATAATATCTATCACGTCTGTCAGATTTTTATGTTTCATCGAATAGTTAATAAACAGCGCAATACTGCCGGCTATCGACTCATAATCTTCTTTGTTGTCTGCAAGAAAAAGCATCTCGAAGAGCAGGCTGATCATTTTGGACAACCGTTCTTCGGAGGAGCGTTCGAGGTCACCCAATATACTCCTGCGGTCCTCCTCAGTGAAGGGTTCGGTATCTATGTGGGACACCTCTTTAAGGTTTGCCGTATCTCTATAGGCATTCAGAACATCTTTCTTTCCGGCTGAATGCTTCTTTACATATTCGACAGCGGTCGCCTCATAGTTTTCGTCTTCCAAAAGGTAGTTATTATCTACGACATAGAGGATAAGCCGAAATTCCCGCTCCCACATTAATGTCACTATGTCCTCTTCAGGGACCTCAACCTGAAAATCACTGGAAAGGATTTCCAGAAAAGCCCTTACCTCATCTCTCGGAACACCCTTGATAAAGGTCAGCTCCCGTATGCCATCCTTGAATAATAACAGCGCAAGACTCTCATCTCTGTTGTTGTTGTGATACACAGCCTCATCGTTGAAGATAATGTCATACTGCTTTACCTTGATGGTAAGCTCATCATTGGTATCGAGGTATGAATCAAGCTTTGTATAGATGCGGTCAATGGTTTTGAGGTACACAGGATTATTGGAGGGGTAGAGCCTCAGGTTCTTCCTCGATCTTTCAATGTCCCGAAGTATGTCTTTAATTTCTTCTAAGGCCATTTGATTATGCCTTTACATGCCATAAAAAATAAAAGTGTTCCTGTTGTATATGCACTATGATATATCGTTGTATTCTGAATTCCCGGGAAAAACACTGAGCACACAGAATATACCCTGGCTGCATCAACAGCAAGCTGATGCAGCAAGATACCATATTATTGAATTTTAGCAAATCTATTTTAATTCTTGGAGAAAGAATGATCCATGCCCTTATTGGCATCTGATGAGCTTCCATTAAAATGAGAGATGTTTTGTTTGATCTGTACATATAGTAATAAAAAAGAGGGTCCGGCAAACCGGACCCTCAACTTTGGTGATGTTCATATTGAACATTGCAGGATTCAATAATAAAAAAAACGGAACCTTTTCGGGCCCTGCCTGCGGTTATCCCTTATGAGTTCAAAATTTATCCGATACCGTGTATGATGTCTACAATAACCTCGGTTTCCTTATCCATGAGTACTATATCTCCTCCCACTTTCAAACGCACATATCCTCGTGGAACTGGTGTGAGCCTATCTTCAAGTTCATGGGGAAGGTATCTTTTCGCAAGACCAGGTGGTAATTTCCCCTTTTTCCTAAGCTGTTTCTGCAGGCCAGGAGGTAATTTCCCCTTTTTCGCTAAACCCGGTGGCATCTTCTTGTGTTTAATTTTTTTGTGCCTGTAGTAATCGTGAATAAGCCTGCGATCATTATCGCCAAAAGCGACCTGTACCTGCATATCATCAGTAGCAACGCCAAAGACACCTGAATTCATCTGAGGAAAAGATGCACATCCCGTTAATAAAGCTGATAAACATATGACGGTGATTGGAATATATGATAATTGTTTCATGCAGCTTTCCTTTCTTTTAATAGCACAGAGTGCTTCAATTAGCTTTTACAAAAGATTATTTTTGTTAATCATATTCTTTTTTTGGATTGCCCCCAATGATGAAGTGTACGAGATTGCATAGAGAGAGGATATGCAAATGGCTACTATCAAAAGGAGCATGAAAAATAACTTGGGTTTTCGAAACAGTAAAAGTAAAAGCACCCCTGTTACCGCTATTGCTATATAGATGTTGTGCTGAAAATAATTAATCACTTCGGTGTAAAATACTTCAAAATTAACTTCTTTCAAAAGTTTCTCCTTTATGTAATCTGCTCTTAGTTTATTACGTAACGCATAGTTTATATGTGATTTGACTCACAAAGCATACCTGTCTCAAAGTGATGCTCAAAGAATACCGAAGAGAGCTGTTCCTGAGAAAAAAATCAACAAATGAAAAAAGGTTTTGATTTGTTCTGTTTTTCATGGAATGTTCTCTATTGTTACTCTTCCAACCCCCTGTTTTACTATGCCTATCTTTTTTGCAGCTCCATAGGATAGATCCAGGTCCCTTCCACGAATAAAGGGGCCTCTGTCATTAACAATTACTATGACCGATTTCTTATTATCAGGATTGGTAACACGAAGTTTTGTCCCGAACTGAAGTGTTTTGTGAGCACAGGTCATGGCATACATGTCAAATCTTTCTCCTGAGGCAGTTCGTTTTCCGTTAAATTTTTGACCATACCATGAGGCAACGACATAGTTGGCTCTCTGTTTGGGGATGGAGTCTACACGAGGGGTGGAGGCGCAGGAAGACAGAAAGAATATGCAGAACAGGATAAAGAGCTTAATCAATCTCCCATTATCTAATGTCCCTTTCGTCAAATTATATTCCCCCTGAATGGTTGTCTTATAAGTTTCCTTCGGATAATTGAATGCTTATCTTTAAAGTATCTGATGCTCAATAATCGGTGAGGATAAAGAAAAACGGGGGGGCACTATGTTATGGATGACCTGGATTTGGAGTTACCAGGACCGCTTGTACTGAAAAGCCTCCAATTTTCAGGTACATGGAGGATTACCAGGTAGAATACCTGACTGTATCAGCCGTTACAATTCGTTATAAAGGGTTAACACATCTACCATTAAATCGTTGTGCTGCTGAACGATGCACGTTTATTTATCATGAAGCGGGGGAAGGACTCACATATAATGGGGCAAGGGCAGACTTATACTTTTCAACCAGAATTTCCATAACATTATGATCGACCTTTTTCTGTTCAACCAGGATCTCTCCGATCCTCGCGCGACTTTCTTTCTGTATTCTCAGGAGAATATCAACTGATTCCTTTGTTATATAGCCAAGTTCTACGGCTATTTCTCCAAAGCGTTTTGTTGAGTCCTTCTGTTTATTCAGGATACTAAAAACATTCTCCACGGTGAGCACGCCATATTGGGTAGCAATTTCGCCGATTGGTGTGGTCCTCCTCCTCTGGATATTCAATGCGTCAACGACATCAGCATCACTCACGATCCCCTCACTTACCAAAAACTGTCCGAAATGCTCTTCGGGATCGCTCGTTAAAGAATATGGTTTGAGGTATGCCTTTAAAATATCGCACCGTGCGACAATTCCTACAAGACGATCTTTATCGGTCACAGGAACTCTTATTATGTTATTCTCTATCATAAGTGCCAATACATCTAATACAGGGGTATTAACATCTGCAGTTATAGGTTCCTGCTGGATAACATCTTCAGCTCGAACGTTGATAAGTTCCTTTCCTCTGCACAAATACCGTAACAGGTCAATTTCTGTGACAACCCCTTCAACTTTCCCATTGTCATCTGTAATAGGAATGCCGCTGTAAAGTCCCTTGAGCAACTCCAAGGTAATGTCGATTGCTGATGTTTTTTTGTCCGCCGAAACAACAGATGTTGTCATTATATCTTTTGCTTTCAGATGCTTCATCCCTACCTCACGCCTATGATCCAGGCATCACTAAGAAACACTTCCCGCCTCATCATTATTATCGTCATAGGCAGGGTATTCCTTAAATGATTCCGGGGAATTCCCCTAAGGCCATAGGAAGGAATGAAAATCTCGCCCCTTCGCCGAGATGGAGTGGGAAAGCATGCAAATTTAAGGGATTACGCATGTGTGCGACCCCTTTGCCTTTACAATTATTTTTCAAATAATCTGAAGATCTCCAGCAAATCCGATAAAAAAGAATTCAGGGTACCAGGCTTAATCAATTTTCCATCACGATAATACACCAATGTGTCACCCTGTGCTATGACGGTCAGTCCCCTGTGACGTTCAAAAAAGGAAAGGACCTGGTCTGTGAAGATGCTCCTGACAGCCCCCTCATCATCACTTCTGAGAATATATCTCTCTGAGAATCCCTTCTGGTGCTGGAAGTTGATGTCCTGTTTTCCCGGAATACTGAGCATAGTATGGAAGGTGCCCTGAGGATAGAGTTCAAAGGCAGGGAACGTGAGGCGCCTCGATTTTCCCATTGCCACTGTCTGGCTCTTCCCCGATGCTGATCGGGAGGCTGCTGTCCTGAACCGGTAATCAAAAAGGGACACAGAAACACTGCCCGGTTCCCCGGAAATCATATTACTCACTGTTTTTTCCGTATTGGCAGCAAAGAGATGGTACTCACTGAAGGCGGATACAGCATTGACGTCGCCCTTTTTCGCATAGGACAGACCTCTCTGACGGGCAAACTTCTGAAAGGCCTCGCCACGCCTTTTGCCCTGGGAATAGGCGATGAATGCCAGAACAATGAAGAAGATCACGACCCAGGCAAGAATCGATAGGGGATTCATATGTTTTATCTGTACAGAATGTTCAGTTTCTCAAGATACCTTGAAAGAATAGGCAAATTCTTCCTGGTCCTTAAAGGACTTTCACGGTTTTCTTATCGACTCCCGTGTTGCCCGTTTTCGGGTCAAAGGCATAGACAATTATTTCATAGATCCCTTTTTTTGAAACTTCGGCTGTAGCCTGAAAGGTGCTTGGCTGCGCATAGTTCATTGCAATGGAATCGATAATTCTGCCTTCATATTTGACAAGCGCCTTTATTTCATAGCTGGCTGAATCCCATAACCCGCCCGGGGTTAATGGGCATCCTCATATCATGACAATCCCGGCCTGAAGAGGAATTGCCGCTTTGGTGCCGCTCAGGCTCACCGTTTCAGGAACCCGTGCATCAACGGCGAACCCCGGGACTTCGATAATGATGCCCTCTCCTGTTATATCTCCGCCGGGAATCACCCACAACTGGGTACTGCTCTTTATCATGTTGTCTTTGAAGATATAGGGTGCCTCTACCTCAATCGTAATCAATCTGGGCTCATCAATATCAATTGATGTTGTAAACTGTGCAGCGCCGTCGGCAATGGTGCCGAATCGGGTCCTGGGTTCCATCATGATTTTTCCTGTGTCACCCGTTCCCCCTGACGTTAATCCCTCGGCAAGGACCTTCCCTGTTTCGCTGTCTTTGACAACAACAAGGGCTCCCCCCATTTTTGAACCGACAAATTTAGCGTCCTTTGATTTGGCCCTGATCACAAGGTCTGTCTCAACAGCCCCTGATATGCCGGAGGACAGCATGGCTGCTAAAAAAAGCACCGCTATCACAACTGTTCTCATTACCTCGCTCCTTTCATCTTTTTGTTTGATTCACGAGTTTATTCTGGAAAAACCTTATTAAAATAAGCTGTTCCGGTAAAAAATTACAGCACTATCCCGAGCCCCAGCAGGACCTGAAGCGCATATACAAGAACAATCAATATTCCGACAGCAAAATGCCTGTTTCTCCAATATGTTTCCGGGCCTTTTATCTTCTTTGAAATGATATAGGTCGTTATCAGCAGCATCGCGATCGTCAGTCCGCACATGAAATGCAGCGGATATTTGAAGATGCGTCCATGGTCAAGAAAGGCAATATTCATTCCGGCAAAGAAGCCCGTTATGCCCAGTACAACGGCAACGGGCCCGATCTTCCGGTGCCTTTTTATTATATTGAGCGGCGGATCAGGTGACTTCCTTATCTTCAGACCGAGCGCCCCCTGATAGACAATCAGGAGCATAATGATCGTGTTGAATGCTCCGTGAAAGAGCTTCAGGTATTCAATTGGCTCTTTGCTCATTCTCCAGTGACTTCATCTTCCTCTATGAACTTTCGTGAAATTTAAACGTACATTCTAATTATAATTTATTTTTCCTTTTTGTCGATCTGTTCAATTGTTTCGCACATGTATCCCCACCTTATATAAAGAGCAAAATTATAAATCTGAACCCAAAGCCCCGGGGGCTATGAGGCATCTCTGTTTTGTGATATGATTGATAATCAAAGGAGGATTCCCATGCATATGCAATCAAAGATAAGAGGAAAAATTATCACCATTGCCGTTCTCAGTATATTTGCCTTGACCTCTTTTCCATTGGCAGATCTTTCATTTGCCGATAGAGATGGAAAAGGTGACCGTCAACGCGTCGACCGTCGCGGGAGCGGCAAACATGACAGGAGCCGGGACCGCAGCCGGGTTCAGCGGCGGGTTATTTCCCCCCCTGTTGTCCGTAGAGACCATGTCGTATCCAGTCTTCCGAGAGGATATAGGAGGGTCTGGCACGACAGAAAACCATA
>Ga0209536_100006026_pt1 | contig 18668 bp, 8 predicted proteins | sample DeeMarSeWOR28_12_FD_187461 | JGI IMG/M metagenome (GOLD analysis project Ga0209536, IMG submission 187461) | Marine sediment microbial communities from White Oak River estuary, North Carolina - WOR-2-8_12 (SPAdes) (version 2) | ecosystem: Environmental > Aquatic > Marine > Intertidal zone >... | reverse complement strand
AATAATTAGCTAGCAAGTTACCAAGGGAGAGGTGCATATGGGTGCGGACAACAATAGCGGTTTCCTGATCAAGTTATTGAGTTCGATAGGAAGCGTCCTTGCCCCATTGCTTGGCAGATTTGATTGGAGCCCGCCCAACTGGATTGAGCGGCTGGACTCGGAGATCCACTCGGGATCCAAGTGGCTAAAAACCCATCGTCGGGCGACCCTGCTCACGTTGCTTGCGACTGTTTTTGTGATAGGTGCAATTCAGGTCGGTTTCTGGTGGTATCAGAACCAGCCACGTCCTGCCATTCTCATGGTCACAGGAACGTCTCCCGCCGCGACACCTTTAAAAGAAGATGCCAAGCCCGAGGCAATCAATATCTTTTTCAGTGGTTCCGCCGCACAACTAGACCACGTGGGAAAGCCGGTTACCACCGGTGTTTCCATCTCACCAGCCATAGCCGGCGAATGGCGTTGGCAAAGTGATACCCAGCTAACGTTTACGCCAGGCGAGGATTGGGGCGTTGGCGAGGAATATACCGTCACGCTCGATAAAATGCTGTTCCCGGATCACGTTCGACTCAATACCTACGAGTATGATTTCAAATCCGCGCCGTTCAACGCGCAGATTACAAAATCGGAGTTTTATCAGGATCCACGAGATCCCAAGATGAAAAAAGTTGTTGTGAACATGAAGTTCAGCCATCCGGTAGACCCCAAGGCCCTGGAAGATCGAATTTCGTTTGTAATGGAAGGACAAAAGCAGGGTCTGCTGCGAAGCAACGACATGGAATACAAATTTACTGTTACCTACGACGCGTTTAAAGGCGAGGCGTATTTACAGTCTGACGTGGTCGAAATACCCCCCAAGAACAGCTACATGCTGGTCAAGGTGGATGACGGTTTACATGCTGAGCGAGGCGGACCAAAAACCCGAAAAGAAATAACGGCGCGGGTGTGGATACCTGGCATGTTCAACTTCTTCCGGGTTCGATCGGCAGAGGTCCAGATAGTCCGAAATGAAAAGTATGAACCGGAACAGGTACTGATGGTTGATACGACCGCAGGCGTTCAAGGCGATGAGCTACGCAAGAATCTGGACGTTTTTGTTTTGCCGATGGATCGGCCTGCTATCCAGGGACGTAAGGCGGTCAAGAATTATCACTGGCATGATTCGGCCGAAATCGGCCCAGAAGTGCTGGCGGAGTCCACGCCACTTGATCTGGAAGTGCTGCCAACGGACCTGGAATATGCCACGCTACACAGTTATCGATTCAAGGCGGAAGTTGGGCGAAAACTTTATGTCCGCCTAAAAAAAGGCGTTAGGTCGCACGGCGGTTACGTACTATCAAAAACTTTTGACACCGTTGCAGGCGTTCCGGCCTATCCCAAAGAACTAAAGGTCATGCATGAGGGGGCGGTGCTGAGTTTGTCTGGCAGCAAGAAGCTCTCGATTTACGCACGCGGCCTCAAGGCCGTCAAAATGGAAGTTGGTCGTGTTCTTCCAAATCAGATCAATCATCTTGTTACCCAGACCAGTGGCGCGTACAAGAACCCGAGTTTTCAGTACAGCTTTTCTGACGAAAATATCACGGCGCGATTCGAAAAGATCAGTTTACTGGACGATTCTGATCCAACCAAGGCGCAGTACACCTCCTTTGACTTCAATCAATACCTCAGATCCTCGGTGGGTGGGCAGCAAGGTTTATTTTTCCTCCGCGTGATGGGCTGGGACCCGGTTCGCGAGCGCGTTACCGGTATGCAAGACCGACGCCTCATTTTAATTACCGATCTTGGCATCCTGGTTAAAGACAATGTGGATGGCAGTCATGATGTATTCGTTCAAGGCCTGTCTACGGGCCAACCGGCAAGCTCAACCCGTGTCGATGTGCTAGGAAAAAACGGAATCAGTATTGTTTCTGAATACACAGGCCCGAATGGCCACGTACAATTCCCAAAGCTCAGCGATTTCAAGCGAGAACAGCAACCAACGGTTTACGTCGTGCAGCGAGATAGTGATTTGGCCTTCCTGCCGTACGACCGTCGGGACAGGGCGCTCAATTTCTCGAGATTTGACACGGGCGGAGAGACCAATCGCGGAGAAAGTAACCGTCTGGGCGCCTATCTCTTTTCCGACCGAGGAATATACCGGCCAGGTGATACCTTCAATATCGGACTAGTTGTCAAACCAGCTGACTGGCGAAAGGATTTGTCAGGCGTACCACTCGAAGTGCTGGTGACAGATGCTCGGGGACTGACCGTCAAGAAACAGAAGTTGAAACTGTCTGCCGCCGGGTTTGAGGAAATCAACTACACCACAGAAGAGACCTCGCCAACCGGCAACTATCGGGTAAGCGCCTACATCATTAAAGACGGCAGACGCTCGGAACTGCTGGGTTCGACCGAAGTTAAGGTTGAGGAGTTCCTCCCGGATAGACTTGAAATCGTGACCCGATTTTCCACTGAGCGGGTTCGAGGTTGGGTGGCACCCGAAGACCTGACAGGCAAGGTGACCTTGAAAAACCTCTTTGGAACGCCTGCGATCGAGCGAAGAATCGCCGGACAAGTCAGCCTTAAGCCGGCCTATCCAACATTCAAGGGTTTTCGCGAATACAATTTCTATGATCCTCTGCGCACAAAGAAGAGTTTCTCGGAGCGCCTTCCTGACACCAAGACAGACGACAATGGCGAAGCGATTCTCGATCTTGGGCTCGATCGTTTCGAAAAAGCGTCGTACTACCTCACCTTCACCGCTGAAGGCTACGAGGCAGAGGGTGGTCGAGGGGTCAGTTCGGAGTCCTCGGTCATGGTTTCGCCGCTGCGCTTTTTGCTCGGGTTCAAACCCGACGGGAAACTCACCTACGTAAAACGAGGATCGGAGAGACGCGTGCATCTTCTCGCGGTTGATTCGATGCTTGAGCCTGTCGAGATAAAGGCGCTAAAAACAAAACTGGTGGAACAGCGTTATGTTTCAGTGCTAACACGACAGCCAAACGGGACATTTAAGTATCAATCCGTACGCAAAGAAATCCCGGTATCGGATGCGCCAGTCAGCATTGATAAGGGTGGCGTCGATTGGAGATTGGATACTAAAGCAGCCGGCGACTATGCGCTTGTCATCCAGGACCAGGAAGGCACCGAGCTCAATCGGATCGAATACAGCGTTGCCGGGGATGCGAATCTCGCGCGCGAGTTGGAGCGGAACGCAGAACTCAAGGTCAAGCTTGACCGGGAAGACTATGCTCCTGGTGACACCATCTCGCTGCAAATAACCGCACCGTATACCGGTGCAGGCCTCATCACGATAGAGCGGGATCGCGTTTATACCCATAAATGGTTTAAGACGTCTACGACCAGCAGCGTACAAACTATCCAGGTGCCTTTCGATCTCGAGGGTAACGGTTATATCAATGTTTCGTTTGTGCGTGGCATGGACTCGAAAGAAGTATTTATGAGCCCGTTGAGTTACGGTGTTGTCCCGTTTTCAGTTAGCAAAGAAAGGCGGCGAGTCAATATTGAGCTTGATACACCGCAACTCGTGCGCCCAGGCGAGACGCTTTCGATGAAGTACAGCACTTCAAAGCCGGCGCGAATTGCCATATTTGCCGTTGATGAAGGCATATTGCAGGTCGCGGATTACAGTAAACCGGATCCGTTGTCACATTTTTTCCGCAAGCGCGCACTCGAAGTAACAACCACGCAAATCCTGGATCTGTTGCTGCCCGAGTATGAGCTTGTGAGGTCACTGTCCGCGGCCGGCGGCGGCGAAGGTTACGGTGCTGAAGCCATAGGCAAGAATCTAAACCCCTTCAAACGCAAACGACAGAAACCGGCAGTCTACTGGTCTGGTATTGTTGATGCGGACACGACAACCCGCGAGTTGAAGTATACCGTACCGGATTATTTCAACGGCACAATGCGCGTATTGGCAGTCGCAGTGGCGCCAGATGCACTCGGTTCAACGACCCGAAAATCAGTTGTGCGGGGTCATTTTGTCCTTTCGCCCAATGTACCGACCTTTGCTGCACCCGGTGATGAGTTCATTGTTAGTGTTGGCGTAGCCAATAATGTCGAGGGATCTGGCAAGCAGGCCACGGTAAATCTTGATTTGGTACTGTCAGAGCATCTAGAGATTGTCGGCGAGAAAGCAACTGCGTTAAAAATCGACGAAGGAAAGGAAACCAGCGCCACTTATAAAGTACGCGCCAAAGATAAACTCGGTGCAGCATCGATTCGTTTTAGCGCCGCGATGGGGGACAAGAGGGCCAAGTATGATATTGGATTAAGTGTGCGGCCACCAGTACCGTATCGCGTCACCGTGGCCGGCGGCAGTGTTTTAAAAGATCAGATTGATGTCCCGGTATCCCGAAGGCTTTATCCGCACTATCGAGAGCTCGAGGCGTCCGCGTCGCCACTGCCATTGGGGCTGGCAAGGGGATTGATACGCTATCTGGACAAATTCCCCTACGGTTGCACCGAGCAGACGGTCAGTAAGGCGTTTCCGGCGATCATATTACGGGACCGTCCGGATTTTGGGTACGCACCGGAGCAGGTGGAAACGGCTCTTTCACGTACACTTCACGTTCTGCAGTCACGACAGAACGCTGAAGGTGCGTTTGGTTTCTGGGCCGCAAATTCACATGTATCGGACGAGCAAACTGTCTACGCGATGCATTTCCTCACTCATGCCAAAGAAGTCGGCTATGCCATACCGGCACATGTGCTTCGCAACGGAATCAAGTACCTTCAGGGTCTTGCGCAGCAACAGCCCGATCAGCCACATGATGCACGTACCCAGGCATACGCCATTTATGTTCTGACGCGAAACGGTGTGGTGACCACACGGCAAGTCGCCTCCTTACGACGGCTATTGGACGCGCAGGACAGCTGGGAGTGGCAGAACGATATTACGGCGGCGTATCTTGCCTCCACCTATGCGATGCTTAAGCTTCGTCAACCCGCAGAGAAGCTGATCGGAAACATAAAGCTCGAACCCACCACCAAGACCAGTTACGCGCATTTTTATGACAGTTTGAGTCGGAACGCGCAGATACTGTATTTGCTGGCGCGCCATTTCCCGGAGCGCGCCAAGTCGTTACCCGCGGATGCGGTTATGCAGATTGCTACACCGGTGACGCAAGGTCGCTTTAATACGATCTCATCGGCCTACGCCATTCTCGCACTGGATGCCTATGCAGATGTCGTCGGGGTTCCCCAGGCTGCTTTGCTCAGCATCAGTGAGCTGCAAAAAGAAGGGAAGGTCCGTCCGCTGGTCATGCCAAAAGGCCTGTTCCCGAAAGTTGCGTTCACGCAAAATGCCAACCAGATACGGATTGATAGTAAAAGTGCATTCCCGATGTTCTACCAGGTGACACAAGCCGGGTTTGATAATGCGCTTCCAAACGAGCCGGTGAAGCAGATGCTTGAAGTACAGCGTGAATATCGCGCCATTGAAGGCGGGGTACTTGATACTGTCAAACTGGGTGACGAGGTGGAGGTGCATGTCAAGCTTCGTTCAATAGACGACCGCGTCCTGCAGAATATTGCAGTCGTAGATTTACTGCCTGGCGGGTTCGAGGCAGTATTAAGTGCCGGCTCCCGTTCAGGAGCCGGTACCAATTCGGAAGGGGGCGGTCCCGGACTCTCAACCTGGTCGCCTCAATACGTCGATTTGCGTGAAGATCGTGTTGTGTTATTCGGGAGCGTCGGCCCGAAAGCCAGGAAATTTATATATCGAATCAAGGCCACCAATCGTGGCCACTACAGCGTACCACCCGTTTTCGCAGAGTCGATGTATAACCGCGATGTTCAGGCACGAGCGCTTGGCGGAAAGATGACGGTGGAGTAGGGCCAACCAGCAGGAGCCAGAGAAGCTGTGCGAAGGCAGTTAAGCGAAATCCGGTTCTCGCTCCGACGGGCAACAACACGAGTCGTGGCCAGTACTACCCTGCGAAAATCAGGTCGGGTAGGACTGATCCTGTTCGCCCTGTGGGTGGGATTGGAGATTGCGATTCCTAAACCCAGCCTCCTGGGCGGGGCACGTTCCGGTCAAGCGGTCTATGATCAGAAGGGCCGCTTGCTACGTCTGAGCCTGGCGCCCGATGAACGTTATCGACTCAATGTCCCATTGGGTCGAATTTCACCCCAAATGATCGAAGCAACACTTTTGCAGGAAGACCGGTATTTCTATTGGCATCCCGGCGTCAATCCAGCAGCGCTGTTTCGTGCGATATGGCACACCTATGTCAAGCGCGACCGACGTGTGGGTGCGTCGACGATCAGTATGCAGTTGGCGCGCATGCGTTTCCGCATCTATTCACGAAACTTGAGTGGCAAGTTCATTCAAATAATGCGCGCCATTCAGATTGAGTGGCATTACTCCAAAGACGAAATTCTCGAGGCCTACCTGAGTCTCGTGCCTTATGGCGGAAATGTCGAAGGGGTGGGGGCCGCAAGCCTGATCTACTTCAACAAAAATGCAAATGAATTGACCCTGCCTGAAGCGTTAACACTGGCAGTGGTCCCCCAGGACCCAGTGCAACGGCACCCTGGCCGAGAGCGTGCAGAGCTTGTTGCCGCACGACAGTCTTTGTACGCGGAATGGCTCGAAATCCACCCCGATGCAAAAAGGGATGCTTCGCTACTGCAATTGTCGCTGGCAGCCGGCAGCAAACGGGAACTGCCGTTTCACGCGCCGCACTTCGTAAACACCTTGATGCAGGAGAATCCCGGACGCTATGAGCTAGAGAGCACCCTGGATCTGGAAATGCAGCGGTTACTTGAGCGACAGATCAAGGCGTACGTCGACCGACGACAGCGCGATGGCATCCACAATGCCGCGGCGATGCTGGTTGATACTCGGGGCATGCAAATACGAGCACTTGTGGGTTCTGCCAATTTCTTTGATGCCTCAATCCACGGACAGGTCAATGGTACGGGAGCTCGTCGTTCACCCGGCTCAACCTTAAAACCCTTTATCTACGGCCTGGCGATTGACCAGGGCCTGATACACCCGATGAGTATGCTAAAGGACGCGCCAACACGAGTGGGTGCGTACAATCCTGAAAATTTTGATCGTGAGTTCGTCGGGCCAGTGCATGCATACGACGCGTTGGTAAAGAGTCGCAATGTTCCTGCGTTAGTGCTCGCATCAAAACTCAATTCTCCAACATTGTATGAATTCCTCGGCCAGGCACAGGTTGAAGGCCTGCTTGATGAGGACCACTACGGGCTTGCTCTGGTGCTCGGCGGGGCCGAAATGCGCATGACGGAGCTCGTCTCGCTCTACGGTATGCTGGCGAACAATGGCGTCTGGCAGCCGCTAAGCCACTTGCGGGACGATTCCCCGGGAAAAATGATACCACTGTTAAGCCCGGAGGCGGCGTTCCTGACGCTGGATATGCTCGGGCAGAATCCGCGGCCCCGCCAATCCTACCGCTCGGACTGGGTAAAAAATCCGCTACCGATTCATTGGAAAACAGGTACCTCGTGGGGCTTCCGGGACGCGTGGTCAATTGGTGTGTTCAGTCACTATGTCCTGGCAGTTTGGGTCGGAAATTTCCAGGGACAGGGCCATCCTGCCTTTGTCGGGCGCCGTGCGGCCGGCCCGCTATTTTTTGAAATCGTTGATGCCATACGCGGTAGCCACCGATCCCCGCTTTTCCCGACTTACCTGCGCCCGCCAGCTGGAGTAGACAAAATACAGGTTTGTGCGATCTCAGGTGCCATCCCAGGGCCACATTGCCACCATCGCGTTGAATCATGGTTTATACCAGGACGATCCCCAATCAAACTGTGTACGATCCACCGGCAGGTACTCGTCGATCGCACCAATGGTCAACGCGTCTGTCGGGCAGGTCCCGCGACGGAGGCACGAGTCTACGAATTCTGGCCGTCGGATTTGCAGGCGCTGTTTCGCAAGGCAGGAATACCGCGCAAGCTTGCGCCGCCAGCGAATCCTGAGTGCGTGTTCAATGTCGTGCAGGCGGATGGCACTGCTCCCGAAATTACGTCGCCAAGCAACGGCCTCGTGTACCAGATTCGTGCGCACCAGCCGATGGAAGAAAAGGTGCCGCTGACAGCGGTGGTGGACGGCGACAGCCGTGAATTGTTCTGGTTTGCGGACGATCGGTTTCTGGGGCGTGTGGATGCGAACCAGCCGTTCTTCTGGCCGGCGAAATCAGGGCAGTACATCATTCGTGCGGTCGACGACCGCGGACGATCAGATTCTGTTCAGTTGAATATTGTACAAAATCGATGACCCAATTAATTAGTGGGGTTGGAGTGATCTAATATTCAAAAATTACTCGGTACACTTTATGGCCGAAAGCAGACAATACGCGACTAAAGGGGGAGCTGATTTGTGAAGGTCGGATTTCGGAAATTCTCTCTCTAAAATGGCCTGCTACGAATTCCGTAACTTACTGAAAGTAAAAATCTGTCAGTTTTGTCGATATTTGACAAATTCTTTAATAACTTACTGATGTTTAAGCGATATAGTCAGGCCTGTCACGCCGGGGGTCGCGGGTTCGAGTCCCGTCCGCTCCGCCACTTTTTCGAAACAAAGCCCCGGCCAGCCGGGGCTTTTTGTTTTGCTGTCGCGTGTTCAGGGCAACGTAGTAAAACTCCACTCCTGACTGGGCGTTAACCCTCCGTTTCCATCATCGGCCGTAACACGCCAGTAGTAAGTCGTGCTCGGTAACAATGTAGTGGTGCTAAAAACGATTGATGGTGGAGGCCCGCTGCTACTTCCACCACCACAGCTGGCGAGCATACTGCCGGTTACCACTATCAAAACGACGGCACCGATTCGGCGGTATCGGCCGCCCACCAACAGGGCCAGTAACGCCAGGGTAAAACCACCACCCAATGAGGCGGCGTTGAATCCCGCCACAGCATTGCCCTTGGTAATATCAATTGTGCATGTCGTAAAGCCTGCGTCGGTACAAACTTCCAGGTTGTAGTTGATGGTATCGCCGTCGACATCGGTTGACGGGTCCCAGCTAAACTCAACCATTGCACTGTCAATGCCCGTCACCGTATCTGCCGGACTTATTAGAAAGGGCGCGGTTGGGGCAGTATTGGGTACGCAGGTATACAGCCTAACGTCGTCGATCCACCAGCCCTGGCTGTAAGAATTACCAGTGCCCAGAATCCACATGAAACGGATTGATTGGCCAATATAGGAATTCACTTCATAGCGACTCGAAACATAGCCATGACTGTCATTCACGAAACCGCTAGCGCCGGAAAGGGCACCTGCTGAAATGGTTCCGTTATAATCCTGTCCTGCAACGAAGAATCCACTTGCGTCCTGGAATGTACCGCCATCTATGTTGTACATCAGGCGGCCACCGCCATCTTCCGGGCTGCTAAAACCGAAGGCTTGATTGAAATGCAGACGCAGACCGCCCGCTGGTATGGTGACCCCATTCGTGATCGAGGCCCTTCTTTCATTCAGCGTATATAAGTCCTCCGCGTAAAGGGAATGTGAGCCCGACGTGGCATAGGGTCCGGTCCATGTAGCATCAATCCTCCATGTGCCCACGGTAGAGCCGACAGGCCCTGAAAATGCCCATTTAGTCAGATCGCCTTCAAAATTGTCGTAAAATAGATTATCGGGGGCCTGTCCCGCAGGGCAGAGTGAAGCCTCCGGGTTAAAACCGGCGCTCGGCTCCTGGTTCATTTCCACGGCAAGGGTGGCCTCCCGAACATTGATGCAGTCGGCATTGGTAATACCATCAGTACCAACGAGATTGAGGCAGCCTTGATAAAGTGCGTTGTAAAGATCGAGATAATCCGAACCCGAGGTCAATAGCCGCGTCTGCACCTCGTAGTAAATCTTGGCTACTTTCGGTATGCCCATAGCGGCGATGGTATAGCCATTAAACGTGCCGCCCGTCTCACCGATGGAACCATCGACCATCAGATAAGCGACCTTGTTGTTGATTCCGCTATTGTGGTGTACGCCACCGCTATCGCTAGATGCGGTGTAATAGTTGGCGCTTGTCATACGATCAGGATCGCCGTAGATAGTTGGGTCCGCCAGGCTTCTAATTACACCGACTGCCGTGTCTTCACCTAATATCCATTCTACAGGGGCTCCGGAACTATTAGTCTGGTCAACAAATTCTCCCCAAATGTCCGATAGCGATTCGTTGATCGCTCCGGATTGGTAATAGTAGAAAAGTTTTGAAGTACGATTGGTCACACCATGGGTAAGTTCATGGGCGACAACATCGTCACCCTGGGGCATGCCTGCGCAATAAATCATCTGGTTGGCAGGTTCGTACCAGAAAGCATTTGGACAGCCAAGCGAAAACTTAACAGATGAGGTCAGTGCCATGCCTTTGCCATTAATGCTATCTCGACCATGAAAGACAGAATAGAAATCATATGTGTCGCCGGCATGGATATGCGCGGCGTCGGCATCAGGATCGCTGCCACCGGTACAAGCATCGCCGTCGTTTTCGTTACAGAGCAGGGTTCCTGGTAATTGGGAAGGATTAAGAACCGCAGATCCGTCAAAGGTTCTGCGGTTCTTTACGGCGTGAACCTGGTTGAAGTGGAGTGCGATATGTCCTCGTTGCGCGTGTACCAGAACCAACTCATTGATCGGTTCACTGCTCAAAGAAGAGACCTCGGTTTTCCATACGAGCATGGGCGACAAGTTGGCAGGCCCAATAAGTCCTGGCGAATAAATTGACAGTTGCGGCTCGGTGGCCACAAGTGAATTACCGGGGACATTGTGAAAACTGGCAGCTGAAGCAATTGCTTTACCTCGCGCATCAGAAGCAGTTATCGATGCATGAGTATCGACTACCGCATCGGGAAGCGCTTCACCGTTTATCGACATGAGCTGACCTTGCTCATTAATATTCACAACGAGCTCTCCGCCGATAACCGGAATACCTTGGTGCAGTTGCTGATAGCGCATCGCTGAACGCCCATCAGGGCTGGAAATTACCTTTGAGACAACCAGATCCGACGATGGATCTTTTACCCCAAACAATGGCGCATATTTGGTCAATGCTGCTCGGGTATTTTCCTCGACAGTATTGCTAGCAAACATGCCGGGAACCGTTGCCGCTCGACTACGATCAAAACCGATAAAATTGACCTTTCCCGTTTGCCTTTGGATGCCGACGCGAGCGCCTAGCTGGGAAAGCTGTTTGATAGATGATTTATGCGGGGCGCTAAAGTAGCTTGTTGCCCTGGTTTCCCGAATACCGGTAGCGACTACCAGCAGCGCGACTATGACTGTCAAAAATACAGATTGATGCACCCTCATCTATTTCTACTCCTCCCCGCGCCGTATATATACAGGCTAATTCTCCGCACTCATCAACTCTTTCTCCAGCTGAGCTGCCAACAGTCGAATGATCTTCACATCTGCGGACGTGTTAGTTGGAAATCCGCCAAGTTCAAGACTTCTGCTTATATTGCCGGCAGCAATTGCCAGATGGTATTCGAAACAATCGCTGCAATCGGCAGTTGTACCGCGTTGACTTCTATCTGGGCGATGAATCATCCCTTTTTTTATTAATTGCCCGACCTCGGCAACCAGGCTATACGATGCCTGTTTAGATACTGATACCTTGCGTTTTTGGTCAGTCGCCAATAGCAGGCCACTTGAATCCAGTTCGATCATCCGCCTGACGCTGGCAAACCCACCACTAACCGCGAGTTTAACGTGCCATTTATCGCCTTCTGGTACTTTGTTTATTTCTGCTACCGAACCCGATGTGGCGTTGGAACATGAGCATATTAGTCCTACAACTATCGGCACTATAAGGGCTCGGGTGTTGGCCACTATTCTCCCAACATATATCACTGTCATCATTTTTCGACTTCTGCCTTTTTGGGTTTCTTCTCTATCGTCAGACGAAAAGCCCCGGCCAGCCGGGGCTTTTTCTATTCTCAGATTTGCTTCTTTCGTTCCTTGCGCCACGCGTGCAATACCGGCTCCGTATAGCCATTCGGAATCTCCCTGCCACGGAAGATCAAGTCCCGCGCAGCCATAAAGGCGATATCGTCGAACGCGGGCGCCATGGGCTGGTACATTGGGTCCGCGCTGTTCTGCTCATCCACCACTTTGGCCATTTCCATGAGGCAATCCATTACCTGTTGTTCAGTGACGACGCCGTGGTGTAGCCAGTTCGCGACGTGCTGGCTAGAGATGCGCAGGGTGGCACGGTCTTCCATTAACCCGATGTGTTTGACATCCGGTACCGTCGAACAGCCAATGCCCTGATCTATCCAGCGTACGACATATCCCAGGATCGAATGAATATTGTTTTCCAGTTCTTCGTGAATCTCTTTTTCTGACCAATTCGGATTGTTCACCACCGGCATCGTCAGCAGGTCGTTTAGGCGCGCTGTCTCGCGTTTGGCCAACTGCTGTTGTCGTTCGGATACACGTGTACGGTGATAGTGAATCGCGTGCAGAATGGCAGCCGTGGGTGAGGGCACCCAGGCGCAACTGGCACCGGCCTCCGGGTGGACTGATTTACTGTCGATCATGGCGCGCATCTCGTTGGGCATGGTCCACATTCCCTTGCCGATTTGCGCCTTGCCGACCAGGCCACAACGAATACCGATATCGACATTCCAGTCCTCATACGCCAATAACCAGGTCGACGTCTTGATGTCTGCCTTGCGCATGACCGGCCCCATTTCCATACAGGTATGAATTTCATCGCCGGTACGGTCAAGAAAGCCGGTGTTGATAAAGATAAGCCTGTCACTGGCGACACGAATGCATTCTTTCAGGTTAACGGTTGTTCGACGTTCCTCGTCCATGATGCCAATCTTGAGAGTAAAGCGTTCCAGGCCAAGCGCGTCCTCAACACGATCAAACAGGTCACAGGTAAAGGCCACCTCGTCGGGCCCATGCATTTTCGGCTTGACGATATAGACGCTACCGGTACGGCTGTTGCTGACCGCGCTGTTGCCCTTGAGGTCGTGCACGGCGCAAAGGGAAGTGATCATGGCGTCGAGCAGTCCCTCGAATATCTCGTTGCCGTCTTTTGTCAGAACGGCATCAGTAGTCATCAGGTGACCGACATTGCGAACCAGCATCAGGCTGCGACCGGGCAGGATCAGTTCACCTTCGTTGGCAGCAGTGTAGTGGCGGTCTTGTTCCAGGCGCCGGGTAACGGTCTCACCGGCCTTTTTGAAAGAAACTTCGAGGTCGCCCTTCATTAACCCCAGCCAGTTTCGATAGACCTCGACCTTGTCGGTGGCATCGACGGCCGCTACCGAGTCCTCGCAGTCCTGGATAGTGGAAATTGCTGCCTCCATGACGATGTCACTGATGCCAGCCGCATTGAGTTTGCCCAGGTAGTGATCAGTATCGATCTGCAACTCGATATGCAGGTGATGGTTGCATAGCAGTACCGCCAGCAGCCTTCCGCTATCCGGATCTTCGCGGTAGCCGGTAAAGCATTCCGGGTGATCCGGTGTCGCCTCGCTACCGTCGTCGAAGACTGCGTACAGCTCGCCGTCGCGCACCTCGTAGCGCGTGACATTGGCATGGCTGTCGTGGGTGAGTGGTATCGCGTCATCGAGAAGCTTGTGGGCGTAGGCCAGGACGCGGGCGAACCGGTGCGGATTGAATTCCTTGCCGCGTTCGGTACCGTCGTCCTCCGGGATGACGTCGGTACCGTAGAGGGCGTCATACAGACTACCCCAGCGCGCATTGGCGGCATTTAGCGCGTAGCGGGGGTTGTTGACCGGCACCACGAGCTGCGGGCCGGCAACCCGGGCAATCTCGGGATCGACGTGCTGAGTGGTGATATGAAAATCGTCGCCTTCCTCAACCAGGTAGCCAATGTCGTAAAGAAATTGCTTGTAACCCGCGGGATCGTGCAGCGGGCCCTTGTGATCGCGGTGCCACTGGTCAATCTGCTCTTGCAGCGCGATGCGTCGAGCCAGCAGGCTTTCGTTGACCGGTGTCAGGTCGTTAACGATTTCAGCAAAGGACTGCCACAGCTTCTCCGGGTCAATACCCGTGCCCGGCGTGATCTCGTCACGAACTAGCTCAAACAGCGGTGTGGCTACTTTAAGTCCGGCAGCCTCGATGTAATTCATGTCGGAGTTGATAGTCATGTTTGCCTCCATGAATTCGCAGTTGCCACTCAGGCGAACGATGGCTTAACCGTAAACCAGCCTGGGTAACCACAGCACCGTTTCCGGGAACACGATGGCAATGGCGAGGCCCGTGGCCTGCAACAGCAGAAACGGTATGGAAGAACGATAGATCTGGGCCATGGTGACTTCCGGCGGTGCCACGCTCTTCAGGTAAAACAGGGCATAACCGAACGGCGGACTGAGAAACGACATCTGCATGTTGATCATGTAAACCACGCCGAACCACAGGGCGAGTTCATCCGGCGCTACCCCGGGCAGGCCAAACACCCCATCGAAACTCAGGGTCTTCATCAGCGGCACAAAGATCGGCACCGCCAGCAGCAGAATGCCGACCCAGTCGAGGAACATGCCGAGGATGACGAGGATAACCATCATCACCAGGAGAATGCCGTAAGGACCGAGGTTGGTAGCCAGCAGCATTTCATTTACGTATTGCTGGCCGCCTTGTAAAACGTAAAAGCCGACGAAAAGCGTGGCGCCAAAGATAATCCACAACACCATGCCGGTTACGCGTAATGTGGTCAGGGCGGCTGCACGGATATTTTCCCAGCTCAGTTTGCGGTGCATGGCGGAAACCACCACGGCGCCGAAGGTGCCGACACCAGCCGCTTCAACCGGCGTGGCAATGCCGGCGAAGATGATACCCAGTACCAGTGTGACCAGGATTAGCGGCGCTGCCATGTTACCTAGCAAGCGGAATTTCTCACGGGTGCTCACGCGCTCTTCTATTGGGAGCGGTGGGCCTAACGATGGGTTAAGACCGGTACGAATCGACACGTACAGGATATAAAGCCCTGCCAGGATCAGACCGGGGATGACGGCGCCGATAAAGAGTTCACCGACGGATTGCTGGGCGATCACCGCGAACAGGATCGCGAGGATCGACGGTGGAATCAGGATACCCAGCGTGCCGCCCGCCAGGATCGAGCCGCAGGCAATGGTCGGGTGATAGTGGCGCTTGATCATCGCGGGCAGGGCGATCATGCCCATGGTGACTTCCGTGGCGCCGATGACGCCGCACATCGCCGCGAGAATGGTCGAGGCGATAATGGTACTGGTGGCAAGGCCGCCCCGCAGTGCACCTAGAAGTTTGTAGACCATGTCGAATAATTCTTCGATCAGGCCGGCTCGTTCCAGCATCGACGCCATGAATATAAATAAGGGAATGGCCGATAGCTGGTAGTCGGTCATCAATGGGAATATACGTGATGGCAGAATATTAAGCGTATGGATATCGCCGAACAGGAACAGGAAGATTACCGCCAGACCACCGGTAACAAAGGCGAGCGGCAGGCCAGCCATCAGCAGGATCGCGAGCGATCCGAACATCAGGATAGTGAGCAGGCCGATGCTGATTTCAATACCCATCGTCTATGCCCCTGTCTTCTGTCGCAGCAGGGCGATATCTTTTAGTAACCAGGAGACGCCCTGTAGCAACAAAAGCAGCGCGCCTAGCGGGATGGCGAGTTTGACCGGCCAGTACTGTATGCCCCACTCGGTAAACGACACCTCCCAGACCTGGAACGAGTCGTGGAAGAATACCCAGCCGGAGCCAATCAGAGTAAGCGTAAAGATAAAGAAGAAAATCGAGGTCACGATGTCGGTGGCGGCCTTTCTTCGTGGCGTGAACTGCGTATAGATAACGTCCACACGCACGTGCCCATTGTTTTTGAGCACGTAACCGCCGGCGAACAGGTATTGCATGCCAAACATGAGGAACATGCTTTCATGCGCCCAGTTGGTCGGTGAATTGAAGACGTAGCGCGCAATCACCTCGTAGTAGTAGACGATTACCGCGATCATCGACCAGTAGGCGACAAAATTCCCGGTAAATTCGTTGACGCGATCGACCGTGCGCGTAAACCTGTTTTGCATCGCTTGCACCGTGTCATCGGCTGGCGCGACACCAGTGTCTACGTCACAGGGCACGTCGACGTAGACGATCTCTTTCTTTATGTTTTTCTCTTTCTCGGCTCGTCGTCGGGTGAGGCCGGGGAGGAGGTACGCGTCGATGGCCAGGAGCAGCAGGGTCAGTGCGGCGAGGAATTTCACCGTCATATCCCACTGTTCTGCGTTTAGTCGCGCGGTTTCGACAGCGGCCCTGGCGGTGGTTTCTTCCTGTTGTGCGCTTTCTATCAGGGGCGCAGCATCAGACTCGGTAATTTCGCCGTTGGCGAGACTGTTCTGGTGGTGCTCGATCATGAACACCGCCGATTTCAAGTCGTTGTCTGCCTTGGAGATCAGGTTGCGCGCTTCGCGTATTTCGACATTGGTAAACAGAATGCCAAGAAAAATGGGGATGAATATAAACCCGAGCAGGTTTTTCAGATAGAAACGATGCAACCCAACGAAGCCACCGGTGATGAGCAGAAAGTAAGCGATCGGCAGCGAGATGATTCCTTCTGTTTTCTTGCCGATGTTTCGACGAATGATGTACATCGCGCCCAGTGGAAACAGCAGCAAGCCCGCCCAGTACAGCCAGTGAGGTAATACGAAAGTCAGATTCGGCATGATTGCGAAAAACCCGGGTTAGGCTGCGGGGCACCGGGAATGGCTCCCCGGTGCCCCGACTTACGCTCACAACAATTTCTTATGCATATTTCAAGCGTTGACCCTTGACCATGCCCGGTGTGACATAACCCAGGCTGCCGGACATCATGTAGTCCAGCTGGATCTTGAACACACGAGTGGCGTCCTTGTCCTTGTTGGCCCAGGCGTACCAACGCGGAATGGCGATCTTGGTAAACTTCTCCACGTCGGTCTCCGAAAGTCGCGTGATTATCGTGCCGGCCTTCTTGAACTTGGCCCACGCATCCTGATCCGCCTTCTGGATCTTGGCATGATGAATATCGGAATAGCTGTGGACTTCCATCTCAACGAACCGTTTCATCTTCGGTGACAGCTTGTTCCAGGAGTTCATGCCGACTGTCAGATCCATCAAGTCAACCGGCTGGTACAGGGACATGGTTCCAGGTGGTCCCATGGAGATATACTTGGTCACCTGGTGGAAACCGAGTGCGTAGTTAATGGCTGGGCCTACGTAGTCGGCAACGTCGATTGTGCCTTTTTCCAGTGCCGGGAAAATTTCACTGCCGGGTAGCAACGTGGTCTTCGCGCCGGCAGCCTGGAACACCTCGGCCACCATACCGCCCGGTAGACGCATCTTCCGGCCACGGAAATCCTCAATGGAACGAATCGGGACCTTGGAGTGAATGATGTTGGGGCCGTGGTGGATCGGGCCGACGTAGTACATGCCCTGTTTGGCAAAAAGGTTGCGCGCCAGTTCCAGTCCGCCGAGTCCGTAGTAAAACACGTCCCACTCGCTTGCGGTGCGTGGTCCTAATGGATAAGAACTCAGGAACACGGCGGCGGGCATACGACCGGCCCAGTAGAGAGTGAAGGGGTTCATGGCGTCGAGCACGCCGTTTTTTACGGCATCGAATAACTGGAATTCACCGACGACATCCTTGGCACCGAATGGCTGAAACGCCAGCTCGCCATCAGTCTTTTCGATGATGCCTTTGCACCAGTCCTTGAAGATCTCAAGGCCGACGCCTCCTGGCCAGGATGTCTGGATTTTCCAGGTTGTGGTTTTCGCTGCCTCGGCATTGCCAATGTAAGGGGCGGCGAGGATAGCGGCACCACCAACGGTGGCGGTTTTCAGGAACTTTCTACGTTTGTTCTCTGCCGGCAGTGGATCAGCTGGCAGGGACTGCTTTTTGTTTTTCATGTCGTCCTCCTGCGGTTTTCTGATTATCGAATGGGCTGTTACGCCCCGACCGAAATTTCCTCCCGACTGGACTCATGCTTTGTTATGCAATCTCCGTATGCAGTATTTGATTATGTTGATCTAAAGCTGGTTTCCTCTTTGTTACTCGTTGTTTAACTTGACTCGAATCGGGTCGCCCGGGCTCGGGAGTCTGATGATACGTTCCGGAGGCGACTACCCACTCTCAGGAAAACGTACCACAGAAAATGCAATTAGTATCCGAAGATTCGTTACCGTATTGCGGGAAACGTCCCTCCCGCACGTGTGTTTTTTCTAGATAGGACTGATATTAATACTATAATTACAATAGGTTGCGTATAGTTCGTGATAAATGGCTTTAGGATTATCTCAGCACCGGTTGCTAGAGATATCGGGAAGTTCGGTAAACGGGGCGACCGTACGCTCCCTCAGTATCGACAATTGATATCTCGCTGGCGGCAGTTGTCTTATTCGGACTTTTGCTCAAGCCTTCGGAGATTCGTCGGGGCACTGGTTTTGTTTGGCGGAAAAAGCCGACTCCGGTAAAGTACGCGCCATGCTGACATCCATTAGAGAAAAAACTCAGGGCATTCTTGCCACCATTATCGTTGGACTTCTCATCATCCCGTTTGCTTTCTGGGGGGTGAATTCCTATTTCGAGAGCGCATCCAAGGTCGTTGTTGCCGAGGTAAACGGTAACGATATTGACGAGGACGCCTATCGTCGCGCCGTCGATCAGTATCGCACCCGTGTCGATCCGAGCCTGCTGGATAATCCTGTGTTC
>Ga0209536_100006025_pt1 | contig 18668 bp, 16 predicted proteins | sample DeeMarSeWOR28_12_FD_187461 | JGI IMG/M metagenome (GOLD analysis project Ga0209536, IMG submission 187461) | Marine sediment microbial communities from White Oak River estuary, North Carolina - WOR-2-8_12 (SPAdes) (version 2) | ecosystem: Environmental > Aquatic > Marine > Intertidal zone >... | reverse complement strand
CTTTCCATATGATTTCCGGATCCGCCTTGAACCACGTCATTTGACGTTTTGCATATCTTCTTGTATCCCGCTTCAGTGTCCTTATCGTCTCATCCCATGTTAAATGACCTTCTATAAAATTGACGATATGGCGATAACCGATGGATTGCATGGATTTTAGCTCCGGCGAATACCCCATTGCCAGCAGCCGTCTTACCTCGTTAACAAAACCACTGTTGATCATTATTTGAACTCTTTTGTTAATACGATCATAAAGTATTTCCCGGTTGATATGAAGACCGATTTTCAGTACGATAAAGGGTCTTTCTTCAAAACCATGGGACCGATGGAATTCAGTAAGCGTCTTTCCGGTTAACGCGTACACTTCAAGAGCCCTTATGATTCTGTATGTGTCCTTAGGGTGTATCTTTTTTGCCGTGTCGGAATCCTGGCGACATAATCTTTTGTATAAATAAGTGCTGCCGTAAGCTTGAAGTTCAGCTTTTAAACGGTCACGGATATCAAAATCTGATGTTTTGGCGTTAAAAAGACCATGAAAGAGTGCTTTGATATAAAGCCCTGTTCCGCCGACAACAAAAGGAATTATCTTTTGTTCATGAAGTTCCATAACCTTTTCACGGGAAAGGGTGGCATACTTTTTGGCGTCAAAATATTCATCCGGGTCGATGAAATCGATCATATGATGTTTGACACGAGCTTGCTCATCAGGTGTGGGCTTGGCCGTTCCGATATCCATATATTTGTATACTTGCATTGAATCAGCGCCGATAATCTCACCATGGAAGTGTTTTGCAAGATGAATGGCCGTAGATGTTTTCCCTAAAGCTGTTGGTCCGCATATAACAATCACCTTTGGTTTAACACCTTTAAAATACATCAATTCTCCCTTCCAGATTTTTCAAATTAAGCATCGCTGACAGGATATTTTTTCACTTTTAAACAAAATCGGCATTTCAGTTAAAGTATTTAAAAATTTAAAATCCGTTATCTTTACCAAAAAAAAAGTATTTATATTTTTCATATTGACATTGACAAATCAATCAGATAATTGTTTTAAGTCTTTTTAAAGAAAGGAATAGGCAGAACGCCATAAAATAATTAAAGTAAAAAGGAGGTTTTGAATGGCAACAGTTGAGTATATGGGAAAAACATTTACCGTAGATGAAGACGGCTTTATCGACAGTTATGACAACTGGTGTGAAGAGTGGGTTCAGTGGGTAAAGCACCAGGAAGGGATTGAAGAATTAAACGATGAGCACCATAAGGTGATTACGGTTCTTCAGGAATACTATGAAAAAAATGGGATTGCTCCCATGGTTCGCATCCTCTCAAAAGTAACTGGTTTTAAGCTAAAACATATTTATGAACTGTTTCCCTCAGGCCCCGGCAAGGGAGCATGCAAGATGGCCGGTCTTCCGAAGCCCACAGGATGTGTCTAATTAAAAAGACGACAATTGGTTTGCCCATTTTATAAAAAAAGCTCTGCAGTTTTGCAGGGCTTTTTTTATAAAATGGAGAAATGATATGATCTGCACAATTAAATCGAAAAACAAAACTGAACTAATCGACATTACCTCCAAAATTCAGGATGTCGTCCTTTCTGCTGACATCGGCTGGGGACTGTGTATGCTCTATGTTCCGCACACAACTGCTGCAATTACCATTAATGAAAGTGCTGATCCGAGTGTAAAAGATGATATCTTGATGATCATCAACTCCATCATACCCTGGAAAGCGGGATATCGTCATCTGGAAGGAAATTCGCCGGCCCATATCAAATCTACTCTTATCGGTCCTTCAGAGCTCATTGCAGTAGACAATAATCGGTTGGTCTTGGGCACGTGGCAGGGAATATTTTTCTGCGAATTTGACGGTCCCCGAACCAGAAAGGTTCACGTGCATCTGATAAAAGACAAATTTCAGGAATGATTCATGTTGTCAATCGATGAAATTGACCGAGCGATATTGAATCGGATTCAATCCGATTTCCCTATCACAAAGCGCCCCTATCTCTCAATTGCTGAAAACCTTCAACTTTCGGAAGATCAAGTGATCAAGAGATTAAAACGGCTGAAGAAAAAAGGAATTATCCGCCGGATCGGCGGCAATTTTGCTCCTGAAAAATTAGGATTTGTCAGTACACTCTGTGCGGCAAAGGTCTCCCAAGATAAAATTGACCGTTTTGCCAGGGTGGTTAACCGCTATCCGGGAGTCACCCATAACTACCGGCGGGACAACAAGTATAACATCTGGTTTACGTTTATCGCTCAATCCATGGATGAAATATACAATAACCTTAATAAAATCTCCCAGGAGACAGGTGTAAAGAGAATTTTAAACCTGCCTGCAACAAAAATGTATAAAATTAAAGCACAGTTTGATCTTTAATTTTGGTCATCAAATACCCGGCTTCATCGTATTTTATCCATCAACCGTCAGTATGAAACTTGCCATGCATGACATCCGTATTGCCGCCATGATCTTTCGTTCCGTTGCAGGGGATGTACATCGTAATCTCGACGCCATGGTCCATTGGATAAACATATCAAAAAATGAAGGGGCCCATATTATTTGCTTTCCCGAATTGAATATTACCGGCTATAGTAATCTTGAAGAAATTAAGATTGCAGCACAATCTGTTCCAGGTCCTATAACCCAAAATCTTTCAAATTTGTCCAAATCCCAAAAGATTGTCATTTTGGCAGGAATTATTGAAAAAGATGAAAAAGGTCTTTTTTTTTCAAGCCATCTGGTCATAAAACCAGACGGATTTGTAGGCGTCTATAGAAAATTACACATCGCGCCTCCTGAACAAGACCTTTTCACACCAGGCGATACGATACCCTTGTTTGATGCAAGAGGCATCAGGTTCGGCATCCAACTTTGCTATGATGCCCATTTCCCAGAACTATCCACCCACATGGCAATACATGGTGCTGATGTGATTTTTATTCCTCACGCATCCCCAAGAGGAACCCCCGAAGAGAAATACAGATCATGGATGCGCCATCTCACCGCAAGGGCGTTCGATAATGGTTTGTTTATCGTCGCCTGTAACCAAACCGGAGAAAATGAAAAGGGGCTTTGTTTTCCAGGCATCGCAGTGATCATCGGGCCATCTGGAAACGTCATTAAAAAAAAATTAAGCAACAAGGAACATCTGGTTATAGCCGATCTAAAATCCAAAGATCTCGACGGGGTTCGAGAGCATCGGATGCGATACTTTTTGCCCAACAGACGGCCTGAACTTTATGATTTCAGTTAAACCCCCAATTGGCCAAAAGACTCAATCGGGGGTTTAAGGTTTTTATGCCTAACCGCTAAAAACATCCCTTAAATATAACAATCACTCCCTTTTCTATCCGCACAGAAAAAGCTGACGTTCCTTAAGGGTCAAATTGCCGTTTGGAGTAAATTCTCCGATGATACAGACAATTCGCTTCATTCCTCTGGTTAAGAGAGACCACCATGCATCCAAAACATCGAAATGACCCGATTTGATGGTGATAATTTCAACCATGTCTACTTGACGGTGTTGCTTGATGGCCGTCAATTCAGAAGTTGCATCCCAATCGACAGGTTCTGTTCCAACAACATACACGATTAATCCTGTTTTCATTGCCTCACCTCCTTTCGCTATTTTTTAAGCCCCGCCGGAGATGCTTCATGCATACCAATTAAAAAAGCCCTTCAATCTCACAAAAGAAGATTGAAGGGCTGCACCCAGTTTACTTGACCCAATTTTTGCTAAAATCACATCACCCCGTCATGCGCGGAGGCGTGTTATTTTTCATTCAGGCAGGTCTTCTGACTTTCCCGCCTTTTTAGCGGCCTTCCCATTCCAGCTCATTCGGAAAAGTGGCACATATTTGCCAAAAAGGTTCCCTTTATTAAAAGGGCGGGATTACAGCGGCGGGACCGCTCCCGATTCTCACGGGATTCCCTATTAAGCCTTTGATAGGCACCTTGGCAGATTTTTAAAGGATCCGCCTTCACCTGTCAAGGGATTTTTCATAGGGAAAACACTTTCGAATTCGCTGCAGCGAAGCGACGGTGTGTTTCTCTTGAAAACCGACGGACTGTTTGAAGGGCTTTGGCACGCGTTAGCTCGAGCCGAACGAAATTATGACTAAAACAATCGATGGAATATTTTAGCGACAAATGATTCTAAATAACTCTGGCACGGCTCGATCTTACGGATGCTTAATTGCAGGTTTCAGTCGGTTGAAAAGTGACATGCGTCGTCTGAAAGCGCCCATACCGTATTGGAAATCAAAGGTTTTTACCCTGAAATTTTTATACATCGGTATTTGCAATAAAACGATTTTATGGGTATAGTTCCCGGTAATGCAGTTTTACACCCTTATAAATTAGGAGAAACAAATGAATTCAAATATTCCAACCCGCGAACAGGCCTTTAAACTTCTAAAAAAATACAATAACAATGAAAACCTCATTAAACACGCGCTGGCCGTGGAGGGTGTGATGCGGTATTTTGCCCGAAAACGAGGAGAAGACGAAGAAAAATGGGGAATTATCGGCCTGGTTCATGACCTCGATTATGAGCAGTTTCCAGAAGAACACTGTCGTAAAACCGAGGAAATTTTAAAAGAAAATAACTGGCCACAAGAATATATTCGTGCGGTGGTGAGCCACGGGTGGGGGATTTGCTCGGATGTTGAGCCGAAAACGGAACTCGAAAAGGTGCTTTATGCCATTGATGAACTTACCGGTCTGGTGGTCACAACAGCCCTGGTGCGCCCTTCAAAAAGTGTTATGGATTTAAACGCCAAATCCGTAAAAAAGAAATGGAAGGATAAACGGTTTGCCGCTGGTGTCGATCGATCCATCATTGATAAAGGTGCTCAAATGTTGGGCATGGAACGGACGGAATTGATTACGGATACAATTATAGGCATGAGGGAAGTTGCCGAGGAGATCGGTCTAAAATGAGTTGTGTAAATAACAATTTAACAACGACTCAATAATATGGAGTCACTGCGAAACCATTATTTATTCACCGTTTGCGAAGATCGGCAATAGATTTTTTTATTTTCTGAATCAGAGGTCTTTTGATCTGAACTTTTAGGTAAAGATCTCCGGATGTCCCCCCAGCTTTCCCGGCTTCTCCCATTCCTGCAAGCCGTATTCGCTGCCCCTCACGAACTCCGGGTGGAATCTTCACCACCAGTTTCTTGGCTTTTTTTCGCAAAAAATACGCGTAAGGACCTCCTTTCATTGCCTGCTCAGGGGTCAAACGAATGATGTCATCGATATCCTTTCCGTTTTTTGCCATATCAAAGCCACTGATTTGTTTTAACAAAAACCTGGAAAGTTTACCAAGTTTGCCTGACGAGGGTAATATGGATTGACCGTATTCGCCTTTTTTAAAAGAGCCGGTAAATATAAATCCTCCGGCAAAAAAGCCAGGGCGCTTAAATTGAAAGGTACGGTATTCCTTCCCGTAAAATTCCCTGAAAATATCGTCAAACCCTCTGAACCCAAATGCCTTTGCCATTTCTTCAAAGACATGGTTGATATCTGATCCACTGAAAATATCCTGTTCAGAGTAGTTGCTCCTAAACCGGTGATGAGCAGAAGTCCCAAACCGCTGCCTCAAAGTATCGTATTCATTTCTTTTAGCCGAATCTGAAAGAACAGCATAGGCTTCATTAACAGATTTCATCTCTTCAGAAGCTTCCGGATTATCTTTATTTCGGTCTGGATGGTACTTAAAGGCCAATTGCCGGTAGGCTTCTTTAATCTCTTTCGGACCGGCATCTTTCTTCACGCCCAATATCTGATAATAATCTCTTTGCGGCATAAAACTTCAAATTCCCATTTGAAACGGTCTGTCGATCAAATTCTTTCAGGTCAAAAAACAAAAAGCGTTTATTAAGCCCAACCCGTTGAAAACCATCCATAGCGAATAAAGCTCAAAAACGTTCTAAAATAATCAAAGTTAAAGCTCAAAAACGTCTCCAGGTTTCATTACCGTTACTTTAACCGAGGTTTCTTCTTTCACTTTATGAGCCCAAGCATGTGGATCCTGTTTAATAATATCAAATGTATCATAGTGAATTGGAATGGCGTGTATTGGTTCAATTAGTTTTATCGCTCGCAAGGCATCATCTGGTCCCATGGTGAAGTTGTCACCAATGGGTAAAATCGCCAAATCAATTCCTTCTTCTCCGATAAGTTTCATATCGTAAAAAAGGCCTGTATCACAAGCATGATAAATCTTTTTCCCTTCTATGTAAAACAGAAAACCACAAGGATTACCACCGTAAGTGCCATCTGGAAGCACTGACCCATGCTGAGCAATCGTCAATTTAACACGGCCCCAAGGGTAATCGAAGCCGCCGCCGATATGCTGTGGATGAACATTTTTTAATCCCTGATTTACGACCCAGTTTTGAATTTCATAGTTTGAAATCACGGTCGCACCGGTTCTTTTTGCAATGTCCAGAGTATCTCCTAAATGATCCCCATGCCCGTGCGAAACAAGGATATAATCCGCCTCAACTTCATTTGCTTGGACTGGAGATAAGGGGTTGCCGGTAATAAAGGGATCGGTCAGCAGTTTTGCTTTACCGGTTTTAATCAAAAAACATGCATGTCCATACCATGTCATTTTTAGTGTCATTTGGGACCTCCTTAATTTAAGGCAAATTGTTAAATAGCGCTAAAGGATCATCATACATTCAAGTTTTGCACCTTTAATCTTCAACAACACCGACACAGCATAGCAGGCTTTTTAGCACAATTGTGGCACGAAACTTGGGTGATTTTCTTTTGATGAATGACTTTATGGCAATGTTTGATTTTTTTTATCATAATAACCATTACTTTGAAAGCCTGATTACCACTTAAAACAAAAATATCTGATGCCGATAATGTATGTAAGAGATGTGTAAAATTTGAGATATATTAATTTTCATGGTATAATCATCATGTTAAAAAAATGCTTGGCATTCAAATCTAAGCCAGAATTACCATATTGAATCTAAACTCTTTATTCTTTATTTAAATTTAAGATCATGTTTGCATTGTTTTCAAAATTTTCAGATCTTACAGGATTTCCTCTCAAAGCCTATTCAGTGAAATTCTCGTTGAACCGACTGACTCCGGGAGTGGACAATATCCGTCATGATGTTCTTTTAAGTCCCGATTTTTGCAAATCAATGAGCAAATTGATTTACCAACTTTTTTTAAAACATACCAAAGCCAAAAAAATATTGAATACGGATCCAACATCGAGTTTGGTCACCGAACGAGACGAATTCAAACATCTTTGCCGCAATGTATTGCATGCTGCAATTCATCAGGCAAAGTCCGCTTCAGAAATTCAGATCGATCTATTAGCCCAGCTAACCATTATCAAAAGATTGGCTGAAGAAATTCCATGTCAATACGACACATTGATTGATAAGTTGAATGTGAATGCCAGAAGACATGAAATCTCATCCAGCGAAGGGTTGAGCAGCTATATAAAAATAAAAGAGAAACTATCTGAGATACAACAGAATAAGAAATTCATTTTGCTGAGCGTAGCGGCAGAGCTTTATCAGTATCTGATTGAAGTTCAACACGAAAACACAACAGAGATGCGTGAGTCGATTTTGGGGCCCGAGACAATTCTTCCGGATGATGTTTTTTCCAATCCCATTATCCATGTGGAGGATCCGTTTGAAGATTTGTTTATGATGGATGAATATGTATTGATCGGTCACCGGTTTGAAGATCCAGACAGTTATGAAAACTTGTTGTTGTTAATCAGAAGTCTATTAAGAAAAGTTCTTTTAAAAATTTTTTTAACGGATTCGTCTTTTGCGGACAGGTCTATAAATCAAGAAAAAATTGCCCAAAGGGTCCGAGGTAAATCTGGAAATTATTATCGGGATACCATCTATGATGAAATAGACATATGGTTAAACCATGTAGATAACATAGAGTTGTTGTTTAACACTTTTAAATCCAGGGAACGTTACAAGTCGCAAAAAAAGGCACAAAAGGAGGCGGAAAATCTCAAGAAACTTTCCAAAAACCAAGAAAAACTATTAAATTTTTTCTATAAAAAATTTAATAAGGCCGGCCTTATGAAAAGGATTGTCGCTTTTTATGAAATGAAATCTGTCTATTTGGAGTATTGTCCGCCATTGTCACCTCATCAGGTTTTACAGTTTCTGATTCAACCCAAACAAAGGAAAAATATCGCGAGTCAGCTTTCTCGTTTAAAAGGATTTTATGGTAAGCCTTTCTCTCTTGTACCTTTGAAAAAAAAGATTGCAGATCTGAGAAAAATGTCCATTCAAGAGAAAAAAAAGTGTTTAATTCAATTTTTAAATGACTTTGCCCGTTATCACAGAGATTTTCAAAATTTTTTGATGCTCGAAGCCGCCATGGACAGCATCAATCTGGTATCGGAACAAAAGGTCATCGACCTTTCACGAGAAAATAATCTTCTGTATGAATTTTTATTGCCCGACGAACAGCCACCGGAGGAAAAACCGATCATCCATCATGTGGTCATCAAGGCAGACATGCGTGATTCCACACACATTACCCTAAAAATGAAAGAGAAAGGATTAAACCCGGCATCCTTTTTCAATCTCAATTTTTTTGTTCCCATTACCAGTATTTTATTTAATTATTCGGCGGAAAAAGTATTTCTCGAAGGTGATGCAATTATCTTGGCGATATCCGAGCGTGAAGATACACCTGAAGAATGGTATTGTGTCGCTCGTGCCTGCGGCATAGCAAGGAAAATACTTCAGATTGTGCATAAATATAACTTGCAAAGTGAAAAACATAAACTTCCGGTACTCGAACTGGGCATCGGAATAAGTTACCTTAATAGTCCTCCGACATTTCTTTTCGATGAAAGCAACCGCATCATGATCTCACCAGCGATTAATTCGGCGGATCGAATGTCCAAATGTACGAAAACATTATCTCAAGAAATCTCAAACTTAAAAAATCCATTTAATCTTTATGTATTTCAAAAAGCATCCGAAAATAGCCCCGGCACACCGACAGATGATATGTTGCTTCGCTATAATGTAAACGGTATTGAATTGAATGCAGAAGGTTTTGAAAAACTATCGCAAGAAATCAACCTGAAAACACTGGAGTGTCACATCCCGGCGTTGCAATCGGCAAAGATTAGAGTTCACACAGGAAAATTTCCAACGGTAACCGGCAAGTATCACAGATTAATTATACGAGAAGATCGAATCCCAGTTATTTCCCCTCACGATTTTAGCATTGTTGGAAAAACAAATAAAAAATACTATGAGGTATGTACCCACCCGTTACTCTACGAACACATAGAAACATTATAATCTTCAATAAAGCGAATTTCTGTTTAAGTTACAGCAGCTCTCCCACTTTTTTTTCCACCGCATCCAGAATCTTACCTTTTTGCATCAGGTGTTTTACCGTATCAATATCTTTGTGCAAGATACGATCGCGATCCAGATGGGGTACGGCATCCCTGATGACGGTGTAAGCAGCCATGGTTCCTTCACCAGGTTTCATATTGGTGAAAAGATCCAGTGCCTGAGCACCACATAAAAGTTCAATAGCGATAACTTGCTGTGCATTTTTTACGATGTCTCTGCACTTTCTTGCAGAAATCGTTCCCATGGACACATGATCTTCTTTGTTGGCGGACGTCGGAATAGAATCCACACAAGCAGGATGAGACAGAATTTTGTTCTCTGAAACAAGGGCCGCAGCCGCATACTGGGCAATCATAAATCCTGAATTCAGACCCCCGTCTCTGACAAGAAATGCAGGGAGACCGCTCAATTTAGGATTCACCAGACGTTCGATCCGGCGTTCGGATATATTTGCAAATTCCGAAACACCCATGCAAAGAAAATCCATTGCGAGAGCGATTGGCTGGCCATGAAAATTTCCACCCAACAAAAATTCTCGCGATTCCGGAAAAATGAGAGGGTTATTTGTGGCAGCGTTTATCTCTGTCTCCAATACGTTTTTAGCATAAAAAACAGCATCCCTGCTGGCGCCATGAACCTGTGGAGAACACCTTAACGTATAAGCATCCTGAATACGGTGGCAGTCTTTGTGAGAGGTGACAATTTCGCTGTTTTGAGTGATCCGATACATATTATCGGCAGCCGCACTCTGCCCGGGATGGGGCCTGGCCTTGTGAATTCGCGGATCGAATTCCATTCGGCTTCCCATGAGAACTTCAAGACTCATGGCTGAAGCAATATCCGTTAGTTTGGCCAGATTCATGGCATCATAGACCGCAAGTCCGCCAATTGCACTCATGACCTGTGTACCGTTTATCAGTGCAAGCCCCTCTGCCGCTTCCAGCCTGAGCGGCGTTATGCCACAATGATTTAGTACGTTCGTCCCTGACATTCGCTGTCCCATGTAATAGGCCTCTCCCAAACCGATAATAACCAAGGACAGATGTGCCAGAGGAATCAAATCGCCACTGGCACCAACAGAACCTTTCTCAGGAACAACGGGATAAACGCCTTTGTTAAGCATGGTTAAGAGATGTTGAACGGTTTCCAGACGGATGCCCGAATGTCCCAAGGCAAAATCTTTGATGCGAAGTGCCATAACAGCGCGAACCGTTTCTTCATCAAGCATATTGCCTGTTCCTGCTGAATGGCTCATGAGAATGTTCTGCTGAAGCTGTTGTGTATCTTTTCTGGATATGGCAACATCACTCAGTGCGCCAAAGCCGGTTGTAACCCCATATATGGATTTTTCTTCCTTCACCCACTGATCGATCAAATCACGGGCTTCATTTATCCGTTTCACGGATGCTTTGGTCAATTGAACCTTGACACCATGCCTTGCAATACTCACCAGATCTTCAAGGGTCATTTTCTCCATTCCAATCATGATGGTTTTCATAATGGGCAATCCTTATGGTTTTGAACTTTTGAAAACATTACCGCTTCAGGTATGATTAAATTTTGGCTGAAGCTATTTCTTATTGGGTCGAAGCTGAAAGTGAAGACCAATGAAATCGATTTGTTTCAATGGACTAAAACTATTACAATATTTTTTTTATTGTATCCATCAGGTTAACAGTAATATAATTGAATGATAAATACAATTGTGCGAAAAAATATTTACAATTTCATAGCGATTCATTTGAAAGAGAGAAAACTGTGACCGGTATGAAGAAAATTATCGAATGTGTGCCCAATTTCAGTGAAGGGCGGGATTTGGACAAAATAGAAAAAATTGTCAAATCCTTTCAGGGAAAAGACGGTGTCAAACTATTGGATTATCAAAGGGATGAAGACCATAACCGCCTGGTTGTTACGGTTGTGGGTACGCCGGACGCTCTAAAAATAGCTTTATATGAAGCATTCCATTCGGCGCTTGATGTCATCGATATGAGACGCCATAAAGGACAACACCCCAGAATGGGAGCTGTGGATGTTGTTCCATTTGTCCCGATAAAAAAGGTTTCCATGACAGACGCCGTGAATCTGTCAATAGAAATTGCCCAACACGTATCCGAAACATTTAATTTGCCTGTATTTTTATATGAAGCCTCGGCGAGCCGACCCGAAAGACGAAACCTTGCCAATATTAGAAAGGGCCAGTTTGAAGGGATGGCTGATAAAATTAAAAAACCCGAGTGGGAACCTGATTTCGGACCGGCGATAGTACATCCAACTGCCGGCGTAACGGCCCTTGGCGCCAGAATGCCGTTGGTTGCATTTAACGTCAATTTAGACACCCACAACCTTGCCATCGCAGACAAAATTGCAGAAAAGGTCCGGCATATCAGCGGAGGATTGCGATATTGCAAGGGCATTGCTGTAAAATTAGAAGAACGGGGGATCGTTCAGGTTTCCATGAATATGACGGATTATACCAAAACAGCCCTTTACAGGTCCTTTGAACTCATAAAAATGGAAGCCAAAAGATATGGCGTGAATGTTGTTGGCAGTGAGATCATCGGCCTTGTACCCATGGCGGCACTCATCGATACAGCAGTGTACTACATGGGCATAGAAAACTTTTCGATGGAGCAGGTGTTGGAAGCCAGAATCATGGAGTGATACCATTTTATGAGTGTGTTTGGAGAGAAACCTATGCGCGGAAACCTTATCATTAAAAATGCTGCCCAGCTGGTTACCTGTAGCGGCTTTAAGGCAAAGCAGGGCAAAAAAATGTCTCGCCTTCACGTCATCGAAAACGGTGCCTTGGTTATTGAAAATGGAACGATTCGCTCCATAGGAAAAACAGACGATATTTTGAAGGACTTTAATGATAAAGATTATAAAATTAGTGAATTCAACGTCATCGATGCTGCCGGAAAGGCGGTATTGCCGGGGTTTGTTGACTCCCATACACATTTTGTCTTCGGCGGATATCGTGCTGAAGAATTTTCATGGAGACTTCGCGGTGACAGCTATATGGACATATTACAAAGGGGCGGAGGGATTCTAAGCACGGTCAAAGCAACCCGGTCGGCAAAAAAAGAAACGTTGATAGAAACAGGTATGCAACGGCTAAACTCCATGTTGTCATTTGGCGTGACAACGGTTGAAGGGAAAAGCGGTTATGGTTTAGACCTTGAAACGGAAATAAAGCAGCTGGAAGTCATGACAGAATTAAACAAACGCCATCCGATGGATGTTGTCAACACGTTTTTAGGCGCCCATGCACTGCCTGAGGAATATAAAGGAAAAGCAGATGCATATATCGACGACATCATCCATAAGGTACTGCCGGTGGTCATCGATGGAAATCTTGCAGAGTTTTGTGATGTTTTTTGTGAAAAGAATGTATTTTCTGTAGAACAGTCAAGACGATTGTTACTAAAAGCAAAAGAACTCGGTCTCAAAATAAAAATTCATGCAGACGAAATTGAGCGCTTAGGTGGCGCTGAACTGGCAGCAGAAATCGGGGCTGTTTCAGCGGATCATTTGCTTCAGGCTTCGGATAAAGGTATCAATTCCATCGCCAAAGCGGGGGTGGTCGCAACGTTACTGCCGGGAACCGCATTTTGTTTAAAAGAACCTTATGCCAAAGGACGATTCATAATTGATAACAATTGTGCCGTCGCCCTTGCCTCAGATTTAAATCCAGGGAGCTGTTTCTCAGAATCGATCCCTCTGATTTTTGCACTGGCCACACTCTATATGAACATGGGCGTAGAAGAGGCCGTCACCGCCCTTACCATCAATGGCGCAGCTGCCCTCGGGCGCGCAGATACCATCGGAAGTCTTGACATAGGAAAGTATGGAGACGTCATCATACTTAAGTATCCCTCATATCAATTCATTCCGTATCATTTGGGAATAAGCACGGTTGAAAAAGTTATAAAAAGAGGCCGGTTGGTATTTGACGGACGGTTACTCAAATTCTACTAATCCAAATTTACCACCGAATACGGTAAAATCCCTATAGGTAGCTTCCCGAAATACATCTTTTTATTCCTTGGGTCGAACACAAAACCCCGATCGTATATCATGGCCTGAAACAAGAATGGCTTCAGAAGTGTCAGCATATACCGCAGTAATTTTAATTTCACCGGTCTTAAAGCCTGGTTTGAAAAATCGATGTCCTTCCAGTCCCTCGAATATACTGCTGCTGTCAAAGACTTCAAACAAATCTCCAATTTTTAAGTCTATGTTTTTCCCGAAATTTAAATAAACTTTTTTTGAATCAATTGAAGCGATAAAACCTTTCCAGGGTTGAAAGACAATGGCATTACAAATCTTCTCTCCCATTTCGTCAGCAATGGCCTCAAACGCCTCATTCGCTATTATTGCATTCATTCTTTTGTCGGCATGGATCGATTCCAGGTCTACTTCGTCGACTTCTATTTCGTTCACAAAACTTTCATCCAGTAGTTTTGCGCCGGTTTCAGTATCAAATACTTCCGCGGCAATTCGTACTTGAACATAATAATGAGTGTCTTTTAGCCACAAGACACCCTGCTTTTTTTTGTTCGGCGTGACGGTTATTAAAGCGCCGGTTACAATGGCATTCAGACCCAGCTGCCGACCGGTCTTGGCCAGCTCCATGTTATCGATCCATCCGGATCTTGCTCTTGGCACCCTTGTCAAGTCAACAGGATACCCGGGATCACCCGGTTTTTCCAAAAGAATGTTCGGGCATGAAGATGCAATGGTTTCAGATAGATCTCTAATAAAGTTCTTTTCCACATCCTTATTGGCGAGATCCATTTTATTTTCAAACAACAGTATTCCAACCCTTTTTTTCAAATCACTATCCGGAGCCTTGAAGTCTCTGACCATTCTCTTGGTTGATTTCTCGAGGGAAGATACGGTGGAACATCCCTTAATCGAAATAAAACCTAGCAGGAAAAACAAAATGCCGACAACCGGATGAATCTTTACCGTAAAATACTTAAATCTTTGAAACATTATTTTTCTCCCTCGAACACAGCTGTCACCTTGGTGGTAATACCGCCTCTTGCAGTGAAATCTCCCGTAACTTCCATGTATTTGGGCGCCAATACACCGACAAGATCTTCAAGAATGCGGTTGACCACATGTTCATAGAAAATACCCACGTTTCTATATTGGAGCAAATAAAATTTCAAAGATTTCAATTCAACGATTTTTTTATTCGGCCGGTATGTTATTGTTATATATCCTACATCCGGCAATCCGGTCATTGGGCATACAGACGTATACTCTGGTTGCTGAATAACAATATCAATGTCCCTTTGATTATGATATTGATATTCCATTGGGACAAGCACGTCCGCCCTTACAGTATCCGGACTTTCGATGGTATACTTGATTTGTTTGTCTAATGATGCTGGCACTTTTTTAATGCTCCATGCTATTCAGATTTAAATTGTGTGTCGCTTTTTTCGCGAAATGCTATAATATTTTAGAAAACCGATTCTGTCAAACAAACCACCTGATTTTTTATTCAGGTCCTAAAGAACCTCACAGGAATCTTGACACGAAATTTAAGTTCTGATAACGAATTAATATTATTATAAATAAAACAAAGGTGTCAAACATGAGCTCAATTGATGAACTGATTCTTAGATCAACTAAAGAAATCGTCGTAAAATTTATTGAAACTGGCAGAGTGGGACCGGCCGGTTTTCAAGAAATATTCACGGCTGTTTACAAAACGGTTGAACAAACTGTAAAGGGTTTACAAGAAGATGAAAATACCGAACAATCGGAATAGTGGATTCCGTCAATTTCTTATTCAAGTTTCGTGCCTTTAATTTTCATAAGCGCCGGCAAAGCGGTTGCAGGCAGTCAATTTTTTTAAGGTTCGATATCCAAATTTAGGTTTGAAACTTAAGTTCTTGAGGGGTTGAGGATTTTTATTTGTAAAAAATATGATCCATGGAGCGATCCGATCCCTGAAGTTCTTGTAATCCCTTAACGAACCCTGAAAATCGGGTTAATGAACCTCAGCCCAGTTATCGCCCGATGACAGATTGACTTTCAGCGGCACTTTTAAATTCCAAATCCCTTCCATGATTTCTTTGACAAGGACCTTGACGGATGCAAGCTCACTAGGGGGCACTTCAAAAACAATTTCATCATGTACCGAAAGAAGCATGGCACTGTTTAGACCGCCTTCCCTGAATGCGGCATCCACACGGATCATGGCCAGCTTAATGAGATCGGCAGCGGTTCCCTGAATGGGTGTGTTGATAGCCGTACGTTCTGCAAACTCCCGTACAACTTTATTGGAACTATTGATATCCGGAAGGGGTCGGATGCGGCCCAAGAGGGTACTCGTCTTTTTGGCCTTTCTGGCATCACTGATGGTTTGATCGACAAATCTTTTGACACCTTTATATCTGGCAAAATAATTATCTATATAAGTTTTGGCCATTTTCTGACTGATGCCCAGCTCTTTGGAAAGCCCGAAAGGGCTCATACCATATACAATGCCGAAGTTAATTACCTTGGCCTGCCGTCTTAGTTCGGAAGTAACAAAGGAAGGAAAAACCTGAAATACTTCGGTCGCGGTGCGCGTGTGAATATCCTCATCATTTTCAAATGCTTTTATTAGAATATCATCGTCGGCATAATGAGCCAGGATGCGGAGTTCTATCTGAGAATAATCGGCTGAAACCAGGATCCATCCTTTTCTGGGAACAAATGCTTTGCGAATTTCCATTCCTTCATCTGTCCTGATGGGTATATTTTGAAGGTTTGGATCAGAACTGCTCAATCTTCCGGTAGCTGTAACCGTTTGATTGAAGGATGTATGGATCCTTCCGGTTTCCGGATGAACAAGATCAAGTAGAGCATCCGTATAGGTTGATTTCAATTTGGAAAGGGTCCTGTGTCTTAAAACAAGCTCCGGGAGTTCATGCTTGCCTGCAAGGACTGTCAGAACATTAACATCTGTTGAATATCCTGTTTTTTTCCGTGTCTTTTTTTGAACCGGCAGCTGGAGTTTTTCAAATAGTATTTTTCCCAACTGCTGGGACGACTTGATATTAAATTCTTCTCCAGCAATTGAATAAATCATGCTTTCAAGTTGTTCAAGCTGGTGTTCAAAAGACTTAGAAAGATCCGCAAGCTTTTCTCTGTCAACACAAATCCCTGTCATCTCCATGTTCATTAAAACCGGCACAAGGGGCAACTCCACGTTATTATACAATTCCATCAGGCCGGCTTTGTCGATCAAGGGCATTAGAACATGATAGGCCATCAGCGTTATATCTGCATCTTCACAGGAATACGGCACCGCCTTTTCCAGGGGAATTTGGGCAAAACTTACATCTTTTTTCCCCTTACCTGAAATTTCTTTGTATGTCATCGTTTTGTGATCCAGAAAATCGAGAGCGATCTGATTCAGGTTGTGGGCCCGTTTTGAAGGATTAATCAGATAAGACGCCAGCATGGTGTCAAAAATCACGCCGACCAAGTTTATCCCATGACGTTTTAGGACCATCCAGTCATATTTTACATTTTGCCCGATTTTTTTTACGTCCGGATTTTCAAGCACAGGTTTTAATTGGCTTAATACTGTTTTAAGCTCAAGCTGTGCCGGAGCTTCTGAATAATCATGGGCACACGGGATGTAAAAAGCTTCATTAGGCTTCATTGAAAACGACACTCCCACAAGTTTTGCTTTCATGGGATCTTTTGAGGTGGTTTCGGTATCGATAGCGAACATTTCAGCTGTTTCAAGTTGTCTAATCAGATCAAAAAGCGTCGACATATCACATATTGCACGGTAATTTTTTTTTGAAAGATCGGATGGTTTGGGAAAATCTTGCTGCAATTGTCTGAATTCTAAATGTTTAAAAAGTTTTGACAGCTTGTTGTTATCCGGTGTTGTATATTTGAAATTTTCAGGCTTGAATGGAAACGGCACATCAATATGGATTTTAACCAGTTTTTTGCTCAAAAAAGCCTGGTCTTTGTGCTGAACGAGATTTTCGTGTTGTTTTTTCTTTGTAATGGTATGAACGCGATCATAAAGACGCTCCATGGTTCCAAAAGTTTTGATTAAAGACAAAGCTGTTTTGGGTCCAATACCGGGAACACCGGGTATATTGTCTGACGCATCACCTGAAAGCGCCATCACATCTATCATCTGATGAGGTTCAACACCAAATTCATCTCTAACCGTATGGATATCAATATTTTTTTCTTTCATGGGATCCCAGATGACAGCATTGTCTGTGACAAGCTGAACAAAATCTTTGTCTCCTGTAACCATTACAACAAAAAATCCGGCTTTTTCAGCCTGACATTTGAAAGTACCGATAAGATCGTCGGCCTCAAAACCCTGCATTTCAACAACCGGTATGTTGAATCCATGGGTTATATCTTTTATATACGGAACCTGAATCGACAAGTCCTCGGGCATGGAAGGACGGTTCGCCTTATAGTCCTGGTATATTTCATGCCTGAAGGTCGGCCCTTTGGCATCAAAAAACATGACCACATATTCAGGAGATCGATCTTCTATCAGTTTGATTAGCATGCGAGTGAATCCGAATGCTGCATTGGTGGGGAGGCCTTTTGAGTTGGTCAAACTCCTTATGGCATGGTAGGCACGATAAATATATGCACTGCCGTCTATCAAATATAATGTTTTATTATTTTTCATATGGACTCAGTTGGCGGTTGATATTTTTCTTTATGTATCTTTAAAGGCTTCTGCCGGTTGACAAAAATACACGGTTGCATTAATTTCGAGTCACGAAAATGGTTATGCTTTGTTCCTATCACTAATTCTGTGAGACGGCAAGGCCGCTTAAGGGATTATCACATGAAATCAGGCAAAATAATTAACGACGACAATGAAATAATAAATATACTTAAAAACGCCAAGACCATCGCTATCCTCGGCCTAAGCCCAAAACCTGAGAGAGAATCCAATAGGGTCGCCAGATATCTGAAAGATCATGGATACAGCATCATTCCGGTCAGGCCCGGCCAGAAAGAGATCTTGGGACAAACCGCCTATCCTGCCCTCGATGATATCAAAGAAAACGTGGACATTGTGGATGTATTCAGAAATCCCAAACAGATTTTACCCCATGCCCATGAGGCGATATGTATAAAACCCAAGGTTTTTTGGATGCAGCTTGGTATCGAAAACCAAGAAGCCGCATCTCTATTACTAAAAGCGGGCATCGATGTCGTCATGAACAAATGTATAAAGATTGAACATGACAGACT